>SWCD01024188.1_pt1 | contig 30112 bp, 28 predicted proteins | sample 4693011 | NCBI WGS metagenome assembly SWCD01 (sample SAMN10267278, study PRJNA491770) | bioreactor metagenome | isolation source: DHS bioreactor inoculated with marine | place: Japan: Omine Ridge, Nankai Trough | reverse complement strand
GTTGATGCCTTGAATGACGCGGGCATTAGCGCATCCGATATAGACGCCATCGTTTTGGCCACCTCTACGCCGGATCAGACATTTCCGTCTACTGCAACCAAATTGCAGGCTAAGCTTGGTATGAAAAATGGTTTTGCCTTCGATTTACAAGCCGTTTGCGCCGGATTTGCTTATGCCGCGACCATCGCAAATTCTTTGATCCTTTCAGGTCAGGCAAAACGTATCCTTGTCATTGGAGCCGAAACATTTTCCCGTATTATGGATTGGCAAGATCGCACGACATGCGTTTTGTTCGGTGACGGTGCCGGCGCAATGATACTGGAAGCCCAAGAGGGCAATGGTACACCATTGGACCGGGGTATATTGTCATGTGATCTACATTCGGATGGACACTACAACGATATTTTATATGTGGATGGCGGGGTATCCTCAACCCAAACAACAGGCGTTTTAAAAATGCAGGGTCGGGAAGTCTTTAAACACGCGGTAACAAAGCTGGCTTCATCAGGTGAAAATGCTTTGGAAGCTGCCGGGCTGACTGCAGATGATGTCTCTTGGATTGTTCCGCATCAGGCCAACTTGCGGATCATCAAAAGCACGGCTCAAAAGATGGGTGTTTCAATGGAGCGCGTGGTGGTCACTGTCCAAGATCACGGCAATACATCAGCCGCATCGATTCCCCTTGCCATGTCCGTGGCCAACAAAAAGGGACAAATTAAGCGCAATGATCTGCTTCTAACCGAGGCTATTGGCGGTGGATTGGCCTGGGGGGCCGTTGTTTTGCGCTGGTAACGGCCTAAACGCATAATATTACACAGAACATATTGACTCGCATTCCCGATTTTATCTAATCTTTTCAGGATTAGGGGAGATATTAATATGAGCGACAAGACTTTAACCAGAATGGACTTAGGCGAAGCGGTTTTCCGCGAAGTCGGATTATCACGAAATGAATCTTCTGACCTAGTGGAAACTGTCCTTGGACATGTATCCGACGCACTTGTTAGTGGTCAGAATGTTAAGATTTCATCATTCGGCACATTTAGCCTACGTGACAAAAAGGCCCGTGTCGGTCGCAACCCGAAAACGGGGCAAGAAGTGCCCATTACACCGCGCCGTGTTCTAACCTTTCGCCCATCACATCTTATGAAAGAACGTGTATCAGTGGGCAATAAAAACTAGTCAGGTACAATTAATGAAAAAGTCACCCGATGCATTTCGTACAATATCTGAGGTTGCTGAGTGGCTTGATACACCTGCCCATGTGTTTCGCTTTTGGGAAAGCCGGTTTACACAGATAAAACCAATTAAACGCGCAGGCGGCAGACGTTACTATCGTCCTACCGATATGCTTTTATTGGGCGGTATAAAAAAATTACTGCACGATGGTGGAATGACCATCAAAGGTGTTCAGAAAATATTACGTGAAAAGGGTGTGAAGCACGTTCAATCCCTATCGCAACCCGTTAGCCTACAAGTTGCGGTTAAAAAGAAAAGCAAAGCGGCACCAATAGTTGAGCCAACTCAGGTTACTGAACCGGTAGCTACAGAAGAACAGCCTTTATCTGCTGATAACCCGCGCGTCAGTATAAAGCCAAAAGTACCGGAACCAGTAGTTGCGGAACGCGAAGCCGACGCCCAAAGCGAAAACATAAATACGCCAGAGCAAGAATCATTAGACTTGCCCCCCATTGCAAGTAACAACGAGGCAGCGTTATCGGTCATAAACTTCCCGGAAACATTAAAAACGGTATCAGATATTTCTCTCAAGGATATGGAAGATATTGAAGCGCTTTATTACAGTCTTAAGATGGTTCGCAACAACATGATGCGTGTAAATGCGAGGCGATAGGGTCTGGCAACATTACCCGCTTGCACAGCCCAAAATCCACGATATAACGAAACCTTAGTCGGGCTATAGCGCAGTCTGGTAGCGCGTTCGTCTGGGGGACGAGAGGTCGCAGGTTCGAACCCTGCTAGCCCGACCAATAACCTGCAACAGCAGGGCCGCCACTTCGAGGGGACTATGTCAGAAACAGGTCAAGGTGTACTGCCATCTCAAGCCATCAAAGCGATGGTCGCCGCTGGTCAGATTACCGCAACAGAGCCAATTTTCAAAGGCCAGGTTCAGCCCGCCAGTCTTGATCTGCGGCTTGGAACCAAAGCTTACCGTGTGCGCGCATCATTTCTGACAGGCAATGAGAAAACCGTTCAATCGCGCTTGCAAGAATTTCAAATGCACGAGATAGATCTGGCAGGTGGCGCCGTTCTGGAAAAGGGCTGTGTTTACGTAGTCCCTTTGATGGAAGGCCTGAAGCTGCCTAAAGACATTAATGCTGTGGCAAATGCCAAAAGTTCTACAGGTCGCCTTGATCTGTTTACACGCTGCATTACCGACAACGGTATTGAATTTGATCGGATTGAAGCGGGCTACAAAGGGCCTTTATATGCAGAAATCAGCCCGCGCTCATTTTCGGTGCTTGTTCGCCCGGGCATGCGGCTGAACCAGATTCGTTTTCGTCGTGGAAAAACAGAATTAACCGATGAATGGCTGCAAGTTTTACATGACGACATCGGCCTTGTGGATGGCGATGCCCAGATCGATCAGGGTCTTGGGTTTTCCGTTGACCTGGCCATGCCTGACAGCCTGGTCGGCTACCGGGCAAAGCCCCACACCGGCCTGATAGACCTTGATCTTATCAATCATTACACCCCAGCGAAATACTGGGAGCCTGTCTTTGCCGAAAGCGGCCGCATTATTCTTGATCCCGGTGCGTTTTATATTCTTGTCAGCCGAGAAGCTGTTCATATCCCACCGAATTGTGCCGCCGAAATGGCGCCTTATCTGGCGATGGTTGGTGAATTTCGGGTACATTACGCTGGCTTTTTCGACCCGGGTTTCGGCAATGCAAATGCAGGTGGTAAAGGCTCACGCGGTGTATTGGAAGTCCGCTGTCACGAAGCCCCGTTCGCATTGGAACACGGCCAATCTGTAGGGCGATTGATCTATGAATATATGGCAGAAGTACCGGATATTTTATACGGCGCTGATTTGAAATCCAACTATCAGGGCCAAGGTCTGAAATTGTCTAAGCATTTTAAAGCAACATAAGGATTAAACTGATGAAATTGTTACGTTTTGGACCTGTAGGCAATGAAAAACCAGGTTGTTTGGATAAAGATGGCAACCTACGTGATCTGTCAGCACATAGTGATGATTTTTTTGGGACTTCCGTATCACTTGAAGCGATCTCAAAGCTTAAATCCATTGATACAGACACCCTGCCTCTTGTTACAGGAAACCCGCGTATCGGTTGTGCATTGGCTGATGTTCCAAACTTCTTTTGCATCGGCTTGAATTACGCAAAACACGCAGCTGAAACAGGTTCCACCCTGCCGCCAGAGCCATTGATCTTCAACAAAGCAACATCAGCATTAAGCGGCCCCTTTGACATCATCCAAATCCCGCAAGGATCATCCCGTATAGACTGGGAAGTCGAATTGGGCGTAGTTATCGGCAAAGAAGCATCATACGTGTCCGAAGCTGATGCACTGGATTATATCTCGGCCTATTGTACTGTTAATGACGTATCCGAACGCGAATTCCAAAAGAACCGAGGTGGCCAATGGGTCAAGGGGAAATCCGCGCCGACATTCGGCCCCGTTGGCCCCTATCTGGTGACGACGGATGAAGTTTCTGATCCGCAAAATCTTGATATATCTTGCGCCGTGAACGGCAACGTTAAGCAAAACTCCAACACCTCGGACATGATCTTTACTGTTGCACAGATTGTCAGCACTATGAGCCAGTATTTCACGCTGCGCGTTGGCGATATCATAGCCACAGGCACGCCAGAAGGCGTTGGCATGGGTATGAAACCCGAACCTTTATTCCTGAAGAATGGCGATATTGTTGAAACTGACGTCCAAGGGCTTGGGTCGCAACGCTTAACCGTCCAGGCCTAAGGCTTGTTGCTCGGTATTTAGCTCAACCCATTCACGCCATGCGGATACTGACCCTGAAAACGCGTTTGTGTCCACACTACCGTCGATACCGGGTATTACGCCTGTGCTGGAGTATTGCCAAAACGCCCATGGCTGGCCGTGATAAATTGCACGTGGATGATTGGCAACCGAACGCAACCAGAATTGATAGCCGCGAATTCGCGATAAGTGGTTCTCTTTGTAAAAATCAGGGGTCACATAGATGATAGGGCGTTTGCCGTAATGCGCAGTCAACCGATCTAAATATACCCTAATTTCATGGCGCACTTTGGCTGGGCTTGGATGATAACGACAAGTCCGCGATGCATGATTCCATTCCATATCCAGAACAGGCGGCAAGGCTTTCGGGTCTTTCGGGACATTTTGAATAAACCAATTGGCTTGTTCAGTAGCCGTGCGACAAAAATAATAGAAGTGATATGCACCGCGTAAAACCCCGGCATCTCTGGCCGCTTTCCAGTTAGCGGCAAATTTCTCATCCAGATGATCGCCGCCTTCGGTCGCTTTGATAAACGCAAAATTCACACCGGATTGTTTTGCCATCAACCAATCGATATCGCCTTGAAATTTGGACACATCAATGCCGTGTATCGGATACCGCCAAGGCCGCGTATCTGTCCAGTCATAGCGATCTGTATCATCGAATTTGACATTCGTAGCGGTAATATTGATCTGTTGTTTGGCAACAACAGGAGATGCATATGTAACAGGGGGTGGTGGCGGTGTAGCGCTACCACATGAAATTAACAAAACACAAAGAATGCTATATAGAATGAAACGCACTGCCAGACGCCCCTATTTTTATTATTTTTCTCTTTTTATCACAAATCCATACGAATCGACAGCCTTAGAGTGTAAAATTGACTCAAATTGATGTGAATAGGTATCAGCACGCCTTAACTCAGCGTGGCATTTCCATTTTCCAAGTCAAATGCGCTTTCACTGTTGGCCACTCGCATGCGATGATCGAATAGACCGCTGTATCGCGCAATGTTCCGTTTTCCGATACCATATGCGAGCGCAATATCCCGTCCAGTTTCGCCCCAAGCCGTTCAATACCGTTGCGACTTTGTGCGTTCATAAAATGTGTACGGAACTCGACTGCAATACAGTCCAATTGTTCAAATGCATATTGAAGCAGTAAAAACTTGCACTCGGTGTTCAAAGGGCCGCGTTGCACAGATGCGCGGTACCAGGTCGAACCGATTTCTACACGCTTATTGCCTGCGTCAATATTCATATAAGTCGTCATTCCAACAGCACGTCCACTGGCTTTGTCGATAATTGCAAAGGGCAGCATCGAACCCGTTTCGCGCAAAGACAGGCGGCGGTTAATTTCCGCGCTCACGCCATCAGGTGTCGGGATAGACGTGTACCAAAGGCGATGTAATTCACCGTCCGCAGCCGCCTCTTTAAGATCACTTTCGTGATCCATAGTCAGTGGCACTACTGCTACATGCTTGCCTTCAACAGAAAATTCATCAGGCCAGTGTGACATAGTAAACCTCCAAGTTGTTATTCGGCTTTCGGCAATTCATACACTCCGCCATTAGTCTTGGACCATTCCAGCGGTGCGTTTAAAAATGCTTCAACCTGATCCAGCGTTTTCGCGTCAAAATTGGCCTGTTCGCGGGCCACTTTCAGAACATCCCACCATGTAACAAGATAATGCAACTTCAAACCGTTTTCCGCCAGCATCTCATGCGTGTTCTTGAAGATATCATAGTAGAATACGACCAACGTATGATCACAATGCGCACCCGTACGTCTGATGGCCTCTGCAAACCGCAGCTTTGACCCACCATCCGTCGTCAGATCTTCCACCAACAACACCCTTTGACCCTCGGAAATATCGCCTTCTATCTGCGCATCACGCCCGTAACCCTTTGGTTTCTTGCGCACATATTGCATCGGCAAGTTCATCCGATCAGCGATCCACGCGGCAAAGGGAATGCCAGCAGTTTCACCACCTGCGGCTGCATCAAACTGTTCAAATCCTACATCACGGTACAGCGTCGCCACTGCAAAATCCATCAGGGCTGATCGTATGCGCGGGTATGAAATCAACTTGCGACAATCGATATAGACAGGGGACGCAAGGCCGGAGGCAAATGTATAAGGTTCATCGGCGCGAAAGTTTACAGCACCGATCTCCAGCAGCATTTTAGCCGCCAGTTCAGACATGGTTTCTTTGTCGATGAATGTGTTTGGAAATGTCATAGCAGCCTCTTTTTATCAAACCATAAAAAAGGCGTCATAAAATGACGCCGATTTCGTTATATCGTTCAAGGATCAAGTCCTTGCAGACCCGATCAGTTTCCAAAGTGCGGGAACAATCAAAGCAGCCAAGGCCAGTTTCATTGCGTCACCGATTAAAAACGGTGTCAGACCCCATGCAAAAATTGGTTTGTCCCATGTGTAAAGGAAACCTAACCACAAAATACCGGGGATGTAGATCAACGCATTGCCGATCAGCATGGATGCACCCATTTTGAACACGTTGCGATCCCAGCCGATGCGCGCCAGTGCGCCCATTGCCAAAGTAGCCAGAACGTAACCGACCAGATAACCACCAGTGCCACCCATCATATATGTCAGACCGTATTTCTCTGCAGATGAGTTCGCAAATATGTCAAAACCCAAGGCACCGATCAGCATATAGCCAATAATTGTCACTAATCCCAAGCGTGGGCCGTATGCAGCGCCAATGGTTAGAACCGCGAATGTTCCCATTGTTACAGGCACAGGAGATGGCGGAATAATCAGTTTAATCTTCGCAGCAACAGCCAGCGCAAATATCCCTGCAATGACCAATACAATTCTTTTGACCATCAAGGCATTACCCTCAGCCTGCCAAAAGCTTTCTGTTAAAACTCTATCATTTGCCGTTAGCGCCATTGTTCTCTCCTATCAATAATGCTTATCTAGGGTTCTAACGGAAAGCATTCTAAGTTCAACCCAAATATAAGTTTACACCATGTGAAAACATGTCGCTTCAGGGATAATCTATTGACCTCCATACCGTTCAATAACAGCTATGCGGCCTTACCGGATGTATTTTACACCAAACAAAGCCCCGCCCCGTCCCCCGATCCAACCCATATAATGGTGAACGATGATTTGGCGGCAGAACTGGGCATAGACGCTGCATTTTTGCACTCTGATACCGGCCTTGCAATGCTTGCGGGCAACACGATGCCAAAGGGCGCCGACCCATTGGCTATGGTCTACGCAGGTCACCAGTTTGGCGGCTGGTCGCCACAGTTGGGTGATGGTCGCGCATTATTGTTGGGCGAAGTTTCAGGCTATGATATCCAACTGAAAGGATCGGGCCGCACACCCTATTCTCGCGGCGGCGATGGAAAAGCAGCAATAGGCCCGGTTATCCGCGAATATATCGTCTCTGAAGCCATGCACGCACTAGGTGTCTCCACCACCCGCGCATTGGCAGCCGTTACAACGGGCGCAGATGTCATCCGTGAAACCAGACTTCCGGGTGCGATCATCACCCGTGTTGCCAAATCACACATCCGCGTCGGCACGTTCCAGTATTTCTATGCAAATAATGACAAAACCGCACTGCAAACTCTTGCCGACTATGTCATCGACAGACATTATCCAGAAGCGCGAAAAGCCGAAAATCCTATACAGGCATTTTATGCAGGTGTTATTGCACGTCAAGCCAAACTCATCGCACTCTGGATGAAGTTCGGCTTTATCCACGGGGTCATGAACACCGACAATTGCCAAGTTGCAGGTGAAACCATCGATTACGGCCCCTGTGCCTTTATGGACGCATTCGACCCGATGAAAGTATTTAGTTCCATCGATGGGCAGGGCCGTTACGCGTGGGGTCGCCAACCACAAATGGCGCATTGGAATTTGGCGCGTTTGGGTGAAGCTTTAACACCAATTTGGGGCTCGGACGAAGCCGCCGCCGTTGAAGGTATAAAAACCAGTCTGGAAAACTTTGCCACAGCATTTAACACCCATTTCCAAAACGCATTTGCGCAAAAACTGGGTTTAAATGTACCAAATGCAAAATTTCAGGAAGCAACATTCCAAGCCATGACAACGCACGCAGTGGACTTCACTTTATTCTTTTCGCATTTGCGCAGGTTGAACACAGACGATCACAGCACTAGGTTTATAGACTTGTTCAATGATAAATCTGCGGCAGATACATGGCTGTCAACATGGCATGAGGCCAAGAAAGAAAACGGCATTGCACCTGATGACAGCCAAGCCCTGATGGACGCGGCCAACCCGATCTACATCCCGCGCAACCACCGTGTAGAGGAAACTATACAGGCAGGCACCGCAGGGGATTACGCCCCCATGCGCCGCCTAAACCGCATCCTGCAAAACCCGTATGAACAGCAAAAAGATGCGGATAAGTATGAAGAAGTCCCCAAGCCCGAAGAAGTTGTTCAACAGACGTTTTGCGGGACGTGAAATGGTTAAAATTGTGCCGCTGAGAGAACTCGAATCTCCCACCCCATTGACAGGCCTCAGGCAGAGGTTCGGTGTGGAGCATCCCGTTTCACAAGTGTTTGCGACTAGAGCCAGTTTTGGAAAACTCACTTGCCGCGCCATTCTTTAGAGACGGCAATGCATCGCCGGACTTCTTCAAAAGCATCGATAGAGACCATGGTCGTACATCAACGCCGCCCGAGGCAACTGCACGCAGATTTCTATCTGCAGGGCCAACAAGTAGAGCCGCCGCCGAAGACGTGGCCAAGATACTCGAAATATCCCCCAACCGCACGGAAGGTTTAGCCGCAGCGGAGGATTATGTTCTAGCTGATGCTGTAAGCAAAGGTGTTATTCAAAAGGGGATTATCTCTGAAACACGCCTCGCTAAGTTTATATCCCAGCGCGGGGGAATGTTTAAAGCATTGCCCAGCGTTAAGGCAAAGTTTGATGATCTGCTTGATAACGTTCGATCCGGTAATGCGGAAAACAGTCGTTTGGCCATGAACTTGGCCAAAGCACAGAATGCAGCCAAGCTAACGCAACGCGAAATTGATCGCGGTGTTCTCAAACTTGTTGCTGATTTCGAGCCCAACAAGGCTGTAAAGGGCGTATTTAATCGGCCCAATCCTACAGCAGCGATGGAAGAGATTGTTAAATCCCTTGGGAATAATCCAGAAGCGGTGCGAGGTTGGAAAGCTTCAGTATCTGATTATCTCGCAAACAAAGTGACTACGGCCAGTCGTGCCGGAGTTTCGGAGGGGCATGACACTGTATCATTGCCGGCATTAACGCGGGTGTTTCGGGAAAACATAGACACATTGAGTAAGGTGTTCACCCCGGATGAAATGGCGTCATTGCAGCAAGCACACAAGCGTCTTGAGACACTATCGCGTCGTGGCGCTCAAGCCAGTACCGGTTCGGCAACAGCGGAGAACCTGAACGGGATGCAAGGTCTTATCCGGGCATTTGCACAGCCACTTGGTACCGCGGTCGCTGTCACTAAGGGCGTGTTGCTCGGTGGCTCTGTAGAGCGCCGAGTCAAGATGGTGGCCGACATGTTCCCCGGTAGTAATAAGGCGTCTCAAAAGCTTATCGCCCGTGCAATGTTCGACCCAAAAATTGCAAAACATTTGCTTTCAATGCCATTGCAGGAAAAGCAAATAGCGACCTGGGGCAAGCGACTTAACCAGCTACTTGTTGCGGGTGAGGCAGGCTCCGAGAGTGGGGCAGAATAATTCTTGGGGTTTGTTGCTGCAAATAATTGGGGCCACCAATATTGTTTGGGCCAATGAAATTACACAGTATGGATCAACCAGCGTTGAGGGAACCGCTTATCATTGTGGGATTTGATGTTAGCTAAAGCACCGCCTGGGTGTCTTTGATGTTGCCATATAAATTATGGCCTTGGCCCTTGCTAGTAAATGTAAACTAATGGCAACTATGCGGACAAAGTTGTCATTCGCTGCCGCTGCAAAATACTCGAAGCTCAAGTGATGGAGAAAAGTCGGTGGTTTGGTATTGAGGTTTCTCGACAATTGCGCAATGTTAAATAACCTGCGCTGGTCGACCATATCTGTGAGGAGATAACCATGAAGCCGCTGATCGGAGTGACCACCTACGGAGCAGGCGAAAAGACGGTTATCAATCCAGCTTTCGACCATCATTTCGCGACGCCCACCCTCTATGTCGATGCTATTAGGCGGGCAGGCGGCTCTGCAGTACTGCTGCCCACAGGTGAAAGCGACATCCAAAGCTGGTTATCCGTGTTGGACGGAATCGTTCTGTCAGGCGGTGCCGACATCTGCCCGTCTCGCTATGGCGGCGACACATCTCACACTGAACTCGGTCCTGTTTGCCTGGACCGCGACAGCGCCGAGATTAAGATTACTCACGCACTTCTGGAGCATGGCAACTTGCCAGTTCTTTTCATTTGTCGGGGAATTCAGATACTCAATGTGGCGCTTGGCGGCACCCTTCACGAACACATCGAGGATCTTGGCAAAGGCGATATTCACCGATGCCCGGAGAACTATTGGGAGAAACAGCCCGTTGATCTTGATGCCCAGACGACGCTGGCCCGAGCTATGGGACAAAGAACCGTGACGACCATGTCAGGCCATCATCAGGGTATCAAAACCCTCGGCAAAGGCTTGCGCGTCCTTGCCAGAGCCAAAGACGATATCATTGAGGCCGTTGAGGTTGAAGGTCACCCCTTTGCTCTGGCGGTGCAGTGGCATCCGGAGGCGAGCGCTGCCGAGGATCCGACCCAGCAAAACCTGTTTAACGCTCTGATTGTTGCTGCGACCGCCGGTCGTTCAGCTCGGGATGCCCGGTAAGTTAGGGCTTATTCTGTTGAAAAACTCGCAAATTGGGATTTCATGAATTTCCGCAAAAACCACACCTTTGTTGAAAGTTCGTTAAGATTGCCGCGAAAGGTTCCAAGAAGCAGCAACAGGGCCGTAAGCCCCTTTTAGCCGAGCCCCTCGCCAAGATTATCCACTTGAGCTGTGTGGGCAAATATTTTCAGATTTTGCTAAAAATCGGAGTTTTTCAACAGCATAGGCTCCAAGCAGACATTCACTCCAATTATGCTCTTTAGATGTTATTACAACTTCAATCCAACGTCAGCTATGCGGACAAAGTCGCCATCTATTTGTAACAATCCATCGTGAGGTTCTGAACCTTGCGCGGACGACACATCTTTATCCTCAGTACCGGCCTCGCAAGATTCTTGCGCAACGTGAAATGTCGTGTAACCTAACGTCGCACCTAATGGGAAGATTCTGACGATGGCCGGAAATGGCAAACATGAAAATGAGAGTATTTGGGATTCAGCCGCTCCGGGCTGGGCAAAATGGGAATCCGCTTTGATGGGCGCCGCCGCCGAGGCTACTGAACAAATGCTGGATGCGGCCAACGTAGAAATGGGAATGAAAGTGTTGGACCTCGCCTGTGGCGCAGGCAGCCAAACGATTCAAGCCGCGGAGCGTGTTGGGCCGACTGGCCGGGTTGTCGCAAACGACATCGCATCAAAAATGTTAACATTTGCGACATCAAACGCCGCCGACGCGGGACTGACCAATGTCGAAACACTGCACGGGCCGGCGGAAGACCTCTCCGAAAGTGGGCTGCGCGTCGATGCGGCAATCTGCCGACTCGGCCTGATGCTGTTTCAGTCGCCTCAAGACGCGCTCTCAGCCGTGCGAAACGTCCTGGTGGAGAACGGGCGCTTCGCTGTTCTTGTGGTGGGCTCGCCGCAAGACAACCCGCTGTTTTCAAAAGCCATGATGATCGCACTAAAACATGCCGGTAAGATCCCACCGCCGCCAGGATCACCAGGGCTGTTTGCATTGTCAGACCCCGCGAGATTAGAGAACTTGTTCCAAGCGGCGGGGTATATCGACACCAGAGGCGAGCAGGTCGCCGTCCAGTTGTCCATCGCATCGGTCGACCACACGATAACCATGATGCAAGAAGCATTTGGTGCCTATCGCGCCGTGCTGGCGGATCTGGACAACAGAGCACGCGATCTGGCATGGGCCGAAATCAAGGACTGCATCGAACAATTATCGGACCAAGGCAGCGTCAGTCCGAATATGACCTTCCTGCTGGCTTCCGGGGCAAACGCGCCAACCTGATGATCCCGAGTGTTCGACCGGCAAAATGACACTCACTTTCGACTCGCCACGTTGCCATCGATCCCAAATCTCTGACTTCTGTTTATCGGTGAAAAATATCCGTCGACGATAGGCCATAATTTACACTCCATCTTTCCTAAAAGATTAAAGTGTTGCGTCGACCAGTTGAAACCACCGCTCAAAGCTGCCGTTCCTAACATCTCTGTGGCTACGTCATTCGTATTAATAATCATGGCTGTCATTCTAGGAAGCACTATGCCCAAAAATGAGTAAGTTGCCCGTATTTTTATAACGTGTCGATACAATGACGCAAATAACCGATAGATTCAGAGCCCCTACTTCGGTTAATCTGACAATGTCAATAATTTTGCTTTCGCCGGCTTAAATACATCATTAATTTTTAGAAAATACGTTTATTCTTAGGTAATTAACTGGTACTAAAAAATTAAATTTTAAATATAGAGGCTGTAATGAAAAACATCACTTTAACCGCATTTGTATTCACCGCCGTTATAATATCTGGGTGTACTTCAAATTACGACTACGCCAATATGCCTGCGTCGCAGAAATCACTAAACACAGACAAATCCGTTTTAATTTCGGTTCCTGAGAATGGTCGTTATACAAATAAACATTATGAAAAATCCGGAGAAATAACTGCCAAGGCACTGGCGAATGCTGTTGATCCTTATGCATCAAGCGTTGTAATTACAGATAGTTGCCACGGCTCATCTTGTCTTACATCGGCTAATTCCCAAAAGTATACCTATTATATGGAGCCAAAAATCATGCATTGGGAAGACCGTGCAACGGAGTGGTCAATGCGTCTAGATCGCATACAAATTGGTGTAAAAGTTTATAACTTGGCGACAAAAAAGGAGCTTGATAGTTCCGAATTTGTTGCCAGTAGTAAATTGATGTCATGGGGCGGTGATCATCCGGAAGATTTATTGGATGAGCCATTTCGAGAATATACAAAGTCACTTTATCGCTGATTTAACGCTTCACAACTGTTCCGCGGGTATTGTTAGAGGACAACCTAGTTGAAACGCCTGCACACCGGTTTAACCAGTGTGTTGCGTTGATCGGTTGAGGTGACAGCTCTAAACGGACCTTGGCGCCCACTTTCGCATCGTAAGGAGCGTGAACGACATCTATAATGGGTTATGCCGTCGTTCAATCAACGGCAACCGGGATAACAATCTTATCATCGGTGACAGAAACGTAAGGGTTTTGTCACGGAGATTGTTAGGGCCAGCGGAGGCGTATAACTAATTCCATGTTAGTTTTCTGGAGCTGGTCTAGGTGGAACGTAGGTGAGTGGTCCCATCGTACTTTCACTATCATAGTGGTAGAAGAGTTTGTATTCTTCGGCCAGCTTCTTGACTGCGTTGGTTTTCCAAATAGTCTTCGGGCCACCATGGTTGATTGCCCATTCGACCATGGCAGGTTCGGGCTCTTGGATCACGTATGTGAACCAAACCTTTTCTTCGGTCGACCAGACAACGTTGTCGGGCAGGAGGGCCTTGAGAAACGGAGCGCACCGAGCAATATCGCACCAAACGTTACCGTGCGTTTCCTCAAGTCCTGCGTCGCGGCTCGACATCGTGCCAAGCCGATATATCAGGGCCGCCCACATGAACCACGCATAGCGGCGGACGTTGATTTCATCTTTAGCGTCGACCTCTTGATCTGCGCATTGAAGAATGAAATCGTCGATTGAGAAAGCCGTTTCCTGTTGCCGGGCAACGTTTTTCATCGCTATGATTGTCGGGATCAGGTTTTGGTAGGCGACCAAAATGTGCGCCCGAGTGGCGTTGTCTAAGCCGCCGACCACTTCTTGAACGAAATTCGCGTAGTCAGCATTCCCACCGTCAAGAACGGCCTTCAGGCTATCCGATGCTTTCTTCTTTTTGAAAAACCCAAACAAAACCCGCGCCTTCGCCATTGAAACTGATACAGAAATGATAGCGCCGTAGTGGGACTGACATCAAGGGTTTTCAGTGTCCGTAAGCGTGACAATACCCCTTTTCCAACCCCCTGCCAAAACCCCTCATTAGATTCTGTCACGTTTTCGGCCACGGCAAGAAGCCGTCGCAAGCTGCATCCTGACCAACTGGCAATTTGTGCTCAAAGCAGAAGTTCGTCCCCTCCTTTATATTTACCCGAAAAACTTCATATATATTGCAAAGACAGCAAACCCCAGTATCAAAATGATTGTTAGCATCAGCATGATGAATGCTATGTTAAAGACGAAATTAAGTATTTTCTCTGGTGTCATATTTGCTCCGTTTGTGTTTATTCAATATCTTCAATCCCGGCTCCGCTATGTGGACATTTTTTTTTGCCATTAACGTCATTCGCGCCAATGACAGCTTTCGGATCTTTGCACCTAAAATGTTCGTTTGCGTCGATGAAATTGATCAAATACACCCTCACGCGCCGAGATCGAAGAGTCTGGATGAATACCTTTCCAAGAGGCATTCTAAATTCGACCCACAAGCATCTCTTCGCCTCAACCAAGCACGCTGAGATGCGAGAAACTCTTGAGACACTTGGCTATTACTGTTTTCCCTGAAGAAAAAATACAGGTTGGTCATCGCGCGATCCATTGCCCAAAGATCGCGCGAAGAGCAAATCGCAAACTCCGTCGAGATGGTCGATTTAGAGCAGTCATAACTTGGGCCAAAAATTCCGGTCGGGAGTTGGTCAGCTCGCAAGTTGGCCTCCGCCATTATGCACCACCGCACAAATCCACTTTTTGCGATCTCCGCCTTAGTTGAAGAGACGTACTCACCTAGTAGATGCGAGAAAGTTTCTCCGCCAAATATATCATGGCCTCGTTTCAAGACTTCCCCCGCCTGCTCTTGCCAGTACTCCGAGTCTACTTTGAAAACCTGGCTGCAGTTTCCGGCTAGGGCTACATATTCTGATACCTGACGAGTGATGCGACGTGGCGTTGGTCTATCCGCAGCTTTGGTTATCTTCGCCCCCTCTTGAATGTAGACATCGATGTCGAGAAATTGTGCGATAGTCGGTGTGATTGGCAGCAGTGGCTGATCCGGACGAGCAACCGTGAAGTATTCAATAGCTTTAGCGCTCAAACCAAGCTCATTAAGGAAGGCGCCAATTCGTGCGTTTGCGACACCAGACTCGGGAGCCTCAACTTCTCCCTCGCCATTGTTCACCAAGCGATAGGCAGCGTGAACACTTATGCTGGCATTTGGAGACATGTATCGACGTGCGCCAGAGACCCAGATAACCGCGCAAATGGAGTGGCATCCCGCTCCGTCCAAAACCAGCGTCGTGTAACCTCTTATTGCAATCTCGGCTCCAATAGAGATACCCGTTTTAACCAATCCGCCAGGCGATTCCAGAAAAACTGATGCGCGGGGGATTTGCTCTGCCAAATCGAAAAATATACTGTCGTCCCCTTCCTCTATGGGACCTTGGACAACGATCACTTTTTGATCTTCAGTGAGACCGGGGGAAACCTCAATTTCTGCCGCGAGGGCAATGCGAGCGAAAAGAGTAAAGCCGACCACAAAGCACAGAATTCTTTTGTAATTTATTCGCCTCATAGCTCTTCTTTCTTTGCAGCCCAGTTAAGTTTTCTACATTGAGCAGTACCAGATGATTGGCCCTTGCTCCATTGCAAAGCTGATTTCTGGTGACAACGACCGTTCGATTAAGCGGTGAATTTAAAAGCTGACATTGGCAACGCCGTAGATTCTACAATGTGGATTAAAAGCAGCCAATCGTAATATCTTAAAAGTATAGCAGCCGTCACACTTCTCAAAGTCTATGAGTACCACAAATATAACTATCCTCGTAAACGCCAAAAACCATTCCCGTAATTTTCAAAATTATCTCGGAGCGAGTTGCGCACTCCGCAGTGCAGCACTTTACCCCTCCCCGGGGGGTGGGGAGCCGCCTCTGGGGATTAGGTCTAGGGCCGGACCACACACTCGCCGCTCAACAAACAGCAAGCGTCCCAATACTGGCCGATCCTCTTGTGGTGCGGTCGTGGTGCTACCATAGTATGATATGTATAAATTCGCATCAAGATTATATCTGCTAACTTATTGTATTTATTGTAAAATATGGTGACACTGAGGGGACTTGAACCTCCGGCCCCATCATTACGAATGACGGGGTCTACCATCTGAGCTACAGCGGCGTTTGCACTGTGTAACGCCTCATATATCCTCCTGCAAGATATCACATGATTGCCTTTCCACTAAAATCACATAGAACAGCCTAATGAACCTTGTTGCACTAAAATCACCCAGCTTCCGCTTGTATTTTCTAGGTGGCCTCTTTGCCGTCAACGGATTGTGGATCATGCGCATCCTGATCGGCTGGATGGCGTGGGAATTAACCGCCTCTGCCAGCTTTGTCGGCTTTGTTGCTGCACTTTCCTTGCTACCGACTTTTCTGACGGGGCCGTTTTTTGGTGTTCTCATCGACCGGGCCAATATTAAACTGGCCGCCATTGGCACGAACAGTTCAATGATTGTCTGTATCTCGGCATTGCTGGCCATTCACCTGATGGGCCACCTTAACCCAAGCCTGCTGTCCACCATTGCTGTGGCCATTGGCATCGTTTCTTCCGCGCATCATCCTGTGCGCATGTCGCTGGCTCCGCGGTTGGTTCAAAAGGAACATGTGGGGTCTGTTGTGGCACTTGCTGCCCTGAATTTTAATACCGCACGCATGATCAGCCCCGCATTGGGCGGGATTATCATTGATCAGTTCGGCATCACATCTGCTTTGATCATTTCAACCCTGCTCTATCTGCCCAGCCTGATGATCGTGCCATTCCTAAAGCCGCGCACACCGCAAACGCCTAAAAATAAAGAAGCTTTTTTAACAGCCCTGAAAAACGGTATTGAATATATTTGGTATCGCCCGGAATTGCGACTGGTTCTTTTGATGACGGCACTGATGGCCCTGTCTGTGCGCGGTACGACAGAAATCCTGCCCGTCGTGGCAGATGGGCTTTTCAACAAAGGGGCCATAGGTTTAGGGCAACTTGGCTCGGCCGTAGGTGCAGGTGCTGTCATGTCTGCAATCCTCAAGGCCTTCGGCCCGCTTCAGGCAACAAGAACCATGGCATTGTCCACACTCGCCATAACAACGATCGGCATCCTGTCAGTGGCGGTATTCGGTAACTCCACCAATTGGAATATAACGCTTATAGCTGCTGCAATACTGGGCTTTACCAGCACTCATCTGGGCGTAAGTCTGCAATCATCAATGCAGGCAAACCTGCCTGATGAAATGCGCGGGCGCGTTATGTCGCTTTGGATTGTTGTTGCAACCGGGGCCTCGGCCCTTGGTGCTTTTTCCATCGGGGTTGCTACCGAAACACTTGGCATGTCGATCAGCACATATATTTTGACAGCCGCCTGTCTAGCATTCTTTATCTGGCTTATCTTGTCGACAAAAAAAATGGGGGGATAATCCCCCCCAGTTTAATATTCAGGCTCTCTTGTTAACCGCTCTCGTTTTTGCCTGCGGCCTGAACTCGTCGGGACGGCGACCAAAGCCGCGCGCCCCTAACTCTTAACTACACCCGCTTGTTGCTCCACAGGTGTTGCATTTCATACATGTACCGTTGCGCACCAACGTGTAGTTGCCACAATCACCGCACGCATCGCCTTCATAGCCCTGCATCTTGGCTTTCATACGATCATCCATCTTTGTGACGGGGGCTGCCACTTGTGCCACAGCACTTGCAACCGCTTCCGACGCACCGACGGCCTGAGCCCCGCCGCCAAACAGATTGCCGACACCGCCCTGTAGTACCACCAGTTCTTGTGGCATACGGTTGCGATGGTATCCGGGCGATACCACGTTGCGCAGCATCGCCACCGCATCTTCGGACGCGGGTGTGATGTTGCTTTTGCCCTCTTCCACACCGCGACCCAGATCGTCAAATGTCTCACCTGTCGGTTTGACATGCGCAAGGTCTGAGCGATCCAGATAGGACACAGCCAGTTCACGAAAGATGTAATCCAACACCGATGTAGCATTCTTGATGCTGTCATTACCCTGCACCATGCCGGCCGGATCAAAGCGGGTGAAGGTAAACGCATCCACGAACTCTTCCAACGGCACGCCGTATTGCAAGCCCACAGATATAGCGATGGCGAAGTTGTTCATCATCGCCCGGAAACCGGCGCCTTCTTTGTGCATATCGATGAATATCTCACCGATTGAACCGTCATCATATTCACCTGTACGCAGATAAACCTTATGCCCGCCAACAACCGCCTTTTGGGTATAGCCCTTGCGTCGTTCCGGTAGTTTTTCACGCCCTTTGCGGACTTCTCTGACGATAATTTTTTCAACAAGCTTTTCAGCCAGAATTGCCGCACGATCACCCGCCGGGGCTTCTGACAACACCTCATCCAAATCCTCGTCGTCATCCTCAATCAAGGCAGAAGCCAGCGGTTGCGACAGTTTTGATCCATCACGGTAAAGCGCATTGGCTTTCACACCCAGAGACCAAGACAATTCATACGCCGCCTGACAATCCTCGATGGTCGCGTCATTCGCCATATTTACGGTCTTGGAAATCGCACCGGATATAAACGATTGTGCTGCTGCCATCATTGTAATGTGGCTTTTAACAGACAAATAGCGTGTCCCGATGCGTCCGCAGGCATTTGCGCAATCAAATACGCCGTAATGCTCTTGTTTCAAGTGCGGCGCACCTTCCAAGCTCATGGTGCCACAAACATGATTGTTAGCCGCTTCCACCTGTTTTCTGGTAAATCCCAAATGTGACAATAAATCAAACGCAGGATCATTCAGCTGCGTTTCGGGAATACCCAAAGTGCCTTTGCAGAACTCTTCGCCCAGTGTCCACTGATTGAAAACAAACCGAATATCAAACGCTGTCGGCAATGCCTTTTCAATCTTGTCCAACTCGTCTTTGCCAAAACCGTGGCCTGTCAAAGTCGTGTGATTGATACCGGGCGCATTGCCCATTGTACCGTGACCAACTGCATAGGAAATAATCTCTTCACCTTCGGATGAAGAATAACCCAGCATTTTCAATGCCGCTGGCACTGATTGGTTGATAATCTTAAAGTAACCACCACCTGCAAGTTTCTTGAATTTAACCAGTGCAAAATCCGGCTCGATACCCGTTGTGTCGCAATCCATCACCAAGCCGATAGTGCCGGTGGGGGCAATCACAGATACTTGCGCATTACGGTAGCCATGTTCTTCACCCAAAGTCACCGCATCATCCCAAGCGGATTTGGACAAAGCAATCAGATCCTGATCAGGGCAGTTAGCATGATCCAAAGGAACAGGTTTCACTTCTAAACCCTCATACCCTTTGGTTTTTGCATAGGCTGCACGACGGTGATTACGCATCACGCGCAACATGTGCTTGGCGTTTTTCTTATGCCCCGGGAACGGTCCCAATTCTTTGGCCATCAAAGCAGAGGTCGCATATGATGTGCCCGTCATGATCGCAGTAATTGCACCACAAAGTGCACGGCCCTCGTCACTGTCGTAAGAGTAGCCCATGTTCATCAGCAAACCGCCGATATTGGCATAACCCAGACCCAATGTGCGGAACTCGTATGACCGCTGTGCAATTTCCTTGGATGGGAATTGTGCCATCAGAACCGATATTTCCAGTGTCATTGTCCAAAGACGTGTCGCGTGAATGTAATCGCCTGATTGGAATTTTGCATCCTTGTAGAACTTCAACAAGTTCATAGAGGCCAGATTACAGGCCGTATCATCAAGGAACATATATTCCGAACATGGGTTTGATCCACGAATAGCCCCGTCTTCAGGGCAAGTGTGCCATGCATTGATTGTATCGTGATATTGAACACCGGGATCGGCACAGGCCCAAGCGGCGTGACCCACCTCTTCCCACAAGTCTCGGGCTTGTACGGTTTTGGCAACCTCACCATCAGTGCGACGGATCAATTCCCAAGGTTCATCATTTTTAACCGCTTTCAGAAACGCGTCTGTTACACGAACAGAATTGTTCGAATTCTGTCCCGCTACTGTCAAGTATGCATCCGAATCCCAGTCTGTGTCATATGTCGGGAACTCGATACTGCTATAACCCTGTTTGGCATATTGCAGTACACGGTTCACATAAGTTTCCGGGATCATAACCTTTTTAGCTGAACGAATAGCCGTTTTCAGGCCCGGGTTTTTCTTGGGATCAAATGCATCCAGTTCGGTGCCGTCCCATGCGCGAATAGCTGCAAATATTTCATTCAACTTTTGTTCGTGCAGTTTAGAACCAGCAACCAAAGACGCAACTTTTTGTTCTTCTTTCACTTTCCAGCTGATGAATTCTTCAACATCAGGGTGATCCATATCGCAGATCACCATTTTGGCTGCACGCCGTGTTGTACCGCCGGATTTGATTGCACCTGCTGCACGGTCACCGATTTTCAAGAATGACATCAAGCCCGACGATTTACCGCCTCCGCCCAGCGACTCATTTGCACCGCGTAATGATGAAAAGTTAGTACCAGTACCTGAGCCATATTTAAATAAGCGCGCCTCACGCACCCAAAGATCCATAATACCGCCTTCGTTCACCAAATCGTCCTGAACAGACTGAATGAAACAAGCGTGTGGTTGTGGATGCTCGTAAGAATTAACGGATTGTGTCAGTTTACCTGATTTGTAATCTACATAATGATGGCCCTGTGATGGCCCATCAATCCCGTAAGCCCAGTAAAGCCCGGTGTTAAACCATTGTGGAGAATTCGGCGCGGCCATTTGGTTGGCCAACATAAAGCGCATTTCATCGAAATAGACTTTGGCATCTGTTTCACTGTCAAACATGCCGCCTTTCCAGCCCCAATATGCCCAAGTACCGGCTAAACGGTCAAAAACCTGCTTGGCAGATGTTTCGCCCGCATATGTCTCACCTTTTGCAATCTGTGCATCAGTATCAGGAACAGAGCGCCATAAAAATTCCGGCACATCTTTTTCCGCAACGCGTTTCAACGCCGCAGGAACGCCAGCTTTGCGAAAGTATTTTTGCGCGATCACATCTGCTGCGACTTGCGACCAACTTGTTGGTACTTCTACGTTTTCCAATGAAAATACGACAGACCCATCTGGGTTGCGTATTTCGGATGTTGTTTTGTGAAATTTTATGCTTGCGTATGCATCTTTTTCTGAATCAGTAAAACGACGATCAATCTTCATATTAGCCCCTATTAAATCAAGAAATTCTTAGCCTTCCCTGAAAATCAGGGTGCGAAATTTCATATTCTTTTTAATGCCGCCCTGCCTCTTCGCCACTATATATAGTGGCTACCTGAACGACATGCACAACTTGTACTAGTTCGCCACTACAGGTCAACGAAAATATTCACATTTTAGTTACATTTAACTATTGACCCGCAAAAACGAAAACATACCTTGAACAAAGTTTGGCAAAATTGTGACAAACATCAGGCAAAATTATGGCAGCTGCCAAAAATCGGATTTGACAAAAAACATAAGCGACAAAACATCTTATTGGGATTTCTTACGCTACACACTTCAGCAGGGTGGATCATTTCGGAAGGATCGAATCTCTTTCGAACAAGTGGGCAAAAAAAATCTGCGCTGGAAATTAACAAAAAGTTAACGTGAATCACGGCTCAAATTCACCAAATCTTCTAAATAACTGGAAATCCCTGATTTTTAGAAATTCAGGTAAAAAAATAGGCCCGGCGATCACCGAACCCTAAAAATCTTTTATTCATTTTCACTAGTGGTCGGGACGGCTGGATTCGAACCAACGGCCCCCTGTACCCAAAACAGGTGCGCTACCAGACTGCGCCACGCCCCGACTGTCGCGGGGTTTAAAACGCTTGAACGGAAATGAAAAGCCCAAAAGTGATATATGTTTAATTTTTACATGGCCAAGCGGCAGTTTTCTGGTCAAAGGCGGGATGTTGCAGGCTTGCTCCAACCTGAACCCCTAATGCCTTTGCTAAACCGCCATTTATTTCCAGCACAGCAAAGATATCATTTCCACCGAAAATCGCAGTACGATCCAAAGGCACCGCATTACTATGAATGTTAACCACCAAACCGGTTTGGTCCATAAAAATCATATCCAGAGGGATCAGTGTGTTTTCCATCCAGAAACTGACGCTTTGCGGCTCATCGTAGAAAAATAGCATGCCTGAAAACCGCGCCATGCTTTTTCGAAACATCAAACCTTTTGCACGGGATTCATAGGTGTCTGCGACCTCGACATCAAAGGCGGCAGAACTATTGCCCATTTTAAGTTGCGCACGATCAGGCGCGCATTCAGCCAATACCAGTTGGGTTGAGAGCACCAAAGCGATACATATTGATAGAATAAGCTTTATATCAGGATTTATGTTCTGCCGCAAAATCCCAAGGACGGATTTCAATTGCAAGTTTCCCGCGCGGCCCGGATGCCGTTCGGATACTAACCGCTTCACTTTGCTGTAGCTCTGAAATTCCATAGGCGCGTAATACTTCCGCATGAACAAAAATATCTTCTGTGCTTTCAAATACATTTAAAAACCCAAAACCTTTTACTTTGTCAAACCACTTCACACGTGCTGCAGTTAATTCAGAGTGTTCCGACAATGTCGACAGATCTATCCCGGCTTCTTCTAAACCGCGCAACGCATTGTCCGGAAGGCTGTCAGGCTGTTCCATACGCACGATTTCAGAAGCCTGCTGTCCACGCTCTGACGCAACAACCACGATTTCAATCTCGGTTCCTTCGGCTACAGAACTGCGGCCAAAGTTCCTTAAAACATTTGCGTGTAACAGTATATCAGGGCCGCCTTCGTCATCCACGACGAAGCCAAATCCTTTGGTGGTATCAAACCACTTAACTTTACCAGTCTTATTCTGCATTCAAACTACCACCCGAACCCATTGTATTTGCTGCCAGAGAAAAGACAACGATATTAAGCAAAAATGAGTATTAAAATGTGGTTTCTTACATAATTTCAAAATTTTAGTGACATACATCACACGTATCCAAGCTATAAGGAATTATAAAAAAGATCAACAACTATCATGGGTTGAGTCTAACAATCGCCCATCCATCATCACCTGCGCCCATTGTCCAGCGAAATCTATCATGTAGACGAAAGGGGCCATCTGCCCAAAACTCAATCTCAACAGGCTTAATCCGAAAGCCACCCCAAAATTCCGGACGTGGCGGATGCAATCCTAATTTCGCTGTATATTTTGCCACACGCGCAACCAATTGTGATTTTTTTTCCAACACTTGTGATTGCTTGCTTGCATATGCCCCAATACGGCTGCCTAAAGCGCGCGAATTATAATATTCATCTGCGTCAGACCCATCCTCACGTGTCACCAAACCGCGAACCCGTATTTGGCGCCGTAGAGATTTCCAATGCATCACAAACGCGGCTTTACCCGCAAAATCCAATTCTTGCGCTTTTACACTACCGTAATTTGTATAAAGGACAAACGCATCATCCTCTATTTCTTTCAATAGAACCATGCGTGCGTTCGGCATGCCCTGCGCATCCACAGTTGAAAGTGCTATCGCATTTGGATCATTGGTTTCTTCAGCTTCAGCTTCGGTCAACCAACTGCGAGCGATTTCAAATGGGTCATCCCCTGCAAAAATACCGCTGCGATCAGACATCTTGTAAACTCCTATTAACCGTCGGCAACTTAACTCTTAGTAATTTAGTTTCAAGCCCGATCATCATATATTACAGGTTTATTACAGTTTCATCACAGAACTATATCCTAGCCTTGATGCACACGTGTGGTTACCGTAAACCCTAATAAAATAAATTAGATCGGATCTTCTATGTCGCAAGGAATAATGGCTGGTAAACGCGGATTAATCATGGGCGTTGCCAATGACAAGTCAATTGCTTGGGGCATTGCACGCGCCTGTGCTGAACACGGTGCGGAACTGGCTTTCTCGTATCAGGGCGAAGCTTTGGGTAAACGCGTCAAACCACTGGCAGAAAGCATAAATAGTGATATTATATTGGAGTGTGACGTTACCGACGACGCCTCTATTGATGCATTATTTGATGCACTGAAAGAAAAATGGGGCAAGATTGATTTCGTCGTTCACGCCATCGGCTTTTCCGACAAAAACGAATTGCGCGGCCGCTATGTAGATACAAGTGCCGCCAACTTCCGCATGACCATGGACATATCGGTTTATTCCTTCACAGCCGTTGCCCAACGCGCCGAAAAAATGATGCCGGACGGTGGTGCTTTGCTGACATTGACCTATTACGGGGCCGAAATGGTGATGCCTCACTATAATGTGATGGGGATTGCCAAAGCCGGGCTGGAAGCATCCGTGAAATACATGGCAATGGATTTGGGACCAAAGAACATTCGCGTGAACGCTCTGTCCGCAGGCCCGATCAAAACCTTGGCCGCCTCCGGCATCGGAGATTTCCGGTACATCCTGAAGTGGAACGAGTTGAACACACCTCTGCGCCGCAATGTAACAACTACAGATGTTGGTAAATCCGCCCTCTATCTGTTGTCCGACCTTGCCTCTGGTGTCACAGGTGAAAATCTGCACGTGGATGCAGGTTATCACGTGGTTGGCATGAAAGCGGAAGATGCACCGGATATCGACATTGTAACCGGGCGCAAAGAATGACCGAACGCCTGCCGCACGAAAAAGGTTTTCATATCAGCTGGGATCAAATCCACCGCGATAGCCGTGCATTAGCGTGGCGATTGGACGGCAAAGGTCCCATAGACGGCTCATGGAAAGCAATTGTTGCCATTACACGTGGTGGCATGGCCCCCGCAATGATCATTGCGCGTGAACTGGACGTACGCACCGTCGATACAATCAGTGTAAAATCATACAGCCACCAGGATCAATCCGAAGCTAAAGTGTTAAAAGCACCTGACGCCGACATCATAGGTGACGGAACAGGAATTTTGATCATCGACGACCTGGTCGACAGTGGAAAAACCTTGAAACTGGTGCGCGATCTGTATCCAAACGCCCATTACGCCACGGTATACGCAAAACCCGAAGGGCGCGCCATGGTCGAAACATTCATCACCGAGGTCAGTCAGGACACATGGATATTTTTCCCCTGGGATATGGCCTTGCAGTATGTAGAACCCTACCGGGGCGTTTAGGGTCAGAACCTATCAATTCTGCACCACTGGTTTGACAGATTTTTTCACTGGGCAGGCACAGTTGCGCAGTAAATATCGTCTATTTTCAAGCAACTGTAACGCACCCAGTGGGGAAATATGCCAAGTCCGAAGGACGTGGTTTTCCCTTCACCTCAGCGGCTTGGCGCACTTGTAAATAGAAATGACTATTGACGGCGCGCACCAAACCTCTGATATTTCGTGAAAACCGCGCCAGTGGCGCATAATTGATAGGTCCTGACCCTAAGCCCATGACAAAACCAACCAACCAAAAACTGTCGCCGGCAACACGTCTGGCACAGGCGCTTCATTTTTACGATGCCCAAACAGGGGCCGTAACACCGCCTATCCAACCCGCTGCCACCTATGCACGCGATACAGATTATGTACCCCGCAAACCATATAACTATCGGCGCGACGGCAACCAGACCACAGCACAGGCCGAAGCAATTATTGCTGATCTGGAAGATGCAACAGAATCCCTGCTGTTCGCGTCTGGCATGTCGGCTGCCAACGCGGTGATCGAACACCTGCCAAATGGTGCCCATGTGGTTGTCCCCAAAGTCATGTACCACGGCGTTTTGAACCAGTTCAAAATGTACCATGCCCGCAACAGGCTGGATGTCAGTTATTACGCCGCAGGTGATCTGGACGAACTGGCCGCTGCCGTCAGAACGGGCGAAACCCAGCTGGTCTGGGCCGAAAGTCCGAACAACCCGGACTGGGAAGTCACCGACATTACCGCCGCCGCCGAAATAGCCCATGATGCAGGGGCTAAACTGGTCACGGATTGCACAGGCACCCCACCCTGCGCCACCCGCGCACTTGATCTGGGCGCGGACATATCGTTTCACTCGGCCACAAAATACCTCAACGGTCATTCAGACATCACAGCAGGCGTTCTGTCGGTGCGTGAAACAGGCCAATATTGGGACGACATCTGGACGGTTAGAAACCTGCAGGGCACTGTATTGCACTCGTTCGATGCATGGTTGTTGATACGTGGCATGCGCACGCTTTTTCTGCGCTTCGAGAAAGCCACCCAAAACGCAATGGCCATCGCCAAACATTTCGAAGGCCACCTGAAACTAACCGCCGTCCGTTACCCCGGCCTGCCATCCCATAAAGGCCACGCCATTGCCAAACGCCAAACCGGCGGGCAATACGGCGGCATGATGTCGATCCTTGTCAAAGGCGGCGAACAAGCCGCTATTGATGTAGCGCGCTTTTGCGAAGTCTTTTACCCCGCCACATCTTTGGGCGGCGTCGAAAGCCTGATTGAACATCGCAAGACCGTATCAGGTGAAGGTTTTCCCGTAGACCCGACCCTGTTGCGCCTGTCCATCGGGATAGAAGACGCCGACGATCTGATCCGTGATCTGGAACAGGCTTTGGCGCGCGCGGGCAATTAACGGATGCCCCTTTTCACGATAGACCAGATCAAACAGGCAGCGCAGTTGGTTTACAGCCAAATGCCGCCAACCCCGCAGTATAACTGGCCGATCATCTGCAATGACATTGGCGCGGACGTCTGGGTGAAACACGAAAACCACACGCCAACGGGTGCGTTCAAAATACGCGGCGGCATTACCTTCATCGACTGGATCAAACGCACACAACCCGAAATCACGGGCATATCCACCGCCACACGTGGAAATCACGGTCAAAGCCAAGCGCGCGCGGCCATTACCGCAGGTCTAACTGCAAAAATCTACGTCCCCTTCGGCAATTCAGTTGAGAAAAACACCGCAATGCGCGCATTCGGCGGCGAGGTGATCGAATTCGGTGACGACTTCGACACCGCCCGTCTTGAAGCCATTCGCGTGGCCGCAGAACAGGGTCTTGCCGTTGTTCCGCCTTTCCACATTGAACTGCTGCGCGGGGTTGCGTCATACGCTTATGAGCTGTTCACCAACGTGCCTGATCTGGACACGGTTTATGTCCCCATCGGTTGCGGCTCGGGCATTTGTTCGATTATTTCCGTACGCGATGCGATGGGTCTGAAAACCAAGGTGGTGGGCGTGGTGTCCACCGAAGCCCAAACCGCCAAACTGTCCGTTGAAGCTGGCCGCCTGATAGAAACCAACAGCGCCAACACCTTCGCAGACGGCATGGCCGTGCGCATGCCCGTGGCTGACGCATATGACATCTACGCAAACGGGGCTGAGCGCATGGTTGCGGTCAGCGAGGACGAGATCGCCGCCGCCATACGTATGTATTACACAGCCACGCACAATCTGGCCGAAGGTGCGGGTGCCGCAGCCCTTGCCGCGTTGATGCAGGAACGTGACATGATGCAAGGAAAACGCATCGGCGTTATTCTGACAGGCGGGAATATTGATGCTGATATGTTCAGGACGGTTATGCGCGGGGACGTGCCGAAGGTTTAGCGGCGATTTGAGTGGTGAACACCCACCCCAGCCCAACAGTTACAAAAGCCCATCCCCGATCCCCCCAGAGGGGGACGGGCTGCGCATTCTTTGAATGCGCCCGATGGGTGCAGCGTTTCCGATCCTATCAAACTTGGCGATTACGTGCGGAGTAATAGCAGTAACAAACCTTAAACAGGCTGAGCCGCTTCCACAATTCGCGCCAGATAAGACGCCCCAACCGGTGCTGCCTCATCGTTGAAATTATAGCTTTGATGGTGCAATGCCGCACTGTCGCCGTTACCGACAAACACATAGGCACCCGGCACTTTATTCAGCATAAAGGAAAAATCTTCGGCCCCCATGCGCCGTGCTGCCTGATCGCTGACCTTGTCTTCACCTACAATACTGGCTGCAACCTTCACCGCAAACGCGGCTTTTTCGGCATTGTTCACCGTCGCGGGATAGCCGTCGTGATACGTCAGTTCCGCACGTGTTTCATAAGCCGCCGCGATATTTTCCATCACTTCCACAAGCCGCTTTTGCATCACTGCTTTGACAGCCGGCTCAAAACTGCGGATCGTACCCATAATCTTGGCGGTTTCAGGGATCACATTATACGCAGTGCCCGCATGAATTTGCGTGACCGAGATCACGCCGCATTCGATAGGATCAATATTGCGACTGACAATAGTGTGCAAGGATTGCACCATCGCCGTGGCCGCCACAATCGGATCAACCGAAAAATGCGGGCGCGCCGCATGGCCCCCTTTGCCGAAAATCTCGATTTCGAAGTCATCGACCGAGGCCATCACAGGCCCCGCGCGGGTTTGAAATTCACCCACAGGCAATTCAGGCATATTGTGGATCGCAAAAACCTGTGAAATTCCGTATTTCTCGATCACACCTTCTTCACACATCACTTCGGCCCCGCCGCCACCTTCTTCGGCAGGTTGAAACATCAATACCACACGGCCGGAAAAGTTACGGGTTTCAGCCAGATACTTTGCCGCCCCCAACAACATCGTTGTATGCCCGTCATGCCCGCAAGCATGCATCTTACCCTCGTTTGTTGACGCATATTCGAGACCGGTCATCTCGGGCATCGGCAGCGCATCCATATCAGCGCGCAAACCAATCGTACCACCCTCGCCCTTACCGTTGATTACAGCCACCACACCGGTTTTGGCCCAGCCTTCGGAAATATCATCAACGCCAAATTCCTTCAGACGCTCAACAACAAACTTGGCTGTCTCATGGCATTCAAAACCCAGCTCAGGGTTTGAATGGATGTGTTGACGCCATTCGGCCATTTCATCGAAAGAATTCGCAATACTATTGATAACGGGCATAGCTCGTGTACTCCTAATGTTTGACACTACCATAGCCAGACAAATTCAAATTAGAAAAGCCCTCAATGACAAAATACAACGAAAGCCAATCACTTTGCCTTGACCCAAACGGTGGACTGCCCCGCCTGTTGGAAATCATGGCACGCCTGCGTGATCCCGAAACCGGTTGCCCTTGGGATATCGAACAGGATTTCAAATCCATTGCCCCATACACAATCGAAGAAGCCTATGAAGTTGCGGACGCAATTGAACAGAATGATATGTCCGAATTGGAAGGTGAGTTGGGCGATCTCCTGTTGCAGGTTGTCTATTATACGCAGATGGGAAGCGAGGATGGTTGCTTCACTTTTGACAGTGTGACACGAAAAATATCCGACAAAATGGTCCACCGCCATCCGCATGTTTTCGGCGATGAGAGTCGCGATAAATCAGCAACGCAACAAACTGTGGATTGGGAAAAAATCAAAGCCGCAGAGCGTGCCGATAAAGACCAGGAACAATCCAAGACTCTGGACGGTATTGCCCGAAACCTGCCGGCATTAACCCGCGCAGTGAAACTGCAAAAGCGTGCAGCACGTGTCGGATTTGACTGGCCATCCACGCTTGAAGTATTAGATAAAATCAATGAAGAATGTGCTGAATTGGTAGAAGCACGCAACAAACTATCACATATCGAACAATTAGAGGAATTTGGCGATCTGATGTTTGTAATGGCAAATTTGGCGCGTCACCTAAACATAGACCCCGAAGAGGCCCTGCGTTCCGCCAACAAAAAATTCACCCGCCGCTTTGAAGGCGTGGAAGCAAAACTTGCAGAATTAGATAAGACCCCGCAGCAATCAGACCTGACAGAAATGGATGCAATGTGGGATGCGGTGAAACAGGATGAAAAAGCCTAAGCCAAAACCTTGCCGGCCAGACAATCTTCAAACGTTTGATCAGGCAATAATCCCAATTGCTCATAGAGCGATATAAAGTTGAAATGATTGTGACCCTCTACAATATGGCCGTCGATAATTTTCAACATCATCTGCCCCAACATAGAAACCTCGCGGCTAGTTTTACGGCAGACGCCCTTGACCGTCACCAATTGCGCCAACCA
>SWCD01020061.1_pt1 | contig 30146 bp, 28 predicted proteins | sample 4693011 | NCBI WGS metagenome assembly SWCD01 (sample SAMN10267278, study PRJNA491770) | bioreactor metagenome | isolation source: DHS bioreactor inoculated with marine | place: Japan: Omine Ridge, Nankai Trough | reverse complement strand
CCCCCCACCAGGCCACTAAGTCCGGTCCAGTTAAGTGCAACTGTCGAACCTGTTGTACCATTCGCTACGGTCGTCTGTGTGCCTTCACCCGATTCAAAAATACCATTAGCATTGAAGTCGATCCAGCCGACCAGCCGGGCATTGTTGCCAGAATTGTTGGTAACATTCACATTAACGCTGTAGCTGCTGGCATTGCTCAACAACACGGGAAAGCTGCTGACACCATCTTCATCATCCGTGTTATCGAGATCATCGCCATCAGCGCCGGCTGTTGGAATACCGGTGATTTCGCTATCAGCGACAGTGCCCATAAATATGCTGTTATCGATTCCATGACTCGGGCCAGCACTCGAAGTCAGGGTGCCATAACTATTCGGTGCATCGCCATAATCAAAGCCAGAAAACGTACCAGAACTGAACAGCGGGTGGATGAAGGCCGCTGAATCGTAGGTACGATCCTGGGTATCGGCGACCGCGATCTTCACGTGGTAAGTGGCGCCGGCGACGACGGTGATCGGCTGATAGAGTTTATTGGTGAAGCCGTCTGCTTCGAGGTTGGCGTTGGTGGTCGCCACTGTGGCATTACCACCATCCTGGTCGCCGCTGCTGTTATCGGTATAAAAAGCGGCGTTGGCCAGGCTGTCACATTGCCCGATGTTGCCAAAGCGTCCGACGACACCGGTATTGACCCAGTTGATTGACGACAGATCACCGCCTGAGGTCTTGGCATAGTTTTCCGCGTTTAAAACACCTGAGTAGACACCGTTGATGCCCAGGCCACTGACAAAGATGCCCGCAATATCGGTATAGATACTGCACACATATTCCGGAAATTCCTCAGAAGCAAATTGAAAGGGAATCGCCAGCGACGTAGATTGCGGCACCACATCAAATTCGATGGCGGCATATTCACCATTGGTGGTACCGTTCTCCAGCAGTACCATATCGGCATCGCTGGTTGTTCCATTACATAATATGTTAGTTGCATTGGCGACATCATTTGAAGAATCCAGGCGGTTGCCATTGGCAAAGTCGCCGCTGGCAACGACGACACCTGACGGTTCACTTAAGACCGGGCCGGGTCCCGTCGCTATTGTTCCATTAGTGAAAATACCCACGCCCCGGCGAAAGTTTGGGCAGTTTCCCGGGTTGGTGATGGTTAGATTAGAGATGGTAACGCCTGAACCGGTTAATGCGGCCTGCATCTGCGCTTCAGTAACAGTGTTGGCGTTGGACACATTGACCGCATAAACAGTCGAAGAAGTGAGCAGGCAGACGGCAACCATGCTTACTGCTGTGAGCACAGTGTTCAGAGTATGATTAATTGTGTTTTTTAAGTTGCGCAATATCAAACGTTTATCCACACGATAGAAAAGTTAGATTGTTATTTAGAGATTAAGGGCAGGCCCGGTAAGCCTGGGTATAAAATTCAGCCAGTCCATTTGGCAGCCGCGTCTCGCCATATCAGCGGCGGGCTGCCCGCAGTGTTGCCAAAATACTGGAAACGATGGTTTCGCTATTAGTATAGTCTATAGAAATCAAAGCATTAGAACCATTACAGGTTAACACTAAACCCGGAAAGCTGCGGACCCCCAGTTTGTTCGCCATCTGTAGATCCTGCTGCAGCAACTGTTCACACTTGCTGGAGACTAAGTCAGTTTTAAATTGCGCAGCATCCAGCCCTGAGTCCATCGCTAATTGTATCAACACATCACTATCAGAAGGATTTCTTGCCTGCATATAGTAAGCCTGTTGAATGGCAAGCAGCATGTTGTCGGCGGCTTGCGGTTGGCCCTGCAAACCGGCAGCGATCACCGCACGGCAGGATGGGTAAGTTGAGCGCCGTGGCTGATTCTGCGTCCAGAAATCAAAGTTGAACACTGTGCCCGGAATCTCTTTTTGAATATGTGCCCAGGTATCTTTGATGTTTGCCTGCATGTCAGCAGGCATCGGCATAGCATTATCGGCTGCCAGACCACCCAGCAGATATCGAACAGTTAATTTACCGGTTAGTGCCGATTGTACTTCCTGCCAAATCGGCCGAAACCCCCAGCACCAGCTGCACATCGGGTCGTGCACATAGTACAGTGTTGCCTGCCCGTTATTCACTGTCAGATCGATTAGCCGTATTCACACAAATAAGCACAGTCAGCCGCCACCGAAACGTTAAAACGACTGTCGGCGGTTACCTCAAAAGATTCCCCTGCTGTGTAGGTTTTCACTGTGGCAGCGGGATCAAGCTGAATCGTCATTTCACCGCTGACAACGGTCATCTTTTCTTTTGCCGTGGTATTAAAGACATAGTCACCCGCTGCCATGACACCGACTGTGGCAGCCTTGTCCTGCTCCTGAAAAGCAATCGACTTTACTTTTCCATCAAAATATTCATTTGTTTCAAACATGCTATACCTCAGAAATCACGTCTATAAAAATCGAGGCACATTATATGTGTTATTACTTTATCGGGCATCACAAAATACATTTAATCTGATAACATATTGATATTGCAATCATTGTCAGTATATTATAGAATGCTGATATTCGTAACAGTATAAAGTTTCATGATGGTTCAACAATATAATTGCACATTTGTTCAAGAAATAATGGGTGATGGCGGACAGTTAATCGATGTTCGGACACCAGTCGAATTTAACCAGGGTTCACTTAGCGGCGCGGTAAATATGCCGATCGAAAGCTTCCAGCATCAAATGTCTCGTATCGACAGTTCCAGGCCTGTGTTACTGTATTGCCGCACGGGCGCACGCTCTGGCATGGTTAAAAATTATCTGGATCAGCTGGGTTTTGACCAGGTTCATAACATCGGAGGCATCCGGCAGTTTATCGATTGCTAAGGTGACCAGCCGAGACTAAAAAAGAGAGAACGATGAGCTACGAAATTTCTGCACAAAATATCAAATGTGGTGGCTGTGCGAGCACGATCATAAAAAACCTGAATGAGCTGGAAGCTGTCAGCGATTGTCAGGTTGATGTCGAAACCGGTGTCGTCAGCGTCACAGGTGATGAATCTGGCAGAGAGGAAGTGACGCAGTTACTGGAAAAACTGGGTTATCCTGAAAACGCCTGACGGCAGATCATCTGCTCGTCTCCCGGTAACTGAGGGAGCGTTTCACAACGAGTCGTGTTAAATGAAACTCGACAAACCGCCGATGACAGCGGTAACATGCGCCGCCAATGAAAACGCGTGAATTCCATTACGATCTCCCACCGCAACTCATCGCGCAAAAACCCAGCGAAGTTCGTTCACAGAGCCGTTTATTGCACTATTCACGGACAGATAAAAATATCGAGCACCGCCAGTTCAGTGATATCGTTGATCTGATAAACCCCGGTGACCTGCTGGTCTTTAACAACACCCGCGTTATTCCTGCACGGATTTACGGCCACAAGGAAACGGGTGGCAAAGTCGAAATCTTGATCGAACGGCTCACTTCAGAATTTCGATGCCTGGCGCATGTCAGGGCCAGCAAAACGCCCAAACCCGGCAGCAGGCTTATATTGAGCAATCCTGAAAAAAGGCTTCAGACCAGCGCCCAGCAATTTACCGTGTCGATTGAAGGCCGTGAAGGCGATTTATTTGTGCTCAGTTCGCAGGCCGGTACCAGCATCGCCGAGATCATGGAAAATATCGGTCATATGCCGTTGCCACCTTATATTAGTCGCGACGATACCGAAGATGATTTTTCTCGTTATCAGACCGTTTATGCAGATAATCCGGGCGCCGTGGCCGCGCCAACCGCCGGTCTGCACTTTGATGAGAGCGTACTGGACAGACTCAAAAACCACGGCGTGGATTCTGCATTCGTCACGCTCCACGTCGGTGCCGGCACTTTTCAGCCGGTACGTAGCGAGCAGATCGAAGACCATGAGATGCATTTTGAATACCTCACAGTGCCACAGGAAACGGTCGATAAATGTCAGCAGACTCGCGACAATGGCGGACGGATTATCGCCATTGGCACCACCACAGTACGTTCCCTGGAAACAGCCTCTTTAGACGGTCAGTTAAAAACCTATGCGGGTGAGACCGACATCTTTATCTATCCTGGTTATCAGTTCAGGAGCATCGACGCTTTGATCACGAATTTTCACCTGCCGGAATCCACGCTGTTGATGCTGATTAGCGCGTTTGCTGGCAAAGATGAGATGATGCGTTGTTACGCTGAAGCCGTGGCGGAAGAATATCGTTTTTTTAGTTATGGCGATGCGATGTTCATTTCATGAACAAATGAAAGATGCAGTGAAAACGTGGCAGACGATTTTCAGCATACACTCCGTCCGTGGAGATAAAACCTAATATGTATAAATTACTTTAAATATAAATGCTAAGTCAATGAATTTATTTGAATTAAACGATGAAAGTAATGGTGCGCGACGAGGGCGACTGACGTTTGAGCGCGGCACCATCGAAACTCCGGCATTTATGCCGGTCGGCACTTATGGTACCGTCAAGGCGATGACGCCTGAGGAGTTAACCGGCATTGGTGCTGAGATCATCCTGGGCAATACCTTTCATCTGATGTTGCGTCCCGGCACCGAGATCATCCGCAAACACGGTGACCTGCATGATTTTATGCACTGGCAAAAACCGATCTTGACCGATTCCGGCGGTTTTCAGGTCTACAGCCTGGCAAAGATGCGCAAAATTACCGAGCAGGGTGTGCTGTTTAATTCCCCGGTCGATGGCCATAAAATAGAGCTGACACCGGAATCTTCGATGCAGATACAGAAAGATCTGGGCTCTGACATCGTCATGATCTTCGATGAATGTACACCGTATCCGGCGACCGAACAGGAAGCCGGTGATTCCATGCAGCTGTCACTGCGCTGGGCAGAGCGTTGCAAGACAGCGCATCAGGGTAATCCTTCTGCTTTATTTGGTATCGTTCAGGGCGGCATGTATGAGGCCTTGCGTCATGAATCGGCTGAACGTCTCACGCAACTGGCGTTCGATGGATATGCTATCGGCGGCCTGTCCGTGGGGGAACCCATGGAAGAACGAAACGCCGTGCTCGATTTTACCGTGCCCAAATTACCCGTCGACAAACCACGTTACCTGATGGGTGTTGGTCGGCCTGAGGATATCGTCGAAGCGGTCAGACGCGGCATCGATATGTTCGACTGTGTCATCCCGACGCGGCACGCCCGCACCGGTTTTCTCTACACCAGTAAAGGCATTTTAAAGATAAGAAACAGCCGCTATCAGGATGATACGCGTCCGCTCGATGAAAACTGCCAGTGTTATACCTGCCAGAATTACTCACGTTCTTATCTCCGCCATCTGGATAAATGTGGCGAGATCCTCGGCTCCCGACTGAACACTATTCATAATCTGTTTTATTACCAGCAGCTGATGCGTGATATTCGAAAAGCCATCGAAGAAAACCGCTTTGATGAATTTGCCACCGCCTTCTATGAGGACACAGCAGGCGAGATCGGCGACTGACTATAAAGATTAATAAGCGTTATCGGTCCATTTGTGGCATAATACCGCGCCATTAAAAGGCAGAATTAATCGCCTTATTTTCTTAAGAAATACTAGTTCCACTAACAGAGGTTAAACATGAGTTTTTTCATTTCTGACGCCATTGCCGACGCGGGTGCCCAGGTTGCAGACACAGCAGCACAATCACCAGATCCACTGGCTTCCCTGATTTTACCGATTGGTCTGGTTGTCCTGTTTTATTTCTTTCTGATCCGCCCACAGAGCAAACGCCAGAAAGAACATAAGCGGATGGTTGGCGATCTGCAAAAAGGTGAAGAAGTGATAACTTCCGGTGGCATTCTTGGCAAGATCAGCAACGTCAACGATGACTTCATCACCCTGGAAATCGCCAAAGATGTTTCATTAAACATACAGAAAAGTGCGGTTCAGACCATCATGCCAAAGGGCACGATTAAAGAGCAAAGCAATTAAACTCTGCTATATAAGCCTTTCGGAATAATAATAAAAGCCGAAAATAAAAGCCGAAAATAAAAACAATAATTCAATATAAAAAATAATACCGGGAACGCTCAGCCATGCTGAATCAATATCCATTGTGGAAATACATTTTACTCGTCGTCGTCGTGCTTTTTTCCAGCATCTACGCCTTGCCCAACCTTTATGGCGAAGACCCTGCTGTGCAGATCGGCCATCGCAGCAAGTCATTAACGGAAGAAGACAAACTTGTCATCGAGCAAACGATTCAGGCAAAAAACCTGACTTTGAAATCAGCTGAACTTTCGCAGGGCCACGTACTGGCACGTTTCAACGACACAGAGACACAACTGATCGCTGCCGAAGCATTGAAGGACGCGTTGGGCAAACAGTATCTGATCGCACTCAACCTGGCACCGGCAACACCTGACTGGTTGCGCGCTTTAAATGCGGCGCCGATGTATCTGGGTCTTGATCTGCGCGGCGGCGTTCACTTTCTGATGGAAGTCGACATGGTGGCTGCCATCAAACGGCTGGAAGAAAGTTTGTTATCAGACATCCGTACCACCTTGCGTGATGAAAAGATCCGCTATCGCGGTGTGCGCCGTGATGACCAGGGCCTGCACATCAGTTTCCGTGAACTGGATCATATGCAACAGGCCGCTGAAAAATTGCCGCGTGTTTTCCGTGAGCTCGAATTTTCGGAAGATGAAAGCACTATCACCCTGAACGCAAAACTTACCGAAGTGGCGATCAGAAATGAAAAAAAATCGGCCCTGCAACAGAACATCATCACACTGCGTAATCGTGTTAATGAGTTAGGCGTCGCCGAGCCGGTTATCCAGCAACAGGGCAGCTCACGTATCGTGGTGCAACTGCCTGGCATCCAGGATACCGCCGGTGCGAAGAAAATTCTGGGCGCGACTGCAACACTCGAATTCAGGTTGGCCGCTGGCACACGCGCAGACTGGTTAGAGGCTGAAAGAACCGGTCGTGCGCCGCTAAATTCCATCCTCTACCACGAGCGTGACGGCAGTCCGGTATTGTTGAATCGCCGTGTCATCGTTACCGGCGACCAGATCGTCGATGCTGCATCGACATTTGACAGTCAGAAAGGCACGCCTGCAGTAACGGTTCGACTTAATGGCAAGGGCGCTAACAAGATGGGTGAAACCACCCGTGAAAATATCGGTAACCCGATGGGTGTGGTGTTCATCGAGAACAAGATCGAAACAAAAAAAGTTGGTGACACTATTACAAAACATCGTACCACGACAAAAGAAGTGATCAATGTCGCGACGATTCAGGGACAGTTCAGTTCACGCTTCCAGATCACCGGCCTGGAATCTCAGGAAGCACGTGACCTCGCGCTTTTACTGCGCGCCGGTTCGTTACGCGCGCCGGTCGAGATCATCGAAGAACGCACGGTTGGTCCAAGCCTGGGTAAAGACAATATCGAAAAAGGTTTCATGTCAGTCATCATCGGATTCTGTCTGGTGCTTGTTTTCATGACTGTTTACTACAAAGGTTTTGGCGTCATCGCCAACGTTGCGCTGACGGCTAACCTGATCATCATCATCGCTGTGCTCTCCATGCTACAGGCAACCTTAACCTTGCCGGGCATCGCTGGTATCGTGCTGACCGTGGGTATGGCCGTTGACGCTAATGTGCTGATCTTCGAGCGTATCAAGGAAGAGATACGAAACGGCAACTCGCCACAGGCAAGCATTCATGCCGGTTATGAAAAAGCCTTCAGCACCATTACCGATGCCAACGTTACTACCTTGCTGGCAGCCATCGTGTTGTTCACCCTGGGAGCCGGGCCGGTAAAAGGTTTTGCGATTACATTAAGTATCGGTATCTTAACGTCCATGTTCACCGCCATCGTCGGTACGCGTGCAATTGTTAACGTGCTTTATGGCAACCGTGAAATCAAAAAACTTTCAATATAAGAATCAAAGAATATAATTAAAAAAAGACACCGGATGAGCAACATGTCACAAAAGCAGACAAACACCAAAGCGATGATTAATTTTATGGGCAAAAGAAAACTGGCCATGATTTTCTCATTATTATTAATCATCATTGCCATTGGCAGCCTGGTAACAAAAGGGCTGAACCTCGGCATCGATTTTACCGGTGGTTACCTGATCGAAGCCGGTTATCAGGAAGATGTAGACATCGACAAAGTTCGAGACGCGCTTGCTGATGCGGGCTTCCATGATGTGCAAGTGCAGAATTTTGGTTCATCAAAAGATATCATCGTACGTATCGCGCCACGAGCGGACATCAATAAAGCGAGTATTGGTGATAATGTTCTGAGCGTTTTACTGATAACGTCAGATCAGGAAGTAACCATGCGTCGCGTCGAATTCGTCGGCCCGCAGGTTGGTGATGAATTACGTGATGATGGTGGCATCGCGTTGTTAGTTGCACTTGGCGGTATCCTTATCTATATCAGCATGCGCTTTCAGTTAAAATCTGCTGTCGGTGCAATCCTGGCTCTGGTACACGATGTTATTATCACCATTGGCGCATTCTCGTTATTTCAGCTGGAGTTTGACCTGACGGTGCTGGCTTCGATCCTGGCGGTTATCGGTTACTCATTGAATGACACGGTGGTGGTACTCGACCGTATACGTGAGACTTTCAGGAGCGTGCGAAAAACCACGGCCGAAGACATATTAAACATGTCGATCAATCAGACGCTGTCGCGCACACTGGTGACATCATTAACAACCTTGCTGGTATTATTTTCGCTATTCCTTTTTGGCGGTGAGATCATCCATGGTTTTGCACTGGCTCTGATCATCGGGGTGATTATCGGCACCTACTCATCCATCTATATCGCGAGCAGCACGTTGATGGTTATGAAGATTCACAAGCAGGATTTTCTGGTCGTTGCCAAAGAAGAGATTGTTGACGACGCACCTTAACAGCCGCTCGCAGGTCTTTGAGTTCAGCTTAAGATCTGTCACTTATAATTTATTAACTCATTGCTTTCGTTAACGACCGTCTGAAAATCTTTAAGGATCGTCTTCGGATCATGTGGCGGGTTAAGGAACGCAACCAGCCTGCCTTCAGGATTAAACAGTAAAAGCGCCGAGCTGTGATCGATGGCATAGTCATTATCCTTCGATGACGCTGTATCAGCTGGCATTTTCATGTAGACCACGCTTAACTGTAACGTTAATGCTTTGATCAGATTCTTAGCACCGGTAACACCGACAAAATCTTTGTCAAAATATTGTACGTATTCAGCAAGCATTTCTACCTTATCGCGGTCGGGATCAACCGAGACAAAATAAACCTGTGGAAATATATGATTGATCGCTGCGGCATTTTTTTTCGCCTGTGCGACGACACTCAGTGTTACCGGGCAGATGTCCGGGCAATTGGTATAACCGAAGAAGAGCAGGTTCCAGTGCCCGGTCAAATCATCCAGTGTGAAAGTTTCAGCGTTGTCTTTGATCAGGGCAGGCACCGCAACCTTGCGTGCGGGAGAAAGGATAACGCCCTGGATCGGTGAAAAGTTTTTTCTGGCTTCCGCGAGTGCGTGCTCATCGCCGGTATCTTTATCACTATGCTCCACCGTCGATAGCCAGAAACCGGCAGACATGGCCGCTATGGCAGCAACCGCAATGAGTGCGTTAGTCTTTATAGGCATATTTTAATGTCCTGCGCTCACAGTTTAATAGCATTTATAATGAAAACTGTCGCACAGGTAGCGACTGACATCAGCGGCAAAATAATGGTCAACCACCATCGCAATAAACAGTAACATCAAATAATTAATGGAATAGACAAATGTAGAAATTGCCGCATTCTTTCTATCACTGAACATCAGCATAAAAACTTTATAAAAGAAATACAGGCCGAGCAAGACTGCTGAGACCAGATATATTTCACCGCGCATATAAGTGAGGTAGGGCAGCAGTGTAACCATGAACATCAGGATGGTGTAACCTAAAATCGAATACTTGGTAAATTCTATACCGTGTGTGACCGGCAGCATCGGCAGATTAACTTTGGCGTAGTCATCACGACGGTGAATAGCGAGCGCCCAGAAATGCGGTGGTGTCCACGTGTAGATGATCAATACCAGTAACAGACCATATGCATCGATGCTGTCGGTAACCGATGTCCAGCCCAGCAGTGGCGGCGTCGCGCCAGCCAGACCTCCGATCACGATATTCTGAGGTGTCGCCTTTTTCAGGTACATGGTATATACCACGGCATAACCGATCATGCTGGCAAAAGTTAGTACGGCGGTGAGTACATTGACCCATGCGGTTAAAACAAATACCGAAGCAACAGCCATCAGCACGGCGAAGATAAAAGCGTTTTGCTGGCTGACACGACCCTTGGGTAGAGGGCGGTTTTCTGTTCTTGCCATGCGTGCATCACTTTCTCTCTCTACGATCTGGTTGATGGCCGCGCCCGCCGCCGACCCCAGGCCTATGCCGAGCGTAGACATGAGCAAAACAAAAAGTGAAATGTGACCAGGCGGGCTGGCTAAAACGACTCCGACGACCGAGGTTAGCAGTAATAGTGCGACAACTTTTGGTTTGCACAGGTCAAAGTAATCACGCCAGTTCGCACGTTTGGTCGGATTAACGTTGCCGGGATTTTGTGAAGATGAATTATCCAATTTGTGATGCCTTAAGTAATTTTTTCAGGTCATATAAAAAGTCTTTGTTTGGCTGTTCATGTGTGAAACGCATCATGACATTCCCCATCGGATCCATGATGTAAGTCTCGTCATTTAATATACCCGTCTCATCTCGAATATTATCACCGAGAGCTTTGATGATGGTTTCCGCATCACCGTTGACCTGAATAACATTTGGATGAGTGCCAGTAATAAGTCTGGACAGGGCACCATCGGCAGGTTGCAGGTGGACGAACATGCGCATAAGGCGATGTTGATCTTTACCTAAAGAGGTGTGGATCTGCCGTGTATCATAAAGACGTTCTTCACATTGTTGCTTACAATCTTCGCCGAGGAAAGAAATTATTCGCCATTTATAAGTTAACTCTTCCACTGGAATAATGTCATCATTCGTATCTTTTAATTTAAAACTGCTGATATGAACGATGGGATTTAAAATTTCACCATGATTGGTAAAAGATTTTACGTCGAAGAAAAAGAATATGATATAGGCTAACGCCACTGGTGCTATAAAAGATATAACCACAAACCAGACGGTGTACGGGTTTTTTTTGTTTCCGGCTATCGGATTGTTTGCTGGTCTTGCTTCAGATTCGTTCATCATATTCACTTTTATAAAATTAATCTTTAACTTGCAGGATGAGATTGCGTTCATGTTTCTGCAGGTATCTATCAACAATTATCCCTGGGTGGTTTTTTACTGATCATGTCAGTTTTTTTCGTTGTATTGACAATGATATATATAATGGATAACGCTAGCGACATGGCAAACCACTGAAAGGCGTAACCATTGTTTTTAGCAGCATTTAAATTTAACACTGGAAGGTCATATTCATAAGCACCTGCTTCATCCGGGTTAAGCCATAACACCATATCGTATAGCTCGTCGTCTAATAAGTCGCTGATCTCAGTCAGATCGATATACTGCAGGACTACCGGCCAGCGGGAAGTATCCTGTACATTTTCTGCCAGCAATATAGTTCGCGATGGCGAGAAATCCAGTAACCCTGAAAACGTCATTTTACCACCAGGTGCGTCGACCATGGGTAACTGATCACGGGTTCTTCCTTGCGAGACAAAGCCTCGGTTGACCAGGATGGTCTTAAAACCATCGACTTTTACCGGCGTAAACACATGGTAGCCGACATGTCTGTTAAGCGTAATGTTATCTAGCAGAAAGCTGTGCTGCACATCATATTCACCAGTAAACTTTACCGGGATATAACGACGGCTTTCTCTGGAAGCGGCTAATTCTACGACATCTTTCGCTGATAATTTTTTACGCGCTGTAATTTTTTGCTGTAAAGTATCCTTGAACTCCGCACGATCCAGTTGCCAGAATGCGAGTGATATCATGGTATACAACAAAACGATCGTTACCAGCGTGCTGAAGATACCTGGGTTAAAATGATAGGACGAGATATGTATCGAAACTAAACGGTATTGTCTGATTTTTTTTATGATGTTCATCTAATCAAACAAAAGTTATACGGAAAACACATGATATTCAAAGTTTTTATTCTTAGCTTGTTAGCTGTCGTTCTTTTAAGCCTTGGTTCTGCGCTCGTCGCGATGGCTAGAGGGGACAAGTCTGACAGGATGGTTAAATCTTTAACCTGGCGTATCGGTTTGTCTGTTGCTATTTTTATACTGCTCTTAATAGGACAGGCCATGGGGTTGATTACGCCCCATGGCCTGACTTAGGACAACCGCGGAGCGACGCTCCACGATTTTGATTGCAGTTACAAACGGATTCTACAGCCAGTACACAAATATAAACAGACCCAGCCAGACGACATCGACGAAGTGCCAGTACCAGGCAACCGCCTCAAATGCAAAATGTTTTTCTGGCGTAAAGTGACCTTTAATCGCACGTATGAGTATGATCAGCAACATAGTCGTGCCCATGGTTACGTGGAATCCATGGAAACCTGTAAGCATGAAGAAGGTGCTGCCATAAATGCCAGAATTCATGGTTAAACCTAACTGGGTGTAGGCGTGGATATATTCTTCAGCCTGCAGGAACAGGAAGGTAATGCCTAATAATACGGTAGCGGCTAACCACATGATCAATGGTTTTCTGTGCCCGGCACGCAATGCATGATGCGCGATGGTAACCGTTACGGAAGAGGCTAACAGAATCGCGGTATTCCATGCGGGCAGACCTGTTGCAGGAATTACTTCTTTAGGGCCCGGGATCGCAGTATTATCAGGATTCACCATTACTGGCCAGACCGCTTGAAATGCCGGCCATAACAGTTCGTGTGTCATCGCGTTATTGCTTGATCCGCCTAACCACTGAACCGCGATGGTACGTGCATAGAACAGGGCGCCGAAGAAAGCAGCGAAGAACATCACCTCTGAAAAGATAAACCATAACATGCCGATGCGGAAGGATTTATCCACCTGTGCATTATAGCTGTCAGACATAGATTCTTTTATGACCGCGCCGAACCAGCCAAAGAACAGATAGGCGATCATCAAAAAACCGACCGGCAAAATCAAATTAATTGATCCATTATGGATGGAAGTAACCGCACCGATAACCGTCGTTGTTAACGCAATAGTGCCAACGACAGGCCACTTGCTAGGCTCTGGTATGAAATACACATCTTGGGTTGTGCTTGAAGACATAGTTTTATTTCCTGGTTTTTTTAATATTGTGTCAGAGGTGTGCTCAATGCAACGTTACTTTTGCTCTCTGTAACGGCTCTCGCGTCCTCTGATCCTGGTTTTATAAAAAATGTATATGACAGTGCTATCTCATGTACGTCCTTATCTATGGCAGGGTCGACGATAAATACCACTGGCATTATTTTTTCTTCGCCTGCCTTTAGTACCTGTTCAGTAAAACAGAAACATTCCGTTTTCTGAAAATAGGCGGCCGCCAGTCCCGGTGCAACACTGGGGATGGCCTGGCCGGTGATATCTCTATCTGTCTTGTTCCTGGCGACGTATTCGATACGTGTGGCTTCACCTGGGTGTACTCTGACGGAATAGGTTAGAGGTTTAAATTCCCATGGCATGTCGGCATTTAAATTCGCCAGAAACTCAACTTTTATTTCTCTTGTGGTATCAACCTGCATCGGCACATCTGATACATATTGCTCACCTGTTTTGCCGTTTAATCCTGTGACTTCGCAGAAAACATCATACAAGGGAACTAAGGCAAACCCGAAGCCGAACATGCCAACAACGACGAACAATAAATTACGTATAACCTTTTTATTGTCGACCTTCTTGTTGCTGACATTCGACTGTTCGTTTTTCGGGCCCGTTGCCATCTTTATTACTTCACTGTCGGTGGTGTGGTAAAGCTATGGAAAGGAGCAGGTGATGGTAATGTCCACTCTAAACCCTCAGCGCCTTCCCACACCTGATCAGTCGCTTTCACAGTGTTCTTTCCGCGGATCGTTTTGATGACGTTGTATAGCAGTATCAGCTGTGAGAAACCAAAGATAAATGCCCCGATAGAAGCAATCTGGTTAAATTCAGCAAACTGCAGGTTATAGTCAGGGATGCGACGTGGCATGCCCGCCAGGCCGAGGAAGTGCATCGGGAAGAACAATATATTGACCGAAATCGTTGATATCCAAAAATGCAGTTTGCCCAGGCTTTCGTCATACATGTTACCGGTCCACTTAGGTAGCCAGAAGTAGACGGCTGCAAAAATACCGTACAGCGCGCCGGTTACTAACACATAGTGAAAGTGAGCAACCACGAAGTAGGTATCATGATACTGGAAGTCAGCCGGGGCGATCGCCAGCATCAGACCGGAAAAACCACCGATGGTAAACAGGAAGATGAAAGCGATGGCAAACAGCATCGGTGTTTCGAAGCTCAATGAACCGCGCCACATGGTGCTCACCCAGTTAAACACTTTTACGCCGGTCGGTACCGCGATCAGCATGGTGGCATACATAAAGAACAACTCGGCCGCAACCGGCATGCCTGTAGTAAACATGTGGTGAGCCCACACGATGAACGACAGGAATGCTATCGAAGATGTGGCATACACCATCGAAGAATAACCAAAGATCTTCTTACGTGAGAAGGTCGGCACAATCTGGGAGATAATGCCGAAAGAAGGCAGAATCATAATATACACTTCCGGGTGGCCAAAGAACCAGAAAACGTGCTGGAATAATACCGGGTCACCGCCACCGGCCGCACTGAAGAAGCTGGTGCCGAAGTTACGGTCAGTCAGCATCATGGTAACGACGCCAGCAAGCACTGGCATCACCGCGATCAACAGATAAGCAGTGATGAACCATGTCCATACGAAGATAGGCATCTTCATATAGGTCATGCCGGGTGCGCGCATGTTGATGATGGTGGCGATGATGTTGATCGCGCCCATGATCGATGAGATACCCATCATGTGTACCGAGAAGATGAAGTAATCGGTGCTGTCCGGGCCGTAAGTCGTGGACAACGGCGCATAGAATGTCCAGCCAAAGTTTGGTGCAGAACCCATGCCCATCAGGCTCATAATCAGACTGGCGATCAATAAACCAAAGGCGCCTGGCAGCAACCAGAAACTCCAGTTATTCATACGTGGCAGCGCCATATCAGGCGCCCCGATCATCATCGGTACCATCCAGTTCGCCAGACCAACGAATGCCGGCATGATTACCCCGAACACCATGATCAGACCGTGCAGGGTCGTCATTTGGTTGAAGAATTCAGGTTCTACAAATTGCAGGCCCGGTTGAAAAAGTTCAGCACGGATAACCAGTGCCAGTGATCCACCGATAAACAACATGGTAAAACTGAACCACAGGTACATGGTTCCGATGTCTTTATGGTTGGTGCTGAATAACCAGCGACCGATGCCGGTTGGTTTATGGTCATGATGATCATCATGTTCTTCGATAACAGCGCTCATAGTTGCCTCATTTATTTCTGTATAAGTTTCTTTATTGTTCGATAAAGAATTTAATTATTAATATTATGGTTAAAGCTGCCAGTCGCAGCTTTACCTTGCTGCCTTGATGTCTACGGGTTGCACGACATCGCCGGTATCATTACCCCAGGCGTTTCGTTCGTAGGTAACCAGTGCGGCAATGTCAGCATCATTAAGCTGCGGGCCGAATGCCTGCATCGCTGTGCCCGACTTACCGTGTATTACGATATCGAGGTGTTTAGCGATATCGCCGGTAGCAATCGCACTGCCCTTGAGGGCAGGGAAGACGTTAGCGATACCTTCACCGCCAGCCTGATGACAGGCCATGCAACTGGTAGCGTATACAGATTTACCATGATCCATAAGCTCAGCTTTGCTCCAGGTTTTATTCGAACTGGCCACAGCGGCGGCTGCAGATTCTTTCTTGCTGGCGACCCATTTCTCATAATCAGCTTCGGAGACAACATCGACGACGATCGGCATGAAACCATGATTGGTGCCACACAATTCAGCACATTGGCCACGGTAGGTGCCAATCTTGTCCGTCTTGACCCAGCTCTCGTTGATGTAACCGGGAATGGCGTCCTTCTTTACGCCGAACGCTGGAATCCACCAGGCATGGATGACGTCGTTCGAAGTAAACAGCAGTCGAACTTTTTTGTTGATAGGAATAACGATCCTGTTATCAACATCCAACAGGTAATTTTTATCTTTGGTTGCTTTGTTCTGAATTTCTTCGATGGGCGTAGCCAGGTTGCTGAAGAAACTGATGTCCTGTGCATTTTCACCGACGTTATAGTCGTAATGCCACTTCCACTGGTAACCGGTAATCTTGATGGACATGTCAGAATTTGATACATCTTCCATCGCCAGCAGCACCTTGGTTGCAGGTACGACCATAAAAGCCAGGATGATAAATGGCACAATCGTCCAGATGATTTCGACCGTCAGGTTATCATCAAATTTAGCGGCTTCTACGCCGCGAGATTTGCGATGCATAATGATCGAATAAATCATTGCACCAAAGACGATAATGCCGATTACGACACAGATCCACATAACCAGAGTATGTATGCCATAGGCACCCTGACTAAATGAAGTGACACCTGGACGAAGGTCCAGCTGGTACTCAGCCCAAGACTGCATGCTGACGAGCATGAGACTTATGAAGCTGGCAACACGAATTGCTGCGCTCATGTTTTCTCCTGATTTTTATAGTAGTTTTTAAGTTCTTGTCTTACATTCAGGCTCGTTAATGTTCTTTGACGATGGTTACACCTGATTGCAACGGCGCTCATCCTACTTTTTATCTTGTATTTATACAAGGGTAGTCGGGGAATTAATGTGGTATTTCACACACTTACTTTAAAAAAACGCAAACAATAAGAAGTATATTATCATATACTTATAAAGCTTGGCTGTTGTCTGTGCTCGTGTGGCAGATATTACTGAGGAAGCCATTGTTTAAAAGCCAGGTGTGTATATTTGAAGGTTACACAGCGAAAATGCCGGGGGTTAATGAACAGGCCTGTAAAATCGGCATCCCCGCATTTTTATATGAAATCGAGAAAATTTTGGGGCAAAAGTATGAATATTATGAACCTAATATTTCATGTAATTTCGCTGATAATTCTTCGTATCGATAGGGTTTGCGCAACACTTCCACGTCTAGTAGCGCCAGGCCTTTCTGTTTCATGACCTCGGAAGTAAAGCCTGAGGCCAGTAATAATTTGAGGTCAGATCTGATCTCTATGGCTTTTACGGCGAGCTCGTAACCATTCATGTCAGTGGGCATGATGACATCACTGAACATCAGATCTATGTCGTCATGTTCAGCAAGTAACTGCAGAGCCTGTTGTCCACTGCTGGCGGTATAGACTTTGTAGCCCAGATCTTCAATTTGCTCCTGTGCCAGGACGAGCAAAGCCACTTCATCGTCTACGACGAGTACAGTCTTTTCATGACTTTTCTCAATTAGTTCCTGCGCTTGCTGATCTGTGGTTTTGCTCATCGCGGCCTCGTGTTACCAGTTGCTGTTTAACTGTTTTGATTGACCCCTTTGGTCTGGTTAACAAATCCTCTCCTGGAATCCTGGCTAATGACTGGCATAAGTATAATTTTACTTAAAAAAGCAATTAATTCACTGATTTTGCCATCAAATATTTTTATATCAAATCTAAGGTTTTAAGCGGTTTTAATTGCGCGAAAGGTAAAGAAGTTGCTGTTATTGCCGATAATATTAGTTCTTAAATTAATCCACAGAAAAATCACAAAATCACGTATTCAATCTATTTTAAGGAAACATAGTATGAGTATTACTCCTGAAAAAATTTTTAACGAAATAAATGAGGCAATAGAAAACGATACCTTGTTGTTACCCTCACTGCCTGAAGTGGCTTTAAAAGTACGTGATGTTGCGGAAAACGAAGATACGACGACGCAGCAAATAGTCGACATACTGGCTCAGGATGCATCGATGACCGCAAGATTGCTGCAAGTGGTCAATAGTCCTTTATATCCCTCCAGGAACGAAATAGATGATTTGCACATGGCGGTTACCCGCATGGGTATACGACTGGTCCGTGACCTGGTGATGAATCTCGCCATGAAGCAGATGTACCAACCTACCTCGACGGTGATGGAGTACCAGTTCAGGAAAGCCTGGGGAATCTCAGTCGAAGCTGCCGCTATCTGCCAGATGATGGCGATGACCGTGGTCAAGGGCATCAAAAAGGAACAGGCACTGTTAGCCGGTCTGATCCACAATATAGGTTCACTGCCAATACTATTAATTGCTGAAAAACATGACGAGCTGTTTAATGATGAACAGGCATTAAACTCGCTCGTTACGACGCTACAGGGGCGTGTCGGTGCGATGATTTTGAAAAGCTGGAATTTTTCACCCGAGTTGATCGATGTGGTCTCGCATTGTCATGACTTTAGATATAGTCATGAAGGCGATGCTGATCTAGTCGACCTGGTGCAGTTCACCCTGTTACAGGGTGGATTTATCGCCGATGAGCAGGCGCCGGAAAACTGGGCTCAGATACCTGCTTTCTCAAAAGTGGGGGTCGATCCGGAAGTCGACATCGTGCATATCGAAGAAAACCGGGAAATACTGGATGATGCCAGACAGTCACTGACGGCTTAAATATCGTTCAGAATCACAATATATTATAAAGTTTTGTAAAGTGCGGCCGATATGTTGAGTGATGAAACTTCACAGACAGCTATCTGGTATGAAAAACAGGGGAAAATATGGTCTCCAGTTCCAGGTTTTGCAATCTATACGACTTTTGTTGGCCGGCATTGCAGCGCTGACATTATCAGCATGTAGTGGCTCAGATACGTCAGGCGCTGATGCCAGTACAGCAAACAGTGCCACTGAGATGGTGATTGCCAACGCCTTATATTTTGATAAACGGACGCCTGCTGGTTTCTATAAAGAAGACTTTGAGGATGATACCTTTTACAGTGTTAGTCATGTGAAGAATACCAGCCTGCTGGCACCTGCTGACCGTGCAGGCCTGAGCGTTCACGAACTGGCCAGCGATAATTTTTCTGAAGCAATGGCCTGGTCTGATACAGCTGCACAATATCAGCCGTCCTATAAACAGCTGGCGGACAATACTGAGAGCACGCTGTATTTCCAGTTCACGCGGTTTGATCCTGATTCGCCTCAGTTCATCAATATGCATCGTATTTTTAAAGCGAGCGTGTTAGATCGTAACGGTGTCGACCGCAGTGACGAAAACGCCAGCTATAAGGGCAGGATCACTATGCCGAATCCGACCGCCGATGATGTGAAGCTGATCGTCGAATATTTATGGATGTTCACGCTCAGTAATAATTATCGTAATGCTGTATTAGAATCGTATACCACTGAGACAGAGAATGAATTTGTCCACATCATGAAGCAGGCCAGGTTAAACCTCAATTATAACGGCGGATGTGATGATGTCGATGTCTATGAAGTACGCTATAGAATACCGAAAGACTCCGGTTTCATCTGGAAAGAAAAGACACTGACAGATAAATTTACAGCGAAACGTACCGACAGCTACCTGGAGATTTGTAGCTGATAACTGTTAGACAGTTTTATACATCGATGAAATTAACTGCCGTCGTGAGCTGATAACCGATATTTCTGACAGTCTTGATAATTTCCGGTTTCCGGGGGTTTTTCTCTATTTTTTTACGCAGCTTCGAAATCGCCATATCTGCCGACCGATCCAATGGCGACCACTCACGATCAGATAATATGTGTAAGATCTCTTCGCGTTTTATCGTGTTATTCGACTGACTGAGCAGTTTAAGTAGCAGGCGATATTCAGTGCTGGTGATATCGACGGGTACGCCTTCCGGTGAAAGCAGAGTGTGGTTGAGAAGGTTGAGACACCAGCCAGCAAAATTTGCCTGTGTTCTATTCGAGTTATTTACCTTATTGGCATGAATAGTTTGCGCCTGTGTACGACGCAGTACAGACTGGATCCGGGCGATAAGCTCTTTTTCTTCAAATGGTTTAGTGACGTAATCATCAGCACCAAGTTCCAGGCCGGTAACCTTGTCTTCGATCTCTGCTTTGGCCGTCAGAAAGATGATGGGAGTACTTGATGAGGCCCGGATTTCCTGCGCCAACGTCAGGCCGTCTTTATCGGGCAACATGATATCGAGCAAGATTAAAGCGATAGAATCATCCGGCAGGAGATTACCTGCATCTGCGGCATTATGGGCGAATATCACCTCAAAACCATTTCCATCAAGATATCTTTTAACCAGCCGGCATATCCGCTGATCATCATCAATAAATAGAATTTTAGTGTTATTCATAATCCTTTTATAAAAGCAGCCATCTCCAGATCAATCTATATAAGTGTTTGTTAATGAAGGCAATTATATCAAACGTGATTCGGCACGTACAGAACAGGGACATAATCATTTGCCAGCATTTACATAACTTTACAATTCAGTTCTGTAATCATTAGTCGCAGGCCATACCTCCGATTATAAGCACAGATCCACCTGATTCCAGCTAAAGATTCCATCGCTACGACCGATTAATAAAGTAGCGGATAGATGATGTGGTGTTATTGGTTGTAGCTGGTAACCGTAACGTTAGAAATCATAAACCAAATTAGATAAAGGTGGAAGTGTGGATTTAGCAACGCTTATAGGTGTACTAGGGGCTGTCGGTTGTATAGTCGTCGCTATATTAATGGGCGGCGAAATGGGCATGTTTGTCAACGGCCCCAGCGTTATGATCGTGGTCGCAGGTACTATGGCGGTAGTGCTGATGAAATTTCCATTGAGTAACATGCTAGGTGCTTTCGGAATAGCCGCCAAAGCTTTTATCTACAAATCTCAGCAACCAAGTGAAATTATCGAACAGAGCGTTGAATTAGCTAACGTTGCACGTAAAGATGGTCTGCTTGGCCTGGAAAGCATTGAGGTTGAGAATGAATTTCTTGCCAAGGGCATAACCATGGTCGTCGATGGCAACCCGCCAGAGCTAGTGAGTAAAATCCTTTCTAAAGAGATCGCTCTTTCGATCGAACGTAACGAGATCGGCCTGAGTATTTTCAAAGCCATCGGTGATGTTGCGCCCGCCATGGGTATGATCGGCACCTTGATTGGCCTGGTGCAGATGATGTCTAACATGAGTGACCCGAAATCGATTGGTCCGGCGATGGCAGTCGCGTTGCTTACCACTCTTTACGGTGCGGTTATCGCCAACGTATTCGCATTGCCTATTGCTGACAAACTGGCTCACCGCAGCAATGAAGAACGCCTGAGCAAATCGATGATTCTGGAAAGCATCAGCGCCATACAGGAAGGACTGAATCCACGCATGATAGAAGGCTTGCTCAATGTCTACCTGCCGGAAAACCAGAAAGGTAAAGCAGAGAGTGAAGCCGCATAAGGTTTAACCTGGTTAGGGATTATGAGTGATTGCGACTGCGTTGAGGTAAAATGTGAAGAAGGCATACCCGCCTGGGTAATGACCTTTGCTGACCTGATGTCACTATTGCTGGCATTTTTCGTCTTATTATTTTCATTCTCCGAGATGGATAAAAACGTCTATAAGGAACTGGCCGGTTCTCTGAAAGATGCGTTTGGTGTGCAACGGGAAATCAAGGTCAAGGAAACCCCCAGGGGTATCAACATCATCGCTCGCGAGTTTAGTCCCGGTCGCCCCAAGCCAACAGTCCATAATGAAATCCGGCAGATGACCACGGATGAGAGCAAGATGTTTGCCGTTTTTACCGATGCGTCCAAAGAAGGCCAGGAGAATCAGAGTAAAAAATCGGATGACTCAGAAGACAAGTCCTTCAATGCCATGCGCGAAGAAAGCGAATCGGCGGGTAATACCGAGCTAAGTGAAGAAGACCTGGCGATGATCAATCGCATAAAAAAAGACAGTGAGGCACTTCGCGAAGCGCTTGATGAAGAGATAGATCAGGGCATCATTGACATGCAGGTAACCGATCAGCGAATTATTCTCATGGTGAGAGAGAAGGGCTCGTTTCTTTCGGGCAGCGCCGATCTTATCGATCCGTTCAAAAAGATTGTAAGCAAGATCAGCGAAGTCTTCAGTGACTTTGATGGTGTCATCATCGTTTCCGGGCATACCGATAAGGTGCCTATCAAAACCTACCGTTTTCGCTCTAACTGGGAGTTGTCTTCATCTCGCGCAGTCAGTGTTATCCATGAACTGCTCAAAGATAAAGCGCTAAAAGATAAAAGGTTTGAGATCGCTGCCTATGCAGACACGCAACCCATCGATACAAATGATACCGCTATCGGCCGTGCAAAGAACAGGCGGGTAGAAATCATGATGGATTATTCAAAAAAAGCAGCAACCAAATCGGCTGATAAAGATGAAGCCAGTGTTCAAAAACCAGAACAGGTAGAGAATTTAGTCGATATGGATGCAGCGATATAATTATCTGGTTTTATTAACGATCAAGCATCAAAAACCAACTATTAACAAACACCGCATCCTGTATTTTCAGAATGTCTGTCGATATGATGCTTACGCATTTTTTCAGCAAGTGTGGTGCGTCGCAGACCAAGTGTTTTTGCAGCATGTGCTACCACGCCACCGGTATTATCCAGAGCATCCTGAATAATTTTCACCTCCAGGTTAGAAATATAGGCCTTGAGGTCGAAACCTTCGCTGGGGAAATTAAACTGCGGAATGTCGACATCAGGCCTGTTGTAGTAAGACTGAACATTGCTGTCGTCGATCTCATGTAGTTTAAGGCCTTTGTTATTTGATGAAGCACTCGCTCTGATCCTGCCGGGAAGATCGCATTCTTCCACCACACCATTAGGATGTTTTATTGACATTCTTTCGATCTGATTCGCTAACTCGCGTACGTTACCAGGCCAGTCGTATTTTGACATGGCAACGACGGCATCCTGTGTAAAACGCACAGAGTTCTGTTTTTTTGATTCCAGTCTTGTCACCAGTTCTTTGATTAATAGTGGCAGATCTTCGATACGCTCGCGCAGGGCGGGCAGGTTGATGGGGAAAACATCTAACCTGAAATAAAGGTCTTCTCTAAATTCTCCCTGTTGAACCATTTCCTCGAGGTTGCGGTTGGTCGCAGCGATGATTCTGACATCAGACTGAATAGTGGCGGTACCGCCTACACGCTCGAATACGCGCTCTTCGAGTACTCTTAGCAATTTTACCTGCATCGCCATCGTCATCTCGCCTATCTCATCGAGGAACAGGGTGCCACCTTCAGCCATGGAGAAGCGTCCCTGACGAGAAGTGATAGCACCGGTGAATGCGCCTTTTTCATGACCGAATAATTCAGATTCCAGTAACTCAGGAGGGATAGCACCGCAATTAACAGGTACAAATGTATTATTGTTGCGATTGGAGAAATAATGAATGTTTCTTGCGACCACTTCTTTACCGGTACCGGAATCACCAAGAATTAGAACGTTAGCATCACTGGTCGCTACCTGACGTATTTCCTTATGTACTTTCTGCATAGCTGGACTTTTACCAATCAGACTTCTGAACAGTGTACTTTTCATGACTACTTCTCCCATACACATTTATTGCAAATGTAGGTAAATAATGAAATTTGAAGAGCGGTTGTTTTCAACTTGTATGTCATCGTTTCGGCTCCCTCGTTTTTTTAGTGTCAAATTTATAATTTTATAATAGCCACTACGACAAAAAATTGACGATTAACTAAAAGTTAATATGTAAAGTATTGTAATTGTAAAGTTATGTAAAAAACTTTTATGTTTTTTCTGTTTAGAAGGGAAGGCTGGAGATTGCTAAGATACAAGAAAGTTGGAGATTATTTCGGTGAGTTCATCTTTACTGTAGGGTTTTTGCAGCAACTGAAAATCATGTTTTCTTTCAGGTACTTTATTGTTTTCATTTTCCATCGCGGTAGTAAGTAATATTTTTAAATCAGGGTACTGCTCATGCGCCCAGTTGGCCAGTTCATGGCCGTCCATATCACCGGGCATCAAAATATCAGTAAACAGTAGATCGATCCTGTTGGATTGTAATAATTCTCTGGCAGTGGCAGCGTCTTCTGCTTCAAGAATATTGATCGAAGAGTCGTTCAGGCAGCGCGCGGCAAACTTTCTTACCGGTTCGCGATCTTCAACGATAAGTATTGTTGCCTGCACATCACGTAGTGAATTTACCACCATGTCGTTCGATAGCTCTGTGGCGCTACCACAGTATATCGGAAATTGCATATAAACCATGGTGCCTTTTTCTGGTTGACTGCGTATTATAAGCTCGCCTCTGGACTGTTTAATGAAACCATAAACCATGCTCAGCCCGAGGCCTGTACCCTGATTGGTTCCTGTTGTATAAAAAGGCTCAATGGCGTGTTTTAAAACATCGTCGTTCATGCCCGCACCATTATCCTTGATGCAGATACATACACATTTGCCGCCGAGATCGTTATCTTCGTTATGAATGATCTCCTGTGAGTGTTCCGTGCTTCTTATCTCTGCGTTTATTTCTACCTCGCCACCGTCTGGCATCGCATTTCGTGCGTTGATAATAATGTTTAACAAGGTGCTCTCAAACTGTGCGGGATCAACAAGAATATCAAACAAATTATCATCGATACTGATAGAGAGCTTAATGCTGTCACCAAGCGTGTTCTTAAACAGGTTTTTAAATTCGTTCACAATCTGTTTGACATTGACATAAACAGGAGCGATTGATTTTTTACGTGAAAAAGCCAGAAGTTGCCGGGTTAACTCGACACTATCGTTAACTGCAGAATAAGCGTCTACCAGTAATTCCATGTCATCGTCATTGACGTTGTGCTGCTTTGATAATGTATCTCCGAGCAATTCGAGATTGCCTCTGGCCACGGTCATGAAGTTTCCAAAATCGTGCGCTATGCCACTGGTAAGCTGACCTATGGCATCCATTTTATTATTATGAACCTCCTGTTCTTTTTTATTGTGTGCTTCGGTTATATCCTGCACGATGCCATTAATCTCCAGCAGCCCCCCTGATTTGTTATATACGCCGATACATTGTTCGTGCACCCATCTGATGCTGTCATCCAGTGTGCGTATTCGGTGGATTACCTGATATGACTGGCTAACTTTATTCTGGATGTCTTTAAATAGATTCAGGCGATTAGCGTCTTCTTCAAAATCTATCTCAAAGTATTTATTAAAGTCCGGTGTATAATTATATCGCTCACATTTGTAAATTTGATAAACCTCATCTGACCAGGCTAATTTTTTAGTTACTGTGCTCCAGCTCCAGTTCCCCAGGTGGCCAATTTTTTGCGCCTGTTTTAACAGGTTTTCACTTCGACTAAGTTTTTCAGTCAGGAAATAGCGAGACAACATGTTCGTTATGCGTAAACTTATTTTGTAGAAGGTCTCCTCATCCAGTGGTATCCAGTCTGCCCGCGTCGTGACCTGTTGAATTATCAGATACCAGTTCTGAGCATGTTCTAAATGCAGGGCGCTCAACATCTGCTGTTTTAGTGCCGGGTTAGACCTTGGCGCAAGATTGTTTGAATTATAGTGAGAAATAATCGGGTGCTCTGAATTATTTGCTCGATGCAATATATTATGTTCCAGAGTGTCGATAACCGGAGCAGCGAGTTTGCTGGTGCTATCGATAGAATCGCTGGCGGTTTCGCAATCGACGATAAAGCCACCCTCAGTATTTTCATCTGGTTTGATGAGGATAGCTCTGTCTGCTGAAAATATTTCCAGCATGGTAACCATCGTTTCCTGCATGATTACTTCGATATTTTTATTCTGCGTGATGATGCGTGAAACATGCTCCATGTACTCGAGATGCAACTGGTGATGTTTTATTTCTACGATCGCGTTTCTTGCTTTGATCAGGTACTGGATGCGATAGGGCAGGGTGTCCCAGTTTATCGGCTTGCTTATGAAATCGGTCGCACCAAGATCGTAAGACCTGGCTATGGATTCGGCATCTTCCAGCGCGGTAACCATCACGATCGAGATATCAGAACCGCCAGAAAGCTTACGGATGTTCGTGCATACCTCAAAACCACTCATGCCGGGCATGTTCACATCCAGCAGAACCAGGTCCGCTGCATGATGTTCTAGGTACTCCAGGGCATCGATGCCGTTGTTAAATTCGTTGATGTCGTAGCTGTCGTCGGTGAGCGCGTCCTTCATCAGGAGACGTATGGTCGCATCGTCATCGACGATTAATATTTTTGGTCTCTGTGGTTTGCCGCTATGCACGCATAATTCCTGTAGAAATTAATGAACAAAACATAGAAACAAATTGTACACAGAATCTCCCTGTAAAACAGGGAAATGTATCGCAGGTTTGATTTAAGCGGGCACCGGCTAAAACATATCAGCATTGATGAATAAATGTGTCGCGATACTGGCCATATAACCCAGGGCGATAACGGGGGTCCATTTCAGGTGTGAAAAGAAAGTGTAACTACCCCGCGCCTGGCCCATGACGGCGACACCGGCAGCTGAGCCAATAGAGAGCAGGCTACCGCCTACGCCCGCGGTCAGAGTGACTAACAACCATTGCCCGAGACTCATGTCCGGATTCATCGTCAGTACAGCAAACATCACAGGAATATTGTCAACCACAGCGGATAATACGCCGACCGCCGAGTTTGCCCAGGTCGGATCCCATTGCGAATACAGCGTTTCTGATATCATCGACAGGTAACCGATAAAACCCAGACCGCCGACACACATCACCACACCATAGAAGAAAAATAGCGTGTCCCACTCGGTCTGCGCGACTTTTTTGAAGATATCAAAACGTCTGTCATCGCATGTTCCATCGACTATTTCTGGCGTATGAGTGATCTTGTTCTCACGTATGTGAGACCCCTTCATCTTCAGATAATAACCGAACAGTTGTAGAAAGCTAAAGCCTGTCAGCATGCCGAAAACGGGCGGTAGATGCAACACACTATGGAAGGTAACAGCCGTTGCAATGGTGACAAAAAACAGGGCGATGATGCGCTTTGCACCGACTAACATGTAGACGTTGTCACAGGTGTTATCTACCTGCGGACGTTCGTTTGACACAAAAAAGCTCATGATTATTGCAGGCACCATAAAATTGACGACCGATGGCAGGAACAGGGTAAAGAATGACCAGAAATCAACCAGGCCTTTTTGCCAGACCATCAGTGTAGTGATATCGCCAAACGGACTGAAGGCACCACCAGCATTTGCTGCGACGACGATATTGATGCAACTCAAATTGATGAATCGTATGTTCGTACCACCGACAGAGATGATGATGGTACACATGACCAGTGCAGTGGTTAAGTTATCAGCAATAGGTGACATCAGGAAAGAAAGTATGCCGGTCATCCAGAATAGCTTTTTTAAACCAAACCCCTGATTTATCAACCATAGGCGCAAGGCATCAAAAACGCGTCTCTCCGTCATGGTGTTGACGTATGTCATCGCGACCAGCAGGAACAGCATCAGTTCAGCATACTCGAGCAGGTTATGCCGCGCGGCCTGTTCGACGATGTGCGGGTTATCGTGATTCATGTACATGATGGCAATGGCCGCCCAGATTAAGCCGGCAGCCAGCATGACAGGTTTGGATTTTCGCAGGTGTATATGCTCTTCAATGATCACCATGAACAGCGCAAAAACAAACAATGCAATTGCCAGATAACCGACGAAGTGATTTGTCAGATCTATCTTTTGATCAAGACCATGACTCGTCGACGCCTGGGCGATAAAGGGAAAAAATGTGATTGTTACGGCAAAGATAAGTTTTATCATAATATTTTGGTTGTCAGTTCTATTAGTGTGATTAAATTGTTTGTTTGATTAATCATCGTCACCGGGGATGAAATCTTAAGCATGTTAATAAATTCAGGGAAATGAGCACTGCTTACGAAGCTGCAAGCAATATGAAATAAAAACTCTTGAAGAAATGTAAAAGATAAAGCATCATTGCGACATATTATATTTTTGGATGAGATGTTTCACATTTGAAATGTATATCAGTCAAAAAAACCGGCAACCGGCACCATCACTGATTTTACTGGACAATAAATTGCAATTTAAAACTACAGGCAATGAAAAAATATTACTGGTTGAAGATAACCTCGTGAATTGTGAAGTCGCTATCGACATGCTGGAGACGATAGGGCTTGAAGTTGACGTCGCCAATAACGGCCGACAGGCGCTCGATTTATATGATAATAACCTGTATAAACTGATTCTGATGGATTGTGAGATGCCTATAATGGATGGTTATTCTGCGACGAAGCACATAAGGGTAAGAGAAAATAAATCACAAGCTAACTCAGCAACGCAAACCACAGGCAGGCAATCAATACCGATAATCGCGCTGACGGCACACGTAATGTCCCGTACCAAAGAAAAATGTATCGCCACCGGCATGGACGATTTCCTTGGCAAACCATTTAGCCTGTCAGACTTGAAATCAATGTTAACGAAGTGGTTAGAAATAGAGATTATGGATGTTCCGATACAGCGACATCACAAAGCTGATATTTCACACACTACTGGCACATGCATCGATGATATTAACAGCGACTGGAGTGTTCTCGATTATGAGATCATGAACAAGTTTTATCAGAAACAACAGAATGATGGTTCGAATCTGGTAAGCAATATTATCAACATCTATATCGATCAGTCTTCAGGTCTGCTTAGTGATCTAACAGAGGCGGCCAGAAAAAAAGATATTGAATCAGTAAGATTAATCTCTCACACACTAAAATCATCAAGCGAAAATGTTGGCGCGTTATCGCTGGCTGAACTATGTAGAAATGTCGAGAAAACCTGTACAAAAGGAAAGCTTGACGAGATGCTAGTGAGCCAGATCTATCAAAACTACACCGAGGTAGACCGCGCCTTAAAAGATGTGCTGAGTAACATAAACGGATGCAGATCTCTCCTGTAAAACACACTTATCAAACACACGCCATGGCCAAAAACTTCCGGCAATCACACGCCACAATGCTGACAACCAATTTTACCCCGCTTGTTTCCAGGTAGCTGAAAACAAAAAATACCCGCATATATTTTATATAAAACAATATGTTATGAGATATTCTTCATAATATACATCACTATTGTCACGCCTTTAATCTTCCTGATTGGCATGAATTCTGCTTTAAGTAAAATGAAAGACAAGAATTTGTCACTGCTTTCTATAGTTGCAGCGTCAGATGCCGAAAAATAGATATGGAACACTATTAAATAAAAACTAGAGATCATTTAATGCAAAATCTTCTTCAAAAGGAAAATAACATTGGTAAGTCACAGCAACATTCGATGGTATTGAATGAGCATGAATTAAAACGTGTCTCCGAGTTTATTGGTAATGAAGTAGGCATCCAGCTACCGGTAGCAAAGCTTACCCTGGTTGAAAGCCGGCTAAGTAAACGTTTACGTGTATTAGGTTTCGGTGACTTTAAGTCTTACCTTGATCATACGCTGGAAAGTTCTGACGGCGCTCTCGAGAAACTACAACTGATTGATGTACTAACAACCAATAAAACCAGCTTCTATCGCGAACCAGATCACTTTGAATATCTGGTCAAGCATGCAATTCCAGACATCGTACGTGATATGGCAGGCGGCCGGAGAGAGATAAATCTATGGACCGCCGGTTGCTCAACAGGCGAAGAAGCCTATACGCTAAGCCTTGAGCTAAACGAGATGAACGTCTGCCATGAAAATATTTTGTTTAATATTCTGGCAACAGACATCTCACACACCTGCCTAAGTAAAGCCAGTCGTGGCATTTATACTGAGAGGCAGGCTGAGTCAATTCCTGTTGAACTGAGAAAAAAATATTTGTTACGTAGTCGTAATGCTGATGAGGCACTAGTACAGATGGGGCCAAAACTTCGCCATCGAATTCAATTTAAAAGCCTTAATCTAATGCATGATCGTTTTGATGTAGCAAAAAATATGGACATCATATTTTGTCGAAACGTAATGATTTATTTTAATCACCAACTGCGTGAAGAATTAGTCAAAAGATTTGAAAGCCACTTGGTAAAAGGTGGTTATTTATTTGTTGGGCACTCAGAGTCGCTCAACGGTATCAAAACAACACTTGAACAAGTCGCACCGATGGTATACAAAAAAAA
>SWCD01003906.1_pt1 | contig 30200 bp, 19 predicted proteins | sample 4693011 | NCBI WGS metagenome assembly SWCD01 (sample SAMN10267278, study PRJNA491770) | bioreactor metagenome | isolation source: DHS bioreactor inoculated with marine | place: Japan: Omine Ridge, Nankai Trough | reverse complement strand
CCCACTCCCCCCGCACAAACCCAACCTCCCGCGTCTCCCCCTCCTTCAACTCCAACTCTCCCAGAGAAACCGCTTCCTCCCCCCCATCACACTCCACCAGATAGCGGCCTGAAGGGAGCCGGAGCCTCACGAGGCCCGCCTCGTCCGTGCTCTCCGCGTCCTCGAACTCGAACTTCCCGTCGATCTCCCGGCGGAAGCGGATCCACACCGCCGAAAGCGGTACGCCTTCCGAGTTCCGGAGCGTGGCGGTGAGGATCGCCCCGCGAAGGAGCACGATGACCACCTCCCCCTTCGCCGGATCCACCTCCTCCTCGAAGTTCAGGAAGCCGTCGGCATCGGCGGAGAGTCTGATCTTCCCCGGCGGCACGTGCTCGAGAACGAACCGGCCGTCCTCGCCGGCCACCGCGGTGGACGGTCCGTCCCAACTCACCTCGGCGCCGAACACGGGATCCCCGGCGGGATCGCGGACGACTCCTGGGAGCGTCACGCCGGGGTCCAGGGTCACGACGCCGAGATCCACGTCCTCCCCGGGGCGAATCGTGACCTCCCTCTTCACCGGGATGAACCCGTCGAAGCGGACATCGAGGGTCTCCGGAATGCCGTCGAAGCCGTCGAGCTGGATGCCGCCGTCCACGACATCCGCACCCGATCCCGAGCCACCGCCGCCCTTCCACCGCCAGAGGAAGACCCGGTCGGGAAGTGGGCTGCCGTCCGGGCTCTTGAAGGCGATTCGGGCCTTGCCCAGCCACTCACCCACCAGACGCACGTCAAAGATCGGCGCATCCACGGTAATCTCCTCGATCACCGAGAAACCCGTGATCCGGGCACTGAGCTTGAAGCCTCCGGCCTTGAGCCCGCGAAGCTCGAAGCGGCCCTCCTGATCGGTGGTGGCGCTGCTGTTGTCCGAGGTGTTCACGGAGCCGTCCAGGCGCGTGGTGGAGACATGGGCGTCGGGCACCGGCTTGCCGGCGCCGTCCACGAGGATGCCGGAGATGATCGCGCCGGGGTCCAGCTTGACGGTCTTTTCCGTGGTCTTGCCCGGCCGGACCTCGCACTCCACTTCGATATCGACGAAGCGCATGGACCCGAAGTGGGCGATGTGATTGCCCGGGGAAAGTCCCTCGAACCGGAAGAGACCGGGGGCATCGGGGCGGTTCTTGTTGTGGCCGGAGAGGAACCCGCCAAGGTGGCAGTATACGTCCTCCACCGGCACGCCGTTTTCGTCGAGCACGGTCAGGACCAGGGTGCCGGGGCGCCGCACCGTCAGGTCCGCGATCAGGGCCGGAACCTCGCGCGTGGGACGGAGCTCGATCGACTCTGCGGAGCGCGCGTACCCGTCGGCCTCCGCCATGGCCACGTACGCCCCGTCGAGTGTCAGGCCGGAGACCTCGTAGTTCCCGTCCGCCCCGGCCCGGGCCGTCAACGCCTGCAACAGCCCGCCGCTGCCGGAAGACGTGACGTGGGGGTTCTCCCGAAGCGTCTCGGCATGGGCCGGCACCACGTAAACGACGGCCCCGGGCAGGGGCTTCCCATCCGGGGTCGAGACGGTGCCGGAGACGGTCCCTCCCGGCTCCAGTTCGACGGTGACGGGCGGCGGGGCGGTCGCGTCCGAGGGGGCGCGGACGCTCACCCGCGCGGTCTGGTAGCCGGGGGCTTCCACCACCAGCGTGCCCACCGCCGCCGGGGGAATCCCGCGAACCCGGAACCGGCCCTCGTCGTCCCCCCACAGGCGGTCGTAGGGAGCCCGGGAGAGGATCTCCGAGTACCCCGCCACGGTTCCTCCCGCGGTGACGGTGATGAAGGCCCCGGGTACCGGCCGACCGTCCAGGGCGTCGACGATCCGGCCCTCGTACGGCACGCCGGCGTCGAGCGCGAAGCGAAGCTCGAGATCGGCGTCCTCCGGCAGGACGACCTCGTACTGCTCGTCACCGGCGAAGCCGTCGGCGACGGCGTAGGCCTGGTATCTACCGGGTTCAAGGCCGATCAGGCGCGCCACGCCGTGCTCGTCGGTCTTCGCGTCGAAGTACCCGGCGGCGTCCCACACTCCGGCCTCCGCGCCCTGCAGGGGGTTCCCCTCGACATCCACCACGGTCAGGACGATGACCGGACCGACGACCTCCGGCGAGAGGGGTTGCTCGGGCTCGGGAGCGGGCTTCCCGGGTTCGGCGAGCGGCGGGAAGACCGGGCCCGGGACGGTCTCGGCGGGCTCCGGGACAGGGTCGGCGGGCGGGCCGTCACCGGGCAGAATGATGATGAGCAGCACGACGAGCGCGACCAGTGCGGACAGGACCACGATCTTCTTCATGACACCCTCCACCTTTGAAACGTCGAGGGGCAGCAACTTCCTCGTCCGCTCTTCCCGGCACAGGCTGTATCTTACTTCCGCCATGGACAAATCGAATGACGCGAAGACCGGATTGCGCCGGAAGATCCTCCTCTGGGTCCTGGCCGTGGTGCTCATGCTCTCGGCGGCCTACTACCAGCGCCGAACCGGACCGTCGTACCCGCTTCGGGTGACGCACGACCTCGGAGGCGAGGTGGTGAAGGCCCGCCTGATCCGGACGGAGCTCACCACCGAGGATGCGCAAGTCGAGGTGCCGGCGCCCGAGGGGGCGGAAGGACGACTCCTCTTCAAGCGTTTCGGCACCGACGACCCCTTCTCCACCGCCCTGATGGAGTGGAAAGAGGGCAAGCTGGTGGGCCGCCTGCCGGCCCAGCCTCCGGCCGGGAAGCTCGAGTACCACCTTCGCCTGCGAAACGCGGAGCGGGAACTCCGCCTCCCCGCCGACCCCGAGGAGCAGGTGGTGATCCGGTTCAAGGGCGACGTACCCACCGCCATCCTGCTGCCGCACATCCTGTTCATGTTCCTGGCGATGCTGTTCGGGCTCCGGACCGCCCTCGCGGTGCTCTTCGAGTCGGAGCGCTACCGCGGGCTCTTCGCCCAGACGTTCGTGTTCCTCACGCTCGGCGGCATGATCCTCGGCCCGTCGGTTCAGAAGTTCGCGTTCGGGGAGTTCTGGACCGGCTGGCCGAACGGCAAGGACCTGACCGACAACAAGACCCTGATCATGTGGCTCGGCTGGGGCCTGGCGGGCCTCCTTGTGCTGTTCTTCGCCAGATCCCGCCCGAAGCTCACCCGCGCCGCGGTCCTCGTCGCCACCGTCGTCATGCTCACGGTGTACCTGATCCCCCACAGCCTGCGAGGCAGCTCGCTCAACTACGAGGCGCTGGACCGGGGAGTACCCGCGGAGGAGGCGATCGAAACGGGGAAGTGAGGCGGGACGCCGAGATCGAAAAGGACTCCCGGTGTTGTTTTTCAGTCGATGCCCAGGCGCTTCATCTTGCGCCACAGCGTCGTCTTGTGGATGCCCAGTTCGCGGGCCGTGGCGGCCCGGCTGCCGAGGTTTCTGGCGAGCACCTCGCGGAGGAAGACGGCCTCGGCGTCGTCGAGGGAGCGCGGCCGCTTTCCGCCGTTTCGACCGCCCTCGTAGACGGACGCCGGCAGGTGGCTCTGGCGGATCATCCCACCGGGACAGACGAGGAAGGCGTACTCCAGGGCGTGGAGCAGTTCCCGGACGTTGCCCGGCCAGGGATGTGCCATCAGGAGAGCGAGGGCGCCATCGGTGACACCTTCGATCTCCTTGCCTCTCAGGCGGGAGAGGCGAGCGATGAAGTGCTCGGTGAGGAGGGGGACGTCGTCCTGTCGCTCCTTCAAGGCGGGGATGTTGAGACGGATCCCGTTCAGCCGGTAGTAGAGGTCCGGTCGCAACTTCCCGGCATCCCTGAGTGCCTCGAGATCGCAGCTCGACGCGGCCAGGATCCGGACCTCCGCCGGCACCGTCAGATCGGAGCCGACCGGCTCGTAGGTCGATTCTTCGAGCAGGCGCAGCAGGCGGATCTGCAGGGCCGGACTGAGCGCGCCCAGCTCATCGAGGAACAGGGTCCCGCCGGCGGCGGCGGTGACCCGACCGGCGCGGGGCCTGGTCGCACCGCCCTGCATTCCGGTAAGCGAGCCGAACACTTCGGCCAGGAGCATCTCCTCCGGGACCCCGTCGCAGTTCACGGGCACGAACGGGCCGCGGCGCTCCGCACCGAGGTCGTGGATCGCACGGGCGAAGAGTTCCTTCCCCGACCCGCTCGGGCCGGTGATCAGGATCGGCGCCCCCGAAAGCGCGGCTTCCGGAAGGAGCGCGAAGAGCGCCTGCATCTGGCGATCGCCGGAGATGATGTCGCGAAAGGAGGTCTTGCCGTGGAGCTCACGACGGAGTTCCTGCACCAGGGAGAGGTCGCGGAAGCTCTCGACACACCCCAGCACCTCGCCATCGGTGCCCACCAGGGAGTCGGCGCTGACACTGATCGGGACCTTCGTGCCGTCCCGGCGCGCGATCTGGATGGCCCGGTTCCGCACCGGCTCCCCGGTGCGGAGCGCCTGCTTCAGCGCGCAGCGGCTCTCGCACGCCTCGGTATTGAAGATCTCGTAACAGGGGCGCCCCATGGCCTGCTCCCGGCTGACGCCGGTGATCTCCTGGGCGGCCCGGTTGAAGGCGGTGATGCGCAAATCGGGGCCCACGGTGAAGACTCCGTCCCCCACGCAGTCGAGGATGGCGTGCTGCACGGAGGGATCGTGATTCGGGCTTTCCGGGGGCTTCTTGATCATCACTCGAGACCGTACTGCCGGATCTTGCGCCAGAGGGTCGAGCGGTGCATGTCGAGTTCGCGGGCGGTCGTCTGCCGGTTCCAGTTGTTCCGCTCGAGCGACTCCTCGATGATGGCCCGCTCCGACTTCTCGGTGACCGCCGATCGCCGGGGAGAATGCGCCGAGTCCTGGATCTTCTGGGGCAGGTGCTCGATCTCGATCTGCTCGCTGCGGCACATCACGAATGCGTGCTCGATGGCGTTCTCGAGTTCCCGGACGTTGCCGGGAAACTCGTAGCGCCGGAGCAGGGAGACGACCTCCGGGGAAACGCGCGTGATGCTCTTGCCGCGCCGCTCCCGGAACTTCGTGACGAAGTAATCGGTCAGGAGGGGGATATCCTCCGGCCGGTCCTTCAGGGCGGGCAGGGAGACGTTCACCACGTTGACGCGGTAGAAGAGTTCCTCCCGGAAACTCCCCTCCTCGATCATGTCCTCGAGATGCCGGTTGGTGCAGGCCACCACGCGGGCGTCCACCTTGTGCACCTTCACCGAACCGAGCGGGCTGAACTCGCCGGAGGAGAGCACGCGGAAGAGCTTCACCTGCAGGCTGAGGGGCATCTCCCCGATTTCGTCCAGCAGCAGGGTGCCGCCGTGGGCCATCTGGAAGTGGCCGGGCTTGGACTGCTTGGCGTCGGTGAAGGCCCCCTTCTCGTAGCCGAACAGCTCGGACTCCAGGAGGTTCTCCGGCAACGCGCCACAGTTCAGCTTGATGAACGGCCCCTTGCGCCTCGGGCTCAGGTTGTGCAGCGCCTGCGCGATCAGTTCCTTGCCCGTACCGCTCGGCCCCTGGATCAGGACGCTGCATTCGGAGACGGCGACGTCCGGCAGAAGCGCGAGGATCCGCTGCATCTCCTCGTTCGCGCTGACCATGTTGCCGATGCCGGTGTAGCGCTGGATCCGCTGCTCCAGGTGCTCGAGCTCGGAGAGATCGCGGAAGAACTCCACGGCCCCGATAACCCGGCCGTCGGCATCGCGGAGGATCGAGGTGGTCACGCTGATGGGCAGCTTCCGGCCATCCCGGGTGATGATGCTCACACGGACATTGGCGACGTGCTCACCGTTTGTCAGCGTGGTCCGGAGGGCACATCGCTGGTTGCAGAGCTGGGTGCGGAAGATGTCGAAGCAGAAGCTCCCGATCGCCTGCTCCCGGGAGAAGCCGGAGATGCGCTCCGCCGCCCGGTTGAAGGACGTGATCCGGCACTCGCGATCGGTCGTGAAGACCCCATCGCTGATGCTGTCGAAGATGATCGCGGAAATCCGCTCCCGTTCTCTTTCCTGCTCCATCCGTCGGCTCGCAAGGAGGGTACGGGCCAGACTCTCGCCCTGCGGGGCGGAGCTGTCCGAAACCAGACCTGAGTTCAACGCTCGTTCCACGGACGCTTCCTCAACCGATACTGCAACTCGCGTCCACGGTGTGGAGCTGGCGCCAGGTCCCTCTGAACAGGTTCAGCTTGTCCGCCAGCAGGGCCGCCTGAGCGTTCAGATAGTAACGCACCTTCCTCCATCGACCGACAAGGACCACAGGGGCGAGGAAATGCTGGGCGAAGTCCTCGATCGGCATGTTTCCGAAGGTGCCCCCGGTCTCGAGGTAGGGGATGACCAGCAGCTGGTACTCGCCCCGCTTCAGGCACCGCCGAAGCTCGACGCCTTCCCTCCCGTCACAGACCTTGAAGCCCACGTCGAGGTAGTCTCCGAGCCGGTCTTCGTAGTACATCCGAAGCTGCCGGTCGGCGAGCACCAGGCTCCGCTCCCGCTCCTCGGTCCGAAGGGGTTCTCCCTGCTTAGCGTCGGTGTGGGGCTCGAACGGGGACTGGGGAAAGGCGAACACATTCAACTGCAGGCCGTAGCGTCGCGACAGGGCCAGCGCGTAGCGCATGGCCCGGTCCCCCACCGGCGAGAAGTGCGCACACAGCCCGATGGACTTCAGCGTCAAGGTGGTCATCTCATTTTCTCCCGGATCCGTTTGCGGGACGCGAATTCGCGCCCCTGAGTTCCAGATCCTCCAGGTGGTATCGCGTGTAGATCGCCGCGACGGGGTTGTGGGAAAGGCTGCGGTCCTTCACGAACAGTGTGGTCACCGGAGACTGACTCTCCGCGGTGAAGAGCAAGTCACACCCGAGGCAGAGCCCGGCGAGGACGTTCAGGTCGGTCTTGGCGCCGTTCAGGATGCGGGCCTGGAGCACGGGGTTGCAGCGTCCACCCTCCACCCGTTCCCCCACCGTTCCGGTGCCGATGCGGCAGCAAACCGGAATGACGGTGAAGAAGCGGGAGAGCACACGGGTGAGACTTTCCGCCTCGTGGAAAAGCTCCCAGCAGAAAGCCAGCCCCACTCGTTCGTAGCCCATGCCCACACAGAAGTGGACCAGTTCCGCGATCCGGCACAGTTTCGGGTCGGACTCCGCGGAGACGTCTCGCCCGACTTCGTAGATGCGCTCCGCTCGCCGGTCGAGAGGTGGGACGACCTCTCCCGCCGGATCGAAGGCGCACGGCAACCCGGACATGCACTGGCGACCCTGGCAGCCGATGCAGTTCACCTCCGGAAGCGTGCCCGGTCCCTTCACCGCCGTGGGCGCGGGCCCGAGGCCGTGACCGGGAAGCAGTTCGTCGCGGCACAGGGCGGCCACGACCTCCTCCAGTTCTCCGGCGACGTTCTGCACCACGCGGATGTTGTTGGCCGCGAGTACGTCGGAGAAGTCCCGGCGGATGCCTCCGCAGACCAGGACGTCGCAACCCCATTCGATCAAACGCTCGAGGAGGTCGTCCTCGTCGTCCAGTCGCATCTGGTGTGTTACACGGGCGACGATGTCGCGACCTTCGACCGTGACGACCGCAACCTCCCGGGCAATTCCGCACCGAGGGGAGACACGCGAACCAAAAAGGGGCAGGGCAACTCGCATGGCGAGATCAATCGCAAGATCCGTACCGCCTTCAAAGAGAGCCTGATTCGCTGGTCCTGAGAGTGCCCGGCGACCGAACAATCGTTCCTTCGCGTCTCATGTCGCGTCGCATGCAACACGAATGTCGCAACTGTCGCTACAGCCTGAACGTTCGTTCGGCAAAGGAGTTGCGACGCTCGGACCATACTGAATCCTTATACACGAGAGCGCCAGGGGCTCCCTCCCGGGCTTCTTTGGGGGAATGGTACGCGGATTGCCAAACAGTAATTCGAGTTACCCCTGACTACACGGTCGAAGGAGCAGAGATGGCGCAGACGGTCGTAGACGAGAAAGCCCCGGCGACACCGGCCCCGGAGCCTGAGAAGCCGCAGTTCCCCTACAACGTGATCAACCCGATCACCGAGAACAGGGTGGAGCGGTTCCTCGAAGCGTTCGCCGCGATCCTCAAGTTCACGAACTACAAGCCGGCGCTCGATCAGTACGCGCGGAGCAGCATGAAGTGCTCGAGCTGCACCACGAACTGCCCGGTGTACACGGCGACGGGCGACCCCAAGGACATGCCGTGCTATCGGTCCGGCCTGCTCCTGAACATCTACCGGCGGCACTTCACCGTTGGCGGCTGGCTCCGGGCCAAGGTCACCGGCGACTCCGGCATGACCGAGGCGGACATCGACGAGATCGCGAACCTCTTCTACCGCTGCACCGCCTGCAAGCGATGCACGATGGAGTGTCCGCTGGGGATCGACCACGGCCTGATGACGCACCTCGGTCGCTGGATCCTCGGGGAACTCCGCATCGTGCCGAAGGGGCTGGAGATCGCCACGATCGAGCAGTTGCACGGCGAGTCCGGCAACACCTCGGCGATCCTGCCGCACGCCCTGGTGGACACCCTCGACTTCCTCGAGGAGGAGATCGAGGAGATGCTCGGGATCAAGATGAAGTATCCGGTGGACGAAGAGGGCCGGGAGTTCGTCTTCTTCCCGGCGGTCTCCGACTACCTGATGGAGCCGGAAACGCTGATGGGCAACATCGCGGTGATCCACGCCGCCGGTGACGCGGACAACTGGACCATCGGCACCGGGGACTTCGACGGCATCAACTACGGGCTCTTCTACAGCGACCACGTGCTCGAACGCGTGATCAAGAAGCTCGTGGGCGAGGTCCACCGACTCAAGGGGAAGCGCATCCTGATCGGTGAGTGCGGTCACGCCTCCCGCTCGGCCAAGGAGTTCGTGCCGGTCTTCGGCGGCGACCACGTCTACCCGGTCGTCAACTTCATGGAGTACACCTACGAAAAGCTGATCGAGGGCAAGCTCGACCTCGATCCGGACGTGATCAAGGACCGGGTGACCTACCACGACCCCTGCAACATCGCCCGCTCCGAGTGGATCGTCGAGCAGCCCCGGAAGATCATCCGCGCCTTCATCAAGGACTTCGTCGAGATGGAGCCGCACGGCAAGAACAACTACTGCTGCGGCGGTGGGGGCGGGACGGTCTCCGTGGACGAGATCCACGAGTTCCGGATGAGCATCGCCGGAAAACGCAAGGCCGAGCAGATGAAGGCCACGGGAGCGCGCTACGTCATCGCCCCCTGCGCCAACTGCAAGAAGCAGCTGAAGGAACTCGTGGAGTACTACAAGCTCGACCAGGAAGTGGTCGGGCTTCACGACCTGATCCTCAAGGCGATCCGGATCCCCGGCGCCACGCCGCCCGCAGAGCGGGATACGCAAGCAGGCTAGGAGCGAACTATGGACAGTCTCGAATTCGTCCGGGGTCCCCTCTTCATCGCCACCTTCGCCTTCATGGCGCTGGGGCTTCTTCGCCACATCGTCCTCCGCACGTACGGCGTGGTGAAGACCTTGAAGCAGACCCCCCACAAAGCCGTGCCCTGGGGCAAGGTCTTCAAGAAGTCCGCCGAGTGGGTGGTGCCGATCAGCCATATGAAAACCGCGCCGGGAATGAAGATCGCCTCGATCGTCTTCCACATCGGCCTGATCCTGGTGCCGATGTTCCTCGCGGATCACCTCTTCCTGTGGGCCCGCGGCATTGGCATTGCGCTGCCCGCCCTTCCCGCGGGCTTCGCGGACCAGTTGACGCTCGTCACTATCGGAACCGGGCTCTTCCTCCTCGGCTACCGCGTCTTCAATCGCATCTCCCGCGAGTTGAGTGAGCGCAGCAACTACTTCCTCCTGGCGGCCATTCTTCTTCCGTTCATCACGGGGTTCCTGGCCAGCCACCCGGCCTTCTCGCCGGTCAGCTACAAGACCATGATGCTGCTGCACGTGCTCTCGGCGGAGCTCACCTTCGTTCTGCTCCCGACGACCAAACTCGCCCACGTCGTCCTGTTCCCCTTCGACCGGATATCCACTGACATCTACTGGCGGTTCGTCCCGGGCGCCGGCGACCAGGTCGCCGAGACGCTGCGCGGATCCCGTGAAGGAGCTGAGGTATGAAAGGCGTACTGCACGATGTTTCGCGCTGCACCGGATGCATGCAGTGCGTGACGACCTGCTCGATGGAGAACGGCCTGGTGGACAACGCCGACGACGCGCGTTTCAAGCCCGGCGAGTTGTCCGCCAACCGCTTCACCACCTTGAAGCGCACCAAGGATCAGACCTTCGTACGGCGGCAGTGCCTGCACTGCCTGGAACCATCCTGCGCCTCGGCCTGCCTGGTCGGCGCGCTGCACCGGACCGAGGAAGGGCAGGTGGTCTACGATGCCGACAAGTGCATCGGATGCCGCTACTGCATGCTGGCCTGCCCGGTGCACGTGATCCGGTACGAGTGGGACTCGGCCATGCCATTCGTGAAGAAGTGCGACCTGTGCTTCGACCGCACGGGAGGTCCCGCCTGCGTCCAGTCCTGTCCGGAGAACGTCTCGATCTACGGCGAGCGGGAGGACCTGCTGAACATCGCCCACCAGCGCATCGCCGCGAATCCGGACAAGTACGAGCAAAAGGTCTGGGGCGAGAAGGACATGGGCGGCACCGCGGTGATGTACATCTCCGACTCGCCGCTCGACGAACTCTGGCCTGTCGCCCTGGGTGAAACCTCGATCCCCCAGATCACCTGGCCCATCGCCAACAAGACGCCGTTTCTCGCTCTCGGCGTCGCCGGCTTCCTGACCGGCGCGACGTGGCTGATCGGCCGTCGGAATCGCCTGGCCGAAGAGAAGGCCGAACTGGCGAAGACCGGAAACGGGGAGGAGTAGAGATGGCTCTCAGAAGATTGAAGGACATCCTCTTCATCCTGGCCCTCTTCGGCGCCGTCGCCGCGTTCGTCCGGCTGTTCTCCGGGCTCGGCGCAACGACGAACCTCTCGGACGAGGTTCCCTGGGGCACGTGGAAGGTCCTCAACATGGTGGCCGGCGTGGCGCTCGCCACCGGCGGCTTCGTGCTGGCCTTCGCGGTGCACGTCCTGCACATCCGGGTGCTCAAGCCCGTCCTCAGGCCGGCCCTGCTCATCGCCTTTTTGGGTTACGGCTCGTCCTGCACCGCGCTGCTCCTCGACATCGGACTGCCCCACCGCTTCTGGCACCCGATCTTCTTCTGGAATGAACACTCCTTCCTGTTCGAGGTGTTCTGGTGCGTCCTTTTGTACTTCACGGTGTGCACCATCGAGGTCGCGCCGATGGCCCTCGAGAACTCCCGGTTCTCCACCATCTACAAGATCGTGAAGAAGATCTCGACGCCGGTGGTGATCCTCGGGATCACGTTCTCGACGCTCCACCACTCGTCGCTGGGCTCGCTCTTCCTGGTCAGCGCCACCCGTCTGCACGACCTCTGGTTCACGACCTGGCTCCCGGTTCACTTCATCGTCAGCGCCATCGGCGGGGGCATGATGTCGGTGGTTCTCCTGACGCTCATCACCGCGAAGCTCTACCACCGCCAGGCGCCGACGAAGGTGCTCACGAAGGTGGCCGGGGCGTCCGCGATCGTGCTCACCATCTACCTCGGCACGAAGGTCCTCGACCTGTTCCTGCGCGGGGCCGAGCCGCTGCTCCTCTCCGGTAGCTGGGAAGCGCGGCTGTTCATCATCGAGATCCTGGTGGCGGCGATCATTCCCATCGCCATCATCGCCGTGCCGAAGCTCCGCCGTTCGAACACCGGCCTGGCCACCGCCGCCTCCTTCGCCGTCGCCGGGGTTCTCCTGAACCGGCTCGACGTGGGGATCCTCGGGTACTTCTCGAGTGGCCACACCTCCTACTTCCCGACGCTCGCCGAACTGGCCGTGACGGTGGGCATTCCGGCCGCCGCGGGCCTGGTCTTCTTCTACTTCGTCGAACACTTCGACGTCTTCGAGTTCCAGCGAGGCCGCGTGCCGGAGACAGAGCGGATCACGCAGTTCCAGAAGCTCACCGCGGTGTGGGGCGGCACGTTCCTGAACAGCCTGGAGCGCCTGTCGCTGATCGCCGTTTTCGTCATCCCCATCGCCCTCGGGCTGTTCATCGGCAACGCGGATGCGGACGATCAGGTCGTCAACAAGGTCGTGGCGCCGTCCGGCGCCAACGGCGGCCGGGACGTATTGCGGATCGACGGCGACCGCGACGGGGACGTGGTGATGTTCCCACACGAGGACCACAAGAACCGCCTCGGCGGCGAGGAGTCCTGTGACAAGTGCCACCACCTGGACCGCCCCAACGACAACTGGACGGCCTGCCACCACTGCCACGAGTACATGAACCGGACGCAGTCGATCTTCGATCACGACCTCCACCAGAGGCTGGTGGCGGAGGATCTCGGCCACGTCGGCGCGCTGGCCGCAAACCACTCCTGCCGGGAATGCCACCCGAAGGGGGAAGTGGAGAGTCGGGAGACGGCGAAGGGCTGCATGGAATGCCACGAGGCGAACATGCGCATGACCGCCATGACCACCGGGCGGCGCGACCTCGCTCCCGCCTACACCGACTCCCTGCACGCCAGTTGCGTAGGCTGCCACAACGAGAAGGCGGAGAGTTCGGACAAGCCCCACCTCGGCCGCTGCGACACCTGCCACGAGTTCACGCCGATCCATCACGAGGTTGCCGGGGGCCCCACCTTCGTCAAGCCGCCGAAGGGGATGGACGAGACCCGGGCCGTCCTCGAGATCGATGGAGATCGGGACGGCATGGCGGTGGTGTTCCCCCACCGGAGTCACCAGGAGTTCCTGGGGGAGGAGGAGTCCTGCGACAAGTGCCACCACATGGACATTCCGAACGACCGGTGGACCGCCTGTCACCTCTGCCACATGCACATGGACGACACCCGTTCGATCTTCGCCCACTCCTATCACATCCGAAAGGTCAGTGAGGACATGGGCAACGGCACGCTCGCGACCGACCCGAAGGTCTGCACCGAATGCCACGACGGTGGCCGTCTCCGCACGGGAAACGACGCCAAGGCCTGTGTGGCCTGCCACGAAATCGACATGCGGATGTCCATTGAGGCAGCATCCCGCCCGGACCTGGCGCCGGGGTACACCGACTCCCTGCACACCAGTTGCATGGGTTGTCACGAGAAGTTCGGCAAGCGCCTGAACCGCCCGGAACTGGGTGAGTGCAAGACCTGCCACCACCCGGAGCAGGCCGACTGAACCTGCTCCTATCGCCCGGACGCGCCCTCCTTGGGATTGCGCGTCCGGGCACTCCCCCTCCCTCAGCCGTTCAACCCCCGCCCAACAACCATCCCGCCCACCCCTCGGAGGGTCGGCCCCCGTGCCGACCGCCGCCTCGCCCGCCTCGCGTCCGGGTGCCCTTCGGGCAGGGGGCAGGGGGCAGGGGGCAGATCACTTCCCCCGAGAGATCTTCCCGGTCGCCTCCACCAACCCGAGCCGCTTCCTCCAGTACCCGGAGTTCAAGGCCGCAACCGGATTGTGGCCTAGCAGGCGGTCCTTCACGATGACCGTGGTCACCGGGGCCGCGCTCTCTTTCGTGAAGATGATGTCGTGGCCGACGCAGAGACCGACGATGAGGTTCAGGTCGGTGCCCACCTGGTTCAGACGAATTGCCTGACCGGCGGGGTTGCACATGGCCTCGGTGCGCTCGTCGATGATCTTCTCGAGCGAAAGCTCCTCCTTCTCGATTCCCCCGGTCTTGCAGCAGACCGCGGTGACCTTGAAGTGCTGCTTGAGGACCTTCGCGAGAACCGAGGCCTCTTCGGAGAGCCCGATGCAGAAGGCGATCCCTAGATGTCTGTAGCCCATCTCCCGGGCGAACTCGATGACCTCCTCGATCCGACAGAGCTTCATGTAGTGGCGCCCCTCGAGGGCGGTGGAGGCACGGGTGGTGGCGAGGATCTCCTCGTCCTGGTAGCGCTCGAGCGACTGCTTCGCGAGATCGAAGCAGTCCTTCCCCCCGTAGCACTCCTTGCGGCCACACTTTTCACACTTCATGGGCATTCCGATCCAGTGGCGACGTGTTCCTGGATCATCCCACTTCAGCTCGCGCGCACCGCCAGATACGCGAGCACCCACAGTGGATTGAAGATGCCGACCACGACGAGCTTCGCCTTGAAGCTGACTTTTTGGGTCTTGTGACGGAAGAAGCTCATCCCGAGGAAGGCGCCGGGGGCGCCGAGAAGGAAGGCCAGGAGGAGCAGGGTCGCTTCCGGGATGCGCCAGCGCCCGCGCTTCGCCTTACCCTTGTCGAGGCCGAAGGCCGCGAACGTGACCAGGCTCATGATCAGCGTGGCGACCGAAAGGGTAACGGGCGTGAGCATCGGCGGAGCTTGCGGTGCCGGAAGCCGGCCGTCAATCCTTTCCCGGCAGCACGCGATTCAGAAGCCCCCGGTCGCCCTGCACCGCGGTCCGCTGCTGGTAGAGTCGAAGCCCCGACAGCCCACCCAGTTCGGCACCGCCGCCCGCCCGGCCGGGGCCGCCGTGCTTCAGGAAGGGCAGCGCCGCGCCGGAGCCGACGGCCATGTCCGCGACCTTCTCGGAACCCAGGTAGAGGCGGCCGTTCCAGGGCGCCAGCCCGGTGATGAGTTCACCGATGAACGAAACGTCGTCGCCATAGGCGGCGGAGACCAGACTGCCCTCGCCGCGCCGGACGAGATCGGCCGCCATCGCCGGAGTTCCGTCGTAGGGCATGATCGTGGCCACCGGACCGAAGACCTCCAGCCTGTGGACCTCGGTGGAGTTCGCGGGGTCGGTGTTCTCGATCAGGGTGGGCTGGACGAAGTAGCCCTTTCCGCCTTCGACTCCCACCGCGTCCACGGGCTCCGGGCCGCCGGTAACGATGCGCCCCTCGCCGGCCAGGGTCTCGATCCCACAGCGGGCATCGGCGAGTTGCGCGGCGGTGGTGAGGGGCCCCATCCGCACCTCGGAGCGGGACGGGTCGCCGACCACCACCGCCTCGAGGGCCGCGGCCAACTCGTCCCGGACCCGCTCGAGGTCGTCGGTGGGGACGAGGATGCGCCGGACCGCGGTGCACTTCTGCCCCGCCTTCTGCGTCATCTCCTTCGCCACTTCCCGGAGGAACAGCCGGCTCGTGTCGCCGTCCGGATCGAGACCCGGGGCGAGGATGGCGGAGTTCAGCGAGTCCGCCTCCACATTCACCTTCACGCCGCGGTGGATCAGGTTCTGGTGCGCGCGGATCCGCCGGCCGGTGGCCGCCGAGCCGGTGAAGGCCACCACGTCCTGCTCGGTCAGGTGGTCGAGGAGATCCCCGGGACCACCGGAGACGAGCTGCAGGGCCCCCGCCGGGAGAACGCCGTCCTCCACCAGGATCTCCACCATGCGAAAGGTCAGGAGCGCGGTGCTGGAAGCGGGCTTCACGATCACCGGGACCCCGGCCAGGAGCGAGCACGCCGCCTTCTCCGCCCAGCCCCAGGCCGGGAAGTTGAAAGCGTTGATCAGGACGGCCACGCCCTCACGCGGAGAGAGAATGTGCTGGCCCCAGTACCGGGAGGAGCGACCCAACTGCACACCGGCGCCCTCGAGGAGGAGCTTCCGGTCGCCGAGGTCCTTGCCCAGAAAGGCATAGGCCGCCAGGGTCCCGGTGGCGCCGTCCACGTCGAACTTCCCGTCGGAGCGCGTGTTGCCGCCGTTTTGGATCGCGAGATCGAGGAGCGCGTCCCGGTGCGCGTGCAGCGACTTCGACATGGCCTTCAGCAGAGCCGCGCGTTCCCCGAAGGTCATGGCCCGGAGCGCGGCGCCGCCCTGCTCGCGACCGAACGCCGCGGCGGCGGCGAAGTCGAGGCCGTCCGTGGACGTGGTGGCCAGGGGCTCTTCCGTCACCGGGTTGACGAGTACCGCGCCCTCGCCGGCGCCTTCCTGCCACTTGCCCGAGACATAGCTCGATAGGGTCTGCATGATCTCTCCTCGGATTCCCGCGGGGAAGCGGGGATGGTAACCGGGGGGTTACCTCTCTCCGAGAATCCGCCAGAGACCGATCAGCGCCGAGAGGTTGTGTTGCACGTAGTCGATGCGGATCTCGTAGTTCGTCAGGCTCGCGTGAAAGCCGCCGAGAGCCAGCCACGGCTTCGGCAGGTGCATGGCGCTTTCCGGCCGGAACTGCATCGTGAGCTGGAAGGAGACGGCATCCCGAAGGGCGGTCAGGATCGCCGCGGCCCGCTCCTTGTCCCCGGCCTTTTGCGCGATCTCGTAGGCGCAGACCAGTCCCTCACTTCGCGTGGCGGCGGGGGTGGATCGGGGCGGGCGGTACCAGGAGCCGTACCAGTCAGGCCACATCGGGTCGGTGTTGCGGCCTTCGACGATCGCCGCCGCGATCTTCAGGGCGTGGTCCCGATAGAGGTCCCCGGGGCGGCGCCGCATCAGGCCGCAAAGGGCGTAGAGCAGCCAGTGGTCGTGCGCCAGTTCGTAGGTCTCGAGCCCCGCGTCTCGCACCTCGATCAGCCATCGGGCGCCCCGCTCGGCCCGGTCGAGCCACGGGCCCTCGGGATCGAAGGGCTCGATCCGCAGAAGCGCGAGCAGCGCCTCACCGGGGTAGTACTCACTCACGTGGTCGAGGGGCTTCCCCCCCGGCCAGGTCATGAGGTGCACCGGGAACTCCCCGTTCTCGGCCTGAAGATCGAGAAGCCGGCGCCCCAGCTTGATGAGGAGCGGGAGATGCTCCCGGCACCCGGTGGCCTCCGCGTGCCGGGCGATGGCCACGGCGGCGAGAGCGTTGCCGCCGAGCTTCTCCCGGTCCTTGCAGGCCACGAGCGCCGTATCCCCGCCGGCCGGGACGACGTGCTCGAGAAGGAAGGCGAGGGCGCGATCGAGTGCGCGGGCGAGCAAGGGATCCGGCGCCACCTCGTAGAGTTCGGCCATGGCGTAGACCGTGCCGGCGTGGCGGACAAGGTTGTAGGTGTCCGCGATGTGATCGCTCTTCGCGAAGTAGCTGTAAGTGAAGCGCCCTTTCGGGTCGGTGATTCGCGTGAGGTAGCGGCCCCCCTCCCGCGCCGCGGCCAGCAACAGCGCCCGATCGAGCACCGGGAAGGAGCGATGCTCGCGGAAGAGAGGCACCTCCCCGTCCCGGGTCGAGAAGCTCGCGCGGGTGGTAAACAGGAACTCCGGGCGCAGGCCTTCCGGCAGGGTCCTCCCGCGGCGGGCGAGGTAGACCGCGGCCCGATCCGGTCGCCAGCGCCCGCTCGTGTCCACCAGTCCTCCGGCCATGACCTCCCCCGGCAGGAAGACGAGCCCGGTTTCGCGCGCGAAGGCCAGTCCGTCCACTCCCGGCTCGGAGACCAGGGGTTCGGGGCCCGCCGGCTCCACCGTGACCACCCGCTCGAACTTCCGCCACACGGTCCCGCTGGCGTGCCGCACGATCGGGATGCGGTCGAGGCGGGCGCGCGCCTCCTTCTCGCTCCCGGCCCCCGCGAAGTGGACCCGGGCCGGACTCCCCGGCTCCCCCACCGCGAGAAAGAGCAGGGTCGGGTGCGGTCCGGGCGCCAGGAGGTCGTCGAACCACACCGCCCCGGGTTCGGCCGGACGGGCGGAAACGGAGCAGGCCAGCAGGAGCAGGAAGACGGCGGTCTTGCGAATCATGGTCGAGGTGAGGGCATGCTACACTCGGCCCCCACGATGTCCACCCGAAGCTTGATCCTCGGTCTCGGTCTCCTCCTCCTCGGCCTCGCCGGGACGGCCCGTTCCGACACGCTCGTCACGGTCGATGGGCGGGTGATCGACGGGATCCCCATGGTCCGCACGCCGGAGGGAGCGTCCCTTACGTTCAAGCACGGGGTCGTGACGGTTCCCGCCGCGCTGATCCGGATCCTCTCCCTCGAGGCCGATGGCGCGGGGGACGAGGCCGTCGCGCTCCGGCAGCAGGCGGAGCGGGCGAAGGCGATCCGCACCTGGCAGAATCGTCAACGGCTGAAGACCGATCACTTCGTCTTCGAATTCACGGTGCCGAAGGATGTCTTGAAGCCGATCGCCGAACGCGTGGAGTCGTTCGCCAGGGCCCTCGCCGCGGACTGGGACGTCACCCTGCCCACCACCTCGAGGCTCCTGATCCTCGTCTCCGGCAGCGAGACCCAGGTGGCCGAGGTCTTCGGCATGGCCCCGGGGAGTCTCGGCACGTATCGCCGGTTGCCGGTCCGGGAAGTCACGCTTTTCTTCGACCACCGCGATCCCGGACTTTCGATGCGGACGCTCCAGGATCTCGTCGCCCGCCACGTGTTCGGTCGGATGGAACGCGAGGGTGAGCTTCCGCCGTTTCCGTACGTTCCGCTGGCCGCCTGGTATGGGGGATCCCGGTACGACCCGGCGACGGACACCTGGCGACTCGGCGGCGAAGACGGCAGGATGATCGAGCATCTCGGGATGATCCTTCGGTACGGAGGCAGCATCGCGATTTCCAGGGCGCTCGATCCGATACAGGACTCCGCGAGTCGGGCCATCGCCTGGTCGCTCGTCCGCTTCCTCTTGACGAAGGAGACCCTGGCCCCCCGCTTCCGGCTGTATGTCGCGGCCCTGACCTCCAGGGACGGGGTCGAGCGGACGTGGACCCGGGACGGGTCGCCCGGTCGGGTGCTGCCGGACGTGAACTACCGCCTGCTCACGGACGGGTTCGGGCTTCTCGAAGAGGAGAACCGGCGGCGATTCGAGAAGGCCTGGCTCGCTTCCCTTCCTCGCGAACCCGCGCCGGGCGACCAGCGACAGCTTCTCGATGCGGCCCGGGCGGCGGCGAAGAGGGGTGACCTCGAGCGGGCGTCCGATTTGTATCGCCGGACGATCGAGACGGGCTGCGACCAGCCGGCGGTGCTCTTCGAAATCGGGCATCTGATGCTCACCCGGGGCGATCTCGCGGGAGCGATGAAGGCCTGGCAGGCGGCCTACGCCGGTGACCCTCTGGACCCCGCGGTGACCGCGGCCCTGGGCCGGCTCCTGCTCCGCCGGAAGGCGCGGGTGGAGGGCATGCGGATGCTCGACCTGGCCCTCGAGATCAGTCAATCCACACACTGAGGTTCCTCCATTATTCCGGCGGCGATGGTCCCGGACGCGGCTATAATGCCAATCGGTAATATCCCGCCCCGCGGGACACTGACGGTTGGGTGTGTGACCTCTTATCGACTTCAAGGAGCGGAGAACCATATGTCCGGAAGAGCCCCCCTCATCGTGCTGATCCTCGTCGGCGCCGTTCTCGTCGCGGGCCTCGTCGCCTCGCCGTTCTTCACCGGCCCCGCGACCGGTCAGGAGAAGGCGGAGTACAAGGGATCCGACAAGTGCAAGTCCTGCCACAAGGACCAGTACGCGGCCTGGCAGGAGATGAAACACGCCAAGGCCTTCGCCGCCCTGACGCCCGAGCAGATCGCAAGCGGCAAGGACGACAAGGGCCGCACCTGCGTCGAGTGCCACACCACCGGCTTCGGCGACGGTGGTTTCACCTCCGCCGACGAGACCCCGAAGCTCGTCAACGTCGGCTGCGAGTCCTGCCACGGACCGGCCGGCACCCACATCAAGACAATGCTGGCGGCAATGATGGACGAGACGGAAGTGACCGACAAGCACATCAGCAAGAGCGTCGGCTGCGTCAAGTGCCACAACCCGCACATCCAGTACGGAAAGATCTACGGCGGCGAGTAGTCCAGACCGTCGTTCGGTCGATCGAGGAGGGGAGCCCCCAGCGGGTTCCCCTCCTTTTTTCATTCTCCCGCACCCCGAACCCACGTTGGACAGGGCGACTCCGGATCTAGATAATGAGCGCGGAATCCGAGGCAACGGGTTTTCAACCTTCCCGATGGTGGAGGCGCCCCCATCATGATGCGTCGCCTGAGTCTTTCTCTGATCGCCACGCTCGTACTCCTCGCCGCAGGCATCGTCGTAACCGCCCGGCTCGTCCCGGGTCCGGCCACGGCCGCGGCAGGTCCGGTCAATGACCAGACCTGCGCCAAATGCCACGAGGATGTCGGCTTGTCCGGTGCGCCTCATGAGGTGCTGACGCGCACCATGGGCGGGTTCACCTGCACCGGCTGTCACGGCGATGCCGCCCTGCACGTGCAGGATCCGATGGAGAATCATCTGCTCGCGGATGTCCCGGCGGCGAAGACCGCGGCCCTCTGCCTGACCTGCCACGTCTCCGGTCCGGACCACGTGACCGGCTGGGCGGCCTCGATATTCGCGGCCGCCGGGCAGACCTGCGCGGAGTGCCACGAGATCCACACGGCCTCGGATGCGCAGCTCGAGTTCGGGGCGGACGAGAAGGGTTACCTCGGCGATGCCGGTTGCCGCATGTGCCACGGCCCGGCGTTCAAGGCCTTCGACTCTTCGTTCCACGCGAAGGTGATCGGCATGCCCGGTGGCGGCTGCGAGGCCTGCCACGGCGCGGGCGCCGCGCACGCCGCGGCCGCTCTCGACGTCGTCCGCACCGGGGCCGCGACCATGATGGCTGCGGAGCCCGACGCGAGTGCCTGCCTGACCTGCCACCGCGCCATCCCCGACCGCCACGCCCATAAGATGCCGGTCTACACGGAGAAGCGGCCGGCCTGCACCGTATGCCACGACGTGCACGTGAACCGGGACTCCGCGCTCTTCTCGGACGCGGGGACGCCGGCGGACATGAAGGAGAAGGTGGGGAGCAAGGCCTGCGCGGCGTGCCACGAGAAGGCCGTCATGAGTTTCGCCGCCTCGGTACACGCGCCGCTGCACGAAGGCGAAGGCTGCGAAGGCTGCCACGGCGCGGGCAAGGCCCACGTTCAGTCCGGTGGGCGGACCCGCTTCATCCTGAACCCGCTTCACCAGACGCCCCGGGCGGCGAGCGCGGCCTGCCTTTCCTGCCACCGCGACGCGCCGGACCACGCCAGGGACTGGGAGAAAGGCCCCCTCGCCGCACAAGATCTCTCCTGCCTGACCTGCCACGAAGCGCACGGCACGTCCGAGGCGCAGGGCAAGCCGGCGGGTGCGGCCGCGAAGGGCGGGGCCGAGGCCCACCGGGTCGGTTCCCAGAGTTGCGCCATCTGCCACGAGAGCGCCCACCCGGGCATCGAGAAGTCGGTGCACGCCACCCTGGTTACGGGCGAGAAGGCCGTGGGCTGCGAGGCCTGTCACGGCCCCGGTTCGGCCCACGTTCAGGGTGGCGGCGACCCGAAGCTCATCAAGAACCCGGGCAGCCTCGCCCGCGGGAACCAGGCGGAATTCTGCCTGGCCTGCCACGAGAACGCCGACGGGATGTTCTACTACGCCCGGGGAGAGCACGCGCGCTCCGGCCTGACCTGCACCAGCTGCCACGACCCTCTGGTGCCCGAGGCCGAGAGCTCGAGGAAGACCGGGCCGGATCTCTGCATCACCTGTCACCAGGAGGTGCGGGCCGAGTTCCTCCTCCCGAGCCACCACCCTCTCGACCGGAAGGCCGTGACCTGCACTTCCTGTCACAACCCCCACTCGGCGAGCAACAGCTTCCTGTCGCTCGCGACGAGGAAGGAAGCGTGCTTCGAATGTCACAAGGACAAGCGCGGCCCCTTCCTCTTCGAGCACGAGGCCGATCGGAACGACGGCTGCGTCATCTGCCACCGTCCGCACGGCTCCATCAACAACCGGCTTCTCACCCACCGCAAGGTGAGTGATGTCTGTATTCAGTGCCACGTGACGCCCGCCAGCCACAACCTGGCTGCGGGCAGCCAGTTCCAGAACTGCCTGAACTGCCACGGGAGCATCCATGGTTCGTACGTCGACAAGGGCTTTTTCCGGTAAGAGGCTGATCGGGGTCCTTCTGGCCTCGATTCTCGGTCTCCTGCTCTTGCCCTCTCTGGCCCTGGTTTTCGCAGAGGACGGCGGAGGGGAAGAAGCGAAGTTCCTCGGGGACAAGAAGTGCTTCTTCTGCCACAAGGACATGAAGGAGGCGTTCCCCGCCTCCATTCACGGCCCGCTGATGGCCGCGGAGGAGAGCACGGCGTGCGAATCCTGCCACGGCTCGGGCCGGGAGCACGTCGGGTCCATGGGAGATCTCGAGAGCATCGTGCGATTCGGCGAACTCAGTCCGAAAGAGTCCGCGACCCGCTGTCTCTCCTGCCACGACCAGTCCGCCACCGGTGGACACGTGAAGGGATTCCTCGAGTCGAAGTGGCTGGCGGAGGGCAAGACCTGCACGAGCTGCCACGAGGCGCACGGCCGGGCTCTCGGCCGGGCGCACGGCGCTGTGGTTGCGGCCGCCAGGCCGGAGCCGCTCACGGCGGAAGCCTGCCTGGTCTGCCACTCCGACCGCCCCGAAATGGTTCAGTTCAGCCACCTCGAGCGGACGGCGGAGCTTCGGGCCTGCGAGACCTGCCACGGCTCCGGTATGGAGCACGCCATGAGCCGCGGTGCCCCGGGCACCATCCTGAACCTGAAGGACGCCCCGGCGTCCCGGGCCGACAAGTCCTGCCTGCTCTGCCACCAGGACATGCAGGCTCCGGAGCACTTCAAGCCGGCTCCGGGCAAGGAGCGGTGCGTGGATTGCCACGGCATCCACACCCCCGCCCCGATGGCGGCGCCCATGCCGGCGGCGACGCCGGGACGGCCGGAGTTCCGGATCGCGGTGGACGACGCGGGCGAGCCCGAGGAAATCCCGGTCTTCCGTGTCGAGCCGCTGCCGCCCGTTGAGACCGAAGGCTACGAAGCCCTCGGCATGAACTTCTACGGCGACGTGAAGTTCGGCTACCGCTACACCGGCGTCACCGGCAGCGACGACATGTACAAAACCCGCCAGCGCTACGAGACCGGCCCCCGGCTGTTCGATCTGAACCTCGGCGGCCATGATCTCGGCGACAGCGGCTTCGAGTTCCTGCTCGGCGCGAGCGGGGTCGGCGACCCGGTGGAGCATTACAGCGCAGCCATCGGCGACAGCGAGTACTGGGACTTCCGGGTCAAGGGACAGCGGACCGATCTGGTCTACCGGGCGACCGGCGACCCCCGGGACTGGGCCGCAAAAACGGACGAGTGGGGCTTCGAACTCGGGCTCTTCCCGAAGGCCGACTTCCGGCTGACCCTGGGGTACGACACCGACTCCCGGGATGGGCGGTTTCACGGCTCCCGCTTGGCGAACGCCACCGTGGTGCCGACCGATGAGCCCTTCAACGAAAGAGGCCACTACATCTACGTCCGCCTCGACATGGACGCGGGGCCGGTCGACTTCAGCCTGACGCAGGGCTACCGCTGGGATGATCTCTCCGAGGAGATCGAGACGGACCCGGACGACCCGAGCGGCCACCTCAAGCACAAGGTCGAAACCGACGTGAACGCCCCGGTCACCACCTTCCTGGCGACAGCGAAGGCGATGCCGGAACTCCTGTTCGATACCAGGATCGTCTACAGCCCGATCGATACCAAAACGAAGACGAAGTCGCTCACGACGGATGATCAGGGGAGCGCCTCCGAGGCCGAGGAGGAGGATCTCGACGGCAGCCGGGACTTCTTCCGGGGTGAACTGGGCGCCACCTGGTTCGTCATGCCGGATGTGAGTCTGATCGCCCGGGCAGAGTACTTCTCCAGCAACCAGCGCGTAACCGGCGATGTTCGTGACGGTTTCTTCGACCCCACGACCGATATGGTCTCCTCCAAGCGCGACCAGGATCGCTGGCGCCTCTCCGGTGAAGCGGCCTACCGGCCCTACGACTGGGGCGCGTTCCGCCTGGGGTACGAGTGGATGAACGACGACGTCACGATCCGTACGGATGACGGCCGGTGGCACGAGAAGAGCCACACACAGGGCCCGACCTTCGGTCTCGATCTCGATCCCATGGACGACCTCGACATCGAGTTCGTCTACCGGTTCATGAACGTCAGCGACCCGATGACGGAAATCGGCACGCAGGACGCGGATCAGGCCCGCATGCGCGTCCGCTGGGCGGCCCGCGAGGACCTCGACATCTCCGCGTTTGCCACGCAGCAGTTGATCACCAACACGCGGCACAACACCCGCATCCTGTCGGTCGCCACCGGCTTCAACGTCCACTTCGAGCCCATAAACGGCCTGACCTTCGACGCCTCCTACGACTACCAGGACTTCGACACGAAGACCGAGGTCGTGGAGTACATCAACGGCACACCCATGTTCAGCCGCAACCAGTTCAAGGGATCGACCCACGGAGTGACCTTCTTCTCCTCCTACGAGCTGATGGAGAACCTCCGGCTCGTCCTCGGCGGAACCTGGGGCCACAGCACGGGCGACTGGCCCGTCGACGTCATCGACGCCTGGTTCGGCGCGGAGTACGACCTGACAAAGCACATCACCTTCGGCGGCGAGTTCCGCTACAACAGCTACGACGAGGGCGACGCGAAGGTCGACGACTACGACGCCTACATCTCGGAAATCTGGATGAGGTACAGCTTCTAGCCGTATAGGAACCGTTCATCTCGCCCGGACCCGCCCTCCCTGGGCTTGCGGGTCCGGGCGCTCCCCCCTGCCGTTGAGCCCCGGCCATCAACCCAGCCGCGACCCTGTCCCCTTCGCCGAAATAGTGTCCTTCTGAAGTGCTGAAATCACTGGAGCAACTCCCTCCTTCTCTCCGCGGCGATAGCCGACAAGCTGGCCGAGAATCCGGAGCTGGTCGCAGCGTCAATTGTTGATTCGCCTGACAAGACCGAGATCCTGCACGGCCTGCTGAATGTCGTCGGGATGTTCGTTCATGAGGTGAACAAGACCGCCGAGTTCCACAAGAACTATGATGCCTGAATGAGGAAAGTCGATGGCCGATTCACTGACGACATGGAATCTTGCGACGCAATGAAGGTCAAGGCGATCCTCGACGACTTGATGCAAACCGCGGATGAGGGCTGGGGCTGGAAGGATGAAAGAGCCGTTGAAGGTTGACAAGGGGGCAATGCCCAAGTGATTTATGTCTTGTGGTCTGGTTTGGTCAATTCGCTGGAGGACGCTATGGGCTGGGCAAGATGCGGAGTTGTTGGTCTGGTGAGTGGCATTGTTGGGGCATTGCTCGCCTTCTCGGTGCAGCCTGCGCCGGTGGATGCGGAGGAAGGTGACCAGGCCGGTGAGATTCGAGTGTCATCTCTGGCTCTTGTCGGGGCCAATGGATCGGATGTAGCGTGGCTCAGATGTGACAAGAATGACCGACCGGAGCTCGCGCTCTGCAATTCGAAAGGGGTGGTTCGCATACGTCTTGGATTCGAGGCTGTCGATCGTTCGAAGCAGATCGCGAAGATGCGCGACGAGTACTACCTTGAAGGATGGAAAAACAGCAGCGATTCTGCCCCGGTGCTGTCATTTCGAGACGGAACGGGTAGCAGGAGGCTCGAGATTGGGCAAGGCCATGCCAAGTACGGAGTGAGCGCCTGGGACTACTGCGGGAAGGAGCGCCTCTTCGTCGGGTCTATGTGGTCGAATGGAAGACCCATTCTGGAGTTGTGTGACGTTAAGGGCCGCCCGGCGGCCAGCCCTGCAAGTTCCCTCACTGATGGCGTTCTGATGCTGCGGTCATTTGATTCGTCCAAGGCCGTCCGGTACGTCTTTCCATTGGTTGACAAAAGCATGATCGAGGATCGTTGACCCGGTCAATGGGTGCCACCTCGTTGAACTGAGGCGAGCTGAGGTTGTGTGTTTGTGGGCCGTGGCCCGGGAATCTACACCCGCTCGGATCGGAATCGGCGCTCGAAGGCCGGAGCGTCCCTGGGGATGGTCAAGAACATGGCGTCTCTCCCCTCGGGCGGTCGGAGCCAACAGGGGGAGAGTACTCCTCGGGAGCTACATCACCTGCAGGTGGCTGTAACCCCATTCGAGGGAGATCAGAAACAGCTCAGGGGGGCGCCCGACCCCGCAATCCCAAGAGGAACGCACAAGGGTTGTTGAACGAGGCCGACACGGCGGTCGGCGCTCCAAAAAGGACTCCCGGTGTTGTTTTTTCTCAGTTGCGCTTCACGCCCGGCCAGCTCAGTTCCGTCAGGTTCTCATACGCATTCTGGATCAGGTTCAGGGCGTACCGGGTGTTGTGGATACCCCTCGAGGCATCGAAGTCCACCCAGTTGTAGTCGAACATCGCGATCAGGAACGGGGTGTCCTCGGGGTCGTCGAGGGCGCCGGTGTTGCCGGCGTCCCCGTCGATCTCGAAGGTGTGGCTGGGGCCGTAGGTGATGGCCGCGCCACTGTGGGTGGGAGTGGTCAGGATGGCGTCGAGCAGGATCGCCATGCAGCCGTCGATCTCCGTCTGGATGCCGTCCACGTCGCCGTTGCCGTCGTAGTCGTCACGGGCCTCGCGGTCGAAGGTGGTCAGGCCGTTGTGGCAATTCTGGCAGGCGCTCAGGGTCGGCTCGAAGTCGTGGCTCTTGTCGGACTCGTTCGGGTAGTGACAAGCCGTGCAGTCCGAACCCGGGGAGGTCGTGTGGAAGGAGTTGCCGTAGCTCTCGCCGGACACCTCGGCGCCATCGTTGCCGGCCAGCATCTCGCGCTGGGGGTGGCGGACGATCTCGCCGTGGGCCGCGTAGTCCTCGAACAGCACCGTCTCGTTGTTGTGGCAGCGGCCACACAGTTCGGCCCGGGGGAAGCGAAGCGGGTTGTCGCCGGAGGCGAAGTTGCCGGCGGAGTTCCGGCCGTGACAGGCGTTGCAGGTGATGCCCTGGTCGTGCCCGATGGAGTCCTTGACCATGGCCGTGCGAGTAGCGGCGTCACCGGCGCCGGTCAGGTCGTGGATGCTCGAGCCGAAGACCTGCACCTCGATGAAGCCGGCGGTGGTGTGGCAACTCACACAGGCCACGCCCCCATTGCGTTCGGGGTTCGCCACGCCGGTCTGGAAGTTGGCCGGGGTGCCGGCGTGGAAGGTGTCGTCGTCATCCGGGTCCGAGACCCACTGGTCGATGATCTCGGCGGCCACGTCACCCGCAGCGATCGGGTGGCAGACACCGCAGGAGTTGGTGATCCCGCGGTTCGTGCCGGTCTCGTCCTTCGTCAACTCGGAGACGTTCGGCCAGACCGTGCGGAACGTGTGGTTGTCGAGGTCACCGAGCAGGTTGCCTGCCGCATCGAGGTCGTACTCCGCGGAGATCGCGGTCATCGGCATGTGGCACGTCGTGCAGCGACCGGTCCCGTCCCCGGCCGGATCGTAGGCCGCGCCGGCCACGGGCATGGCCGCCTTGTCCGACATGTGATCGACGACCGCGCTCACGACCGCCGAGGGAGCGCTCGTGTTGGTGATGTTCTGAACGTCTGCGGGGGTCACCCCCGCGAAGTCGCCTTCGCCGCGGTGGCAGGACAGGCAAAGGCCGTTGTTGAACTGGGATACGCCGTCGTAGTTCGCCCCATCGACGGCCATCACATCCCTCGTCTGGTGCTGCTGGACGCGGGCGTGGGGGTTGTGGCAGGAGAAGCAGACGGCCTTTGTCTGGGCGGTCGGGCTGTGGACCCCGTGCGCCAGTTCGGGATGCTGCATCTCGGCTTCCCGGGCGGCCAGCCAGGTGTCGTCCGTCAGGTCACCCGGCGTGGGCACGAACCCCATCGGGTTGTCCTTGTAGCGCCAGTAGTCGTCGGGGTTGCTCGTGGTGGTGAAGTAGTCGTCGATGTTCGTGTTCCCCGGAGGGAAGGTGGAGCTGCCGATGAGCCACGGATAGAGGGTCGGCTCCGCACCCCCCACCGGGATGTTGCCGACGCCGCGGTTGTGGCACTGCCCACAGACCAGGTCGGCGGCGACCATGCCCTGCTCCGAACCGTCCAGGAGGTCGGCGGGGTTCAGGATCAGGTTGGGATTGCCCAGGCTGTCCACGTGCTCCTTGCCGGGACCGTGGCAGGTTTCGCAGCCGATGTTCAACTCCTGGTAGCCCGTCACGTACTGGCCCGCGGCGGGCGAGAACTCGAGCGTGAGGCCCGTCGAGTGACAGCCCACGCAGTGGAGGTCGAAGGAGGACGCGGGGTTGATCTCGCCGGCCACGGTCAGGTCATCGTCGAAGAGCGGATCGCCGCTCCCGTCGTACCAGTCATCCGGCACATAGGGGACCCAGTTGTCGGTCTCCTCGTTGTACTGCACCGGGAGAACGAAAACGCTCTCGCCGATCTGCGTCAGGTAGCGCTGCCGCCAGAAGCCGTTCCCGCCGAGAGTCCGCCAGACATCGTAGGTCAAAAGGCCGATCGTAACCTGGTACGGATGGTCGGCATCCGCCGTGTAGCCGAGCTTCGGGGCATTCGCCCCGAAGGCCGAGAAGTCGGGGTCCGTGGCCAGGTCGAGGCCGTCCCGGAAGTCGTCGGTGCCGTTCCCGTTCTGGTCGGCCACGACGGCCTTGCCGGTGGCTCCGGCCTTCTCCGTGGTGCGCACGGAGAGGCTGTGGAACGTGCTCATGGTGTCGTCGAAGAGATCCGAGTGGCAGTCCCGGCAGGTGTCCGATCCGGCGTAGCCGGCGTGCGCGGGGAGCACCGGATCCCCCTTGTCGATGGCATCCCCGGCACCAACCTCCCAGGGGCTGTGACCGGTGCTCTTGCGGCTGCAGCCGATGAGCATGAGGAGCAATGCGACGAGGAGCAGGGCAAGCGATGCGTTCTTCATGTGGTCGACCTCAGATCTGAAGACCTCGATGGGCCTCTCTTATACCACCCGAAGCCCGATCCACCATGCGCCTCAGGGGCTGCGCCCCCGTGGAATTCCGGTCTCGCCGCGCCGCGAGCGAGAAATGCGCACCCTTCTGCTACTTCCAAGGGGGTGATACGATCCCCCGCCTTCCTTGGAAGATTGGAGAGTGCCCCGTGTCCGATTGGATCAACCGCAACCGCCTGATGCTGCTGCTCCGCTCCAACCTGATTTCGAGGATCGGAGCACTCGTCACCACGCTCTCCTTCCTGCTCATCCTCTCGCTGTCCGTGCTCGGACTGTTCGGGATGTTCACCGGCCCCTACCTGGGCCTGATCACCTTCCTGATCCTTCCGGGGTTCTTCGTCGGCGGACTCCTGATGGTGCCGCTCGGCCTTCTCCTCTATCGCAAGCACCTCGGGGAGCGGATGGCGAAGGTCCGCGAGACCCCCCTGCCCGTCCTCCGCACCGTCGGAATCCTGACCGTGGTCAATGTCCTGGTGGTCGGTCTGACCGCCTACCAGGGCCTGCACTACATGGATTCCGTGGAGTTCTGCGGCACGGTCTGCCACACGGTGATGAATCCGCAGTACGAGTCCTACCTGACCTCCCCGCACGCCCGGGTCAACTGCACCGCCTGCCACATCGGGGAAGGCGCCTCCTGGTTCGTGAAATCGAAACTCTCCGGCGCGCGGCAGGTCTTCGCGGTGATGCTCGAGAACTACCAGCGCCCCATCCCCACGCCGGTCCACAACCTCCGTCCGGCCCGCGAGACCTGTGAAGAGTGCCACTGGCCCGACAAGCACGAGGGGCACAAGCTGGTCATCCGGAATCACTACCGGAAGGACCGGGACTCCACTCCCTACACCAACGTGCTGGTGATGAAGACAGGCGGGACGAAGCCCGACGGCACGTCCAGCGGCATCCACTGGCACATCCACGAGGGCGTCGACGTCACCTACATCGCGGCCGATGAGAAGCGGCAGGAGATCCCCTGGATCAAGCTCACGGACCGCACCACCGGGGCCGAGGAGATCTACGTCGCACCCGGCGTGGACCCGGCCCACCCGCCGGCGGGACTCGAGAGATCCATGGACTGTGTGGACTGCCACAACAAGCCGAGCCACGGCTTCGAGCGGGCCACGGAAGCCCTGAACGTCGCGATCTCACAGGGGCTCATCTCCCGGGAACTGCCCTTCATCAAGCGGGAGGCGCTCGCCGCGCTCCTGGCCGAGCGATCCAGCCGGGACGCGGAGGGGGAGATCCGCGCGGACCTCGCGAGCTTCTACTCGGGCGAGGAGGCGCTGGGCGCACGGGGACAGGCCCTCCTGGACCAGGCGGTCAAGACCATTGCGGGGATCTACCGGCGCAACAACTACCCGGACATGAAGATCACCTGGGACACCTACCGCAACTTCGACGACCACTTCGGCTGCCTGCGCTGCCACGACGGGGAGCACCGGACGGCGAGCGGCAAGGAGATCCCGCTGACCTGCGAAACCTGCCACGTCATCGAGAGCTTCCAGGAGCGGGACCCGGAGATCCTGCGGCGGCTTCGGTCGGGGGGGTTGGACACGGAGTGACTCTTTGCCTCGGGTGGCGCGGCTCTATTCGCGCCCTTTTGGGAAAAGGGGAAAGGATCGAGGGGGGCGTCCGGGCCCGCAAGCCCAAGGGGGACGCTGAAGGTTTGCTGGACGGGTCTCAACGGCTT
>SWCD01024495.1_pt1 | contig 30319 bp, 33 predicted proteins | sample 4693011 | NCBI WGS metagenome assembly SWCD01 (sample SAMN10267278, study PRJNA491770) | bioreactor metagenome | isolation source: DHS bioreactor inoculated with marine | place: Japan: Omine Ridge, Nankai Trough | reverse complement strand
ACCGGCGACAGCCACGGCTCCGCCCGCTTCGCCAACCGCAAGGAGCTGAAGAAACTCCAGCGGGAAGACGGCCTTCTGATCGGGCGCAACCCGCACACCGGACGGCTGCTGCGCTATGACGGTCCGGCCCATCTGATCACCCTCGCCCCGACACGGGCCGGGAAAGGCGTCGGCACCGTCATCCCGAACCTGCTGGCGGCGGAACGCTCGGTCCTGGTCATCGACCCCAAGGGTGAGAATGCCCGGATCGCCGGGGAAGCGCGGCGGCGGTTCGGAACAGTCCATGTCCTCGATCCATTTGATGTCTCGGGGATGCCATCTGCCGCCTACAACCCGCTCGACCGGCTGACACCAGACAGCCTCGATCTGGGCGAAGACGCGGCCTCCCTGACAGAGGCGCTGGTCATGGACCCGCCGGGACAGGTCACGGAAGCGCATTGGAACGAGGAGGCCAAGGCCATCCTTGGCGGGCTGATCATGTTCTGCGTCTGCCACGAGGACCGCAACCGCCGGACACTTGCCACCGTTCGGGAATATCTCACCCTGCCCCCGGAAAAGCTGCGCGCGCTGCTGGAGCTGATGCAGGACAGCGATGCGGCAGGCGGGCTGATCGCTCGCGCCGCTAATCGCTTCCTTGGCAAGGCGGATCGGGAAGCCGCCTCGGTACTGTCGAACGCACAGCGCCACACGCACTTTCTGGACAGCCCGCGTATCGCCAAAGTCCTGTCGCAGTCGGATTTCCACTTCTCCGATCTGCGTCACCGGATCGCCTCGGTGTTTCTGGTGCTGCCACCGAACCGGATGGACGCCTACAGCCGTTGGCTGCGCCTTCTGGTGTCTCAGGCCCTTCAGGACATTGCACGGGACGCTGAGGCGTCCGTGAGGCCCCTGAGCGGCCCTGCAGGCGCTCAGGGGGGCACACAGCGCCTCCAGACGCCCACGCTGTTCCTCCTGGATGAGTTTGCCGCCCTGGGCCGTCTGGAGGCCGTGGAGCGCGCTATGGGTCTGATGGCGGGCTATGGGCTGCAGCTCTGGCCGATCCTGCAGGACATGAGTCAGCTCAAGGACCTCTACGGCGAACGCGCGGGCACATTCATTGCCAATGCCGGGGTGCAACAGGTCTTCGGGGTGAATGACTTCGAGACGGCCAAGTGGCTGAGCCAGATGATTGGCCAGGAAACAGCCGGATTCCAGACCGACAGCTTCAAACCCGGTGACGGCCCCAGCATCAGCAACAACCTCACGGGCCGCGATCTGCTCACCCCCGATGAAATCATGCAGCTCCGCCCGGAAAACCAGCTCCTGCGCGTGCAGGGGCAAGCCACCGCCGTGGCGCAGAAGCTGCGCTACTACACCGATCCCGAGTTCAGGGGGCTGTTCGTCCCGCAGGACCAGTAATCCGAAGGACGCCTCCCGATGCCAGACCAACCCGACCTCCCTGCCCTCTCCGACGATGATCTGCGCGAAACGCTCGATCTCATGGCAACGGCTGTCGCCAGTATGTCCGACAGGATCGACGATCTGACCGCCGTGGCGGACAAGCAGATCAAGGTCGCGACGGAAGCGCGGATCGCGGCCTTCGCCGCACGGGACCAAACCAATCCGAAAAAATACGGGGATCTTCTGGGCCAGACCCTCGACAGCCACCTGGGCGCAACCGCAGACGCGCTGACCGAGATTGTCAGACGCCTCGGGGTCCAGACGGATAAGACCATCGGGGCCTTGGCCAAATCGGAAGATGACAGGTCCAGAGCCTATCGAGAGGTGTTTGAACGGGAACAGAAAGCGGGTCGTCTCAAAAGCCGCCTGCCCTGGTTTGGTCTGGGTGCATTGGTTCTGGCCCTGGTGCTGTCGGTGACGCTTCCTCGTTTCTTGGCCAGCAACGCGTCCACATGCGCTGTCCTCGGGGCATCATGGACCACGACAACCACGGGTGTCGATGCCTGCGTGTTCTATCGACGATAATGGGTGAAGCGCTGTTGGTGATCGTCCCAGCTTGACAGGTTGGGTGTTATATATGTGTTAGACTCTGTGTTACGCGAATCGTATGCCTACCTAAGATATTGAAAAATATGCTTTAATCCGGCATATTTTGAACTTCCGGTGGGTGATATTACGATAACGGGTGTGTGATCTTACGAAAGATGGTGTGTGAAATTACGAAAGCCTGTGTGGTGGGTGATACTACGAATCCCTTGCCTTGGTGTGTGAAATTACGAATAGTAGTGGCATGGTGGGTGAAATTACGAAACCGGATCGGACGCCTCTTCTTCCCTTGCGACATGCACAGGGGGATTTTTTCGTTTGTGATATCTTCGACGCTGCGCCCAAAGGCGACATGGCGTCGATGGCGCATCCGATCTTCACCCTCTCGACCAAGCCTGACACCAAAAAACGACGCTATGTGGCTACCGATGGAAAGAGCTACGTGGAAATCAGGCCGAACATGATCGGTCTCGCAACTGTCCACGACCGTGACGTGCTGATCTATTGCATTTCTCAAGTGATGGCGGCTCTGAATGACGGAAAACAGGTTCACAGAACCCTTCGGTTTAAGGCGTACGACCTACTTGTCGCGACAAACCGTCCAGTTGCGGGAACCGGTTACAGCGGCCTGAAAGCTGCGCTGGAACGTCTCCAAGGAACGCAGATCGAGACTAACATCACCACGGGCGGCGTGGAACAGATTGACGGCTTTAGCCTGATAGACCGCTACCGGATTGTTCGCGAAACCCGCGACGGCCGGATGCTCGATCTAGAAGTCACACTTTCCGATTGGGTCTTCAACGCCATTGCCGGGGATGACGTTCTTACGCTCAATCGTCGCTACTTCCAGCTTCGTAAGCCTCTGGAACGCCGTCTGTATGAGCTGGCACGCAAGCAATGCGGGACGCAACCGGAATGGAAATGCGGTCTGGACAAGCTGAAGGACCGAACCGGCTCCACATCTTCTGATAAGGAATTTCGGCGGCTCGTTAGAGCAATCTGTAAGGCTGACGAGGAACACAACCACATGCCGGACTATGCCTTCCGAATGGAAGCAGACATCCTCACGGTAACGCCCAAACCTGAATTTCTGGAGAACTATGCGCTCAAACCAGAACAGGATAGACTGACCGGTGGATATGTCCTGCCTCTCTCGCCTGATACACTGGAACGGGCGCGGGAACTGGCTCCGACATGGGACATCAAGGTTCTGGTAGGAGAGTGGCGGACCTACTCCGCCAGACAGAAAGAACCACCAAAGAACCCGGACGCCGCGTTCCTCGGTTTCTGCAAGAGCTGGTTCAAGAAACGCGGTCGCAACGGCTGGTAGAGTAATGACTCAAACACTCATTTACTCAAATACTCAGACCAAAGGTCACGGGTGATGTCGGAGATTGACCGGCCCTCCTCGACCGCCTTGATCTTGATTTTGCGATAAAGTGTCTCCTCGATCTCGGCATTCAGGCGCTTCTTCTTCTCACTCGTCTCGGTGACTTCGTGCAGGATGCGTTTGCGGGCCTCGTCGCCACGGCTTGGACGTTTAGCGGAAAGGGCCATCACGCGACCTCCCGTGTCGCGGTTGCAAGCACTGCCAGTATTTCGTTGCTCAGCGCCGTGGTCTCCGCCCTTGCCTTCGCATTGTCGGCGTCGAATACAGTCAGCCCTTCCGATGCCGTCTGAGGGTAGACTTGGCGTTGTGTTATGGTCGTCTCACAGACAGGCAAGGCGTAGTCGTCCAGCGCGGTTCGCACGTCACTGCCCAGCCGGGTTCCTTCCACGACACGGGAGACCACAAACCCGGCGCGCGGCGATCCGTCCGTGACCTCTTGGCGAGCCTTGATGAAATCCACCAGGTCCGACGCGGCCCAAATGTCGTATGGCGATGGTTGAACGGGGATTAAAACGAAGTCGCTGACTTTGATGCAAGCGGCGATCATGTCTTCTAGTTTTGCCGCGCCGTCGATTACCACGTAGTCGTAGTTTGCCGCCATACTTGTCAGCGTCTTGACGTTGTTGGGACGGTCCAGCGCGACCAGCTCGATGGGATTGTCTTCGCAGGCTGCGTGCCAGTCACGTGCGCTGCCTTGTGGATCGCTGTCCACGATCAGAACCGAGTATCCCATCTCGTGCAGCGATCTGGCGAGATTGGTGCTGATGGTGGTCTTGCCGCTACCACCTTTCGGATTCAGGACGGAAATTATGCTCATAGCTCTGCCTCTTTTGTGTATTTACTCAAAAGAGTAACTGAGTATTTGAGGTGCGGCAAGCTTGGTGTGAACTGATGCCCGGCATCCATCCGCAAGAAAGTGAGTGACAGGGATGCAACTCATTTACTCAAAAACTCATTTGAGGAGAATGTAGGGCAAGGCGCAGCGCGAATGCTATGGGCGGGATATAGCTATATGAAAGCCTGGTCGAAGGATACGACCGCCAACGAAGTCCGGCAACTAGACGGCGTAAGAGAGGCGAGGGAATCCCTTGATCGAACTCCGCGCAAGAAGCCCGGCCGAAAACCAAGCCCGCGCGTACATCAGCTGCATCCGAAAGTTTTCATGCAATATCTGGCGAAGCCGAAAAGCTGGGAACCATTCAAGGCCAACTTGTTGAAAAAATGTGGAAATTTTACAGAGGCATTGCTTAACCAGGGTCCATCCACGGTATTTTGGGGACTAAAATTGCCTTTTCGGGCTAGTCATTCTGGACGTGGCACTATAAAGATCTGATAAAAGATCCTGGAGTGGTATATGTCTAAGAAAAATGCAGATCCGTTGCGCCCAGAAGCACAGCCCCCAGCTCTGCCTAAAGTAGTTGGTGGGTTCTCAACGGTGTTAGCCGACCCTCCTTGGCGTTTTACTAACCGTACCGGCAAAGTAGCCCCGGAGCATCGTCGTCTCGACCGCTATTCGACAATGGACCTCGAGGGGATTAAAGCCCTCCCTGTTTCAGAAGTTTGCGCAAAGAACGCACACCTTTATCTGTGGGTTCCGAACGCACTGTTGCCAGACGGCCTCGCCGTTATGGAGGCTTGGGGGTTCCGTTATATATCAAACATCATATGGGCAAAGCGCCGCAAAGATGGAGGTCCAGATGGTCGCGGAGTGGGGTTCTATTTTCGAAACGTAACTGAGATCCTATTGTTTGGGGTCAAAGGCTCCATGCGGACCCTCGCTCCAGCGAGGTCACAGGTAAATATGATTGAAACCCGCAAGCGTGAGCACTCACGTAAACCAGATGAACAGTACGGCTTGATAGAAGCCTGTTCGCCAGGTCCTTATCTGGAGATGTTTGCCCGCCACCCGCAGAAGGGGTGGACGCTATGGGGAGATGAGGCTTCGGAGGAGGTGGCACCTCGCGGTCAAGTTCATAAAGGGTACGCTGGTGGCGAGATATTCCCTCCGTTACATACCAATGAGCAAATTCCTGAGACAGTAGCGGCTGAAATCGGGCGGGAGATAGGCATTCGTTATGAAGCTGGCGCAAGCATTAGGGATCTCGCCGTAGAAACGGGTTATCCCATTCAAAGGGTAAGATCGTTGCTAGAATTGGTGGAGACACCGATGAGGAAACGCGGACGGCCCGCGGCCGAGTAGTTAAGTAGCCTGATAAGGTGTCCCATCCCATGTGTTCTCGTTCGCAGCCACAATCAATACAGGACAAGATCCCATAACTCCGCGCCTCACTCTCATCTGAGCTTTATCAAAGGCAGTGACGGTTGAGGTTGTAAGGTCGATCGGGAGCTTCTTGGTGCGTTGTTCTTCTGGAAGTGTTTCTTGGTAATCAGCCCACAGTTGGCGGGCCAGTTTTAGAAGTGGTAGCCGGTCTTTAGTGATTATCACGCCAGCTGATATCACTCCCGCTTCGTACCAAGAGCGATATGCTGCCAAATCGCGATCTAAATTGCCATCTTTGGCGTTCCACTCAACGTCTAGAACAACCCTATTCTTAAAGTTATCGACTAGATAACCTTCTTGATACACCTCGGGCAGCTCTCCAATTTTCTCAGAATCTTTAGAAAACAAGAGCCCTTTTGTGGATAGGTCTAATCGAGTTTCTTGCCAGCCTCTTTCGTGAAATGCGGTGTCGATCTGTTCTGCTATATCGCCCCTGTTGCCGCCTGCGCGCAACCAATACTGCGGCTCCAGACGATACGTTGACAGGATACTTATGATGTCCTTCCACTCTTCTGGACAGACAGCGTTCATAACCGCAGATGCTGAGTTTGTTTCCATGAATGACCAGTGATTACGCGCTTCCATGGGCATGACATCTGGATCATCGTAAGTGCTTGTTTCAAACATTCGTATTTCCCAACGACCTCATTTATAGGGTCATGTCTTAACAGGGTTGATAACAGCCAAGTCGCTAAACTTATTCACAAAATCGCGGTCGTTCAATGTGATTAGCGCGACGCCTCTAGCCTTAGCTACAGCACCGATCATAAAATCCGGCAAGACACCGTCCTTCTTCCCTGTCCCCTTGCTACGTCGATACTCCTTGAAAACTTGGCCTGCAGAAAACAGGCATTCATCAGTTGCGCGCAGATCTGAGATACCAAGTTCGTCTAGCGCCAACCTGAGCTCTTCAGCAGAACTCATTCCTGCTGACGCTTCGGCGAAAACGACCTCGGTGATAAATACCATTCCGCTCGATTTGTACTTTTGGAATTCACGCAAAACCGCCGTGTGCGCGTCCTCACCGTCATTAAGAAGTGCTATAAGAGCGGATGTATCCAGGCAGGCTGATGTCGGTTCCAAATCAGCCTCGCATTAGCGACATGAGGTCTGATGAACTCATGGTTGGTTTGATACCACGCTCACGAATATTCGAAAGCGCGCGCACCGACGCCTCTCTAACGAACAGATCAACATCGAAAGCTCTTAATTCGTCGTGGTCGAGAAGTTCATAAGAAGCGTCAAGCCACTCCATTGTGTTCACAACACCCGCTGGGAGGGATTTGGGTGCTCTAGGAAGCTTTTTGTCCACTAAACCGTAGGGGCGTGGATCGTTTGTCTTACCAGTGCTGATAGCCTCTATCGAGCGCGTGAATCTGGCCGGGCCACCTACAGACACATACATTTCTAACAGACGGCCAAGTGCATATGATTTTTCGACGTTTTTACCGCCTGCCAGCGGGGTAAAATCGAACTCATCTAGAGCTTCTCTAATTGAAGATATGGTCAACCGGCGAGCATATCGAAGGTGACAAAGTCGATCCGCTGCTAGGAATGAAGCGTTCATCCACCACCTTTCAATGGTGTCCGCGACTACCGACCTCAAGCCGCCAATCTGATACAAGAAACTCAAATTAGTGCTTAGTTTCCGAGATGTCTGCGCTTTGTACCGCTCGTCTCCATCAAGGAAGGATTGGATGTCGTTGGCGTTGACTTTCGTTACATCCCATTTGTGTGTCTGAGCCAATCTTTCAACGATGTATCGGTTTGACCACAAAGCTGGCCGTCTTTGAAAATGTCGTGCGCCTTGCCATGAACCAACCAGCGAGAGGTTGAAGGCAAAAAGCGCAAGTCGGTCAAAGTGAGCCGAATGCTCGAAGGAAACAGCCTGAAATACCAGCTCATCAAAAGCGATCCAGTCTCCGGTATCATTCGAGTAGTTGAAAAGGAAAAAATTTGCTGGGATGTAAAAATTGATGCCTTGCGCTTCCAAGCGCTCACGGAAGCCGTCGCGTGGAACGTCGTTTTTTGCGTCCCCGAAACCGACCCGAATGGCCTGGTGCAGCTCCGCCAAGCCGCGACCGTCCTTTCCCCAGCCAAAATTCTTTGTGAAACTGCCAGGGTGCCAGTCTTCTGTATAGTCCGGCATGACGCTCCTAGGTTGTGCTTACCTACTTCAACCAGACATTCATGCATTGAACAGCATTCGTCAAACAGGGAAAGTGGTTCTGCCCAGAACATGCGGAGAGCAAACGTGGGGTTTGCCTCTGTCTGTAGCTGAACCCTGTTACACCAAACATCCGCCGCTCACTTAGCTAGCGTTGGGGTCCTCGCGCTGATACTGACAGATCCGCTGCTCAACATTTTTCCGATAAGCACCACTTACGTTTGCTAGTGCTTCTGAAATCACGAACTCGGAAATTTCAATAACCTCAGAACTTGAAAATGACAGTTCCAAACGAATCAAATGTTCGACGAGATAGCCGATTTCATCGGGTTCGATGAAGTTTACAGCGTCAACAGAGAAGTGGCGCTTAATCAGTGGGTCAATGTTTCGGTAGAGGAAAGTAAGTGCTAGATCGCCCGGACAACCGATATCTGGTGCGCAAAAATGTTGAATCGCATTTCTGGCTTTTCGTAGCTTTTCAAAGCTATCCAAGTCTGGAAGGCGCTCCCCATGAACCACCCAAAGCAGCTTTGGCAGGTGCTCCAGATTATAGGTTCGGCCATGCTCAATGATGTGCCTGATGTCCAGCAGCTCTTGCCCAGACTTATCAAGCGAAAAAAGGTCTCGGAAAATTAATAGAGGGTGTGCTTGTGCTATGACAGCTTTTAGAAACAGCTCACCTGCGTGTGCCGCGTCAAGGATGGACATGTTGGCCCAGTGCTCCACCCCAGGCCCATTGAAGATCGCGTGAGTGTTGGCTTGGGTTAGCGCATCTGACGCCATCCTGAAGATACGTTCTGGAATCTCATCAATTTCTGACATCTCTTGCTGCTTTCAAAATCATCAACATGTCCTCGGTAGAACTCAAGCGCGCCGTACTGTCCTCTCGCTGACCTCAAACAAGCGCGCGATTTCCGAAATCGCTCGCTGTTCTTCATCGCGCATACGTCGCACCTCATCCTTCTGGGCGGCTGTAAGGGCAGGGGGCCTGCCGCCGATCCGGCCCCGCTTGCGGGCCGAGGCCAACCCTTCCCTGGTCCGCTCTGAAATCCGTTCCCGCTCGAACTGGGCAATGGAAGCAAAAACATGGAACACAAGACGGCCAGCCGGCGTCGTCGTGTCGATGTCCTCAGCCAGGGACCGGAAGCCGGCTCCGCGCGCGCGGATCGTCTCGACAATCTCCAGCAGGTCTTTCATCGAGCGCGCCAGGCGGTCGTATTTGGTGACGGTCACAACGTCGCCATTGCGGAGTTGGTCCAGCATCCTGTCCAGCTCCGGTCGAGCGCGCTTCGATCCGCTGATCCGGTCCGCGAAAATCTTCCCGGCTCCAGCGTCCGAAAGCGCGTCAGTCTGTGAATCAAGGCTCTGGTCGTCAGTGCTGACGCGGGCATATCCAATGATCATGCCTCACTGTGACAAAAACCTGCCAAAACCGCAAAGGTTTTGCCGGGGGTTTTTGTCATGGCTAAGCGATTGATCCTACTTGGGACAGGGCAGGGCGGCAAAAAGGACCGTATTTGTCCCGCCCGTTTTGACCATAGGTTTTTGTCCAACAGCAGACGTTCGTGGAGAGCGCGGCGAAAGTCGGGAACGAGCCGATGCTGTTGAAAAAGTCTTTGTTGCAGCGCGGCAAGTCCTTTGATTCACTCGAATATGAGGGGATTGGAGGATTTCGTCATGATGGGCACCCAAACGGCTCCGGCGCAGCTGTTCTATGACTTCGATCTGGAGCGTCATGTTCCTTCCGATCATATGCTGCGCGAGATCGACCGGTTCCTCGACGTGGATGGGATGCGAGAGGCCGTGCGCCCGTTCTATAGCCACATGGGGCGTCCTTCGATTGATCCAGAGCTGATCATCCGGATGCTGGTCATCGGGTATGTCATGGGCATCCGTTCAGAGCGTCGCCTCTGCGACGAGGTCCATCTGAACCTTGCATACCGTTGGTTTTGCCGTTTGGGTCTGGAAGGGAAGGTGCCGGATCATTCGACCTTTTCCCGGTATCGTCATGGCAAGTTCCGTGACAGTGATCTGCTCCGGAAGGTCTTCGAGGCAACTGTCGAACGCTGCCTGAAGGAGGAACTGGTGTCCGGTGAGGGCTTTGCCGTCGATGCCAGCCTGATCTCCGCTGACGCCAACAAGGCCCGGTCAATCGCAGCCGAGGACTGGAGCCCTGAGGTCGCACGCGAGGCTGGCAACCGGGCGGCGCGGGAATATCTGGAAACGCTGGATGATGCCGCCTTCGGGGCCGCGTCGCCGACCCAGCCGAAGTTCGTGGCCAAGTCCGACCCGGCGGCGCAATGGACCCGCGCCGAGGAAAGTCGCCCCTATTTTGCTTACGCCACCAACTACCTGATCGACACTAAAAGCTCGGTAATCATGGATGTTGAGGCGACGCGAGCCATTCGCCAGGCCGAAGTCGGGGCGTCGCGCACGATGCTCGACAGAACCGAGAAACGGTTCGGGATCAGGCCGGATTGGCTGGCGGCCGACACTGCCTATGGCAACGCCGAGAACCTCGGATGGCTGGTTGAGCAGCGGAGCATCATCCCCTTCATCCCGGTGATCGACAAGTCGGAGCGGACCGATGGCACCTGGTCCAGATCCGACTTTGAATGGGACGAGGTGAACGATCAATACATCTGCCCCGAGGGTCATGCCCTGAGGCAATATCGCCGGAACTACTCTGATCCCAACCGGGGTCAGGACACCAGCGGACGGAAGAAATATCGCGCCCTGAAGGCGACATGTCAGGCCTGCCCATCCAAGGACATCTGCTGCCCGAAAGCGGAGGCCCGATACGTCACCCGTGAACCCCACGAGGAAGCACGCGAGTTCGCCCGCGACTGCCGCAAGACCAAGGCCTACAAGGTATCCCGAGACAAGCGGAAGAAGGTGGAGATGCTCTTCGCACATCTGAAGCGCATCCTCGGCCTGAACCGGCTGCGCCTGCGCGGCCCCAATGGTGCCAAGGACGAATTCCTCCTCGCCGCCATCGCCCAGAACCTCCGAAAACTCGCGAAGCTGCGGCCTCAGTGCGCCAATTCGGAGGCCACGGCATGATCTGAGTGGCCAGACAGTCGCTACAAGGCGGCGCGACGGGCGATTGCCCGAACCAAACGGCGATACCCAAGACTGAGGGCTCCCAAAGCGCGCTCTCAGGCCGACTTTTTCAACAAAATCCGCCCTTTGCGGACACTCGCGATACGGCTAATGTTCCGGAATGATGCTCTCGAAAATAGCCCTTATCGTCTTTCTTGGATCGTGCGCATTGCATGTAATAATTGCGTTGGCTCTCATACAAGGGATGGGTTCGATGCCGCGAGGTTATGATGCTGAGTGGATGTCCGGACTCTTCCGAGGAAGAAACGGCAGACTCCTCGCAATCGCGGCCTGCAACATGGTAGTAATGTTGATCGGATTGGCCATATTCATGCTGGCCGGAGCCACATGAAATTTTGGCCGCTAACTGCAATCTTCCTGCTATCCGGCTGCTTGGATGAGAACATCGCTGATCATTTTGTAGCTGATGGAAGCGTAGAAAGCCTCACTGTTGTCGCGAGTGAAACGCAGGTCTTTACATGCGTGGTGGAAATCTATCGCGCTCCCCCTGCCGCCGGACCTCCTGAATTAGCACAAAACTTCGAGCCTTGGAGCATCAATCCTCTGACTGAGCGCGTTCATGAGACGGCGATTGAGATACGCGCGCTTGGCAGTGCAGACGAATGCTGGAATAACAAGACCGTTACCCGTATGGGCCGAGACTTGCCTTCTTGAACGACCATGCGGCCGCGCCGCGGGCGGGCTCGGAGAGACCGGACACGGCGCACTCGGGCCGCAGGGAGGGCGAGGAGGACAGGCTCGGGTCGAAGGCCGGTGCAGCCGGCCGGAGACTAGGGCGCGGTCCTGTCCGTTCGTGACCTCGAGCTACTGCACGAGGTCACGAACGGACAGGATGGGCCATGCGGAGAGCGCCCTTGCACTACTGTTCGCAAATGGCCGTTGGGTACAGATACGTTGACATTCATCCGAACAGCACATATCTCTCTCTCAACAACACCCCCCAGGCGACCGGTCGAGAGGCCGAGCTCAATACCGGGGGGTTACTTATTTTTAGGGGTCTGCTCAATACTTTGAAGTTCACGAAGACGCCTTCAAGCATCGAGCAACAACTACAGCTCCTCATCCAGCGTGGTATGGATGTCGGCGATCATGACACTGCAAAGAAGTGGCTTGAGACCGTCGGATACTACAGGCTGAGCGCCTACTGGCTCCCCTTCGAAAAACCTCCAGCAAACGGAAACGCGCGCAGCAAGGTCTTCGAAAGCGGCGCAACTCTCAGCGCAGTAACCGATCTGTATGTCTTCGACCGAAGGTTGCGCGTCCTGGTACTGGAAGCAATCGAACGTGTTGAAGTGCATGTGAGATCGCGCTGGACCTACCATATGGCACATGCTCACGGTGCCCATGCCCATCTGGATCACCGCCTGTTCTCTGGCTTTTTGAACCATGCCGAACAGCTCGTCCGTCTCGCTCGGGCCGTGGAAAAATCCGAAGAAACCTTCATTTTGCACCACAAAGGCAAGTACACGGACCCCTATTCCCCGCCCCTTTGGTCAGCAACCGAATTGATGACGCTTGGCGAGCTCTCGAAGTGGTTCCAGGCAACAAAGGACAATTCAATCAAGTCGCGGGTGGGACGTGATCTGGGCTTGCCAACCAAAGAGATCGTAGAGGGCACTCTACAAGTGTTGGCGTTGACCAGAAACATCTGCGCACATCACGGACGGCTGTGGAACCGTAGGACGGTCAAACGACTGCCCAAGATCAAGCGTTTCAAGAATGACTTGGTACTGGTGACCGAGGGCGAGCAAGAAGAGAACGACAATCGGCTCTACAACATATTGGTCGTTCTGCTTCACATGATGGACAAGCAGGCGACGGACAGCACTTGGCGAGATCGGCTGCGGAGTCTGATCGAAGCACAATCAGATTCCGACCGCGCAAAAATGGGTTTCCCAACTGATTGGCGTACACGACCGGTCTGGAACGCATAAACAGCCAAGGTCAAAACGCCCGTCGCGAAGGGACGAACGTCAAACTGAGCTGATGCTGCCTCCGTGCGGCGGTTTGTTCGCAAGCTCGATCTCCTGAATGTAGCGGACCGGATCGACGTTCTCACTGCTGCTCTGACGGCGTGCGTGGTAATGGCGCTGCCGTGCCGAACTCGTCCCATAGTGCGCCCTTTCATTCAAGCGAATGGATCGCATCATCAAATCGTGGGCTCAAAACACCTAGTCTGAGCCATGTCGGTTTAGTGCCAGTCCTTGATCAGGTCAGAAAGCGCGCCTTTAAGTTCTTTCCCGAATGCCTCGGCTACAAGGGAAGGTGGCCTGTAGGTAGGTGTCAGCACCACGAGAGGCAACTCGATCTTGGGTCGGAACGGGCGGAATACCACTTTAGCACCGTTCAGCACGTGATAGCTCGCGGCGGTCACTGGATCACAAATCGACACGCACAGACCTTCCGCCACCAATTGCAATCCCGCCGCGAAAGTCAGCGTCTCGAAACGTTGTATCGGCAGCACCCCGGCTTCCTCGAAAGCTGTCAGCATGTCGCGGCAGGTTCGATGTTCGGAAAAGAGCAGGGCCAGCGGATGCCCCGCCAGATCCGGCGGGCTGATGAATTCTTTCTGTGCTAGAGGGCTGCCTGCCGGCAGCGCGCAGGCACACGGCATGGCGAAGGCGCAGGTGTCGAGCGTTCCGCGCGGTGTGATCGGCGCTTCGGCTAGTCCGATGTCGTATTGCTGCGATGCCACCGATTCCTCGACAACCTTCGACGAGCGCGTCATCAGCGACACTTTTAAGCGGGGCCGGTCGCGAACAAATTGCGCGACGACCTTGGGCATGAAGTAAATCGAGGTCGCGGGCGTGCAGACGATACGCAACTGGCCTTCCTCGAAATTGCCGATCTGCCGCATGGTCAGCGCCGTCTGGGCAAGGCGACCGAGAATATAATCGGCCTCCTCATAAAAATAATGAGCTTCGGGTCGCGGGACCAGTCGACCGCGATCCCGCTCGAAAAGCCGAAAACCCATTTGAGACTCGAGACTCGCAATCATAGCGCTTACTGCCGGCTGCGTTCGGCCGAGGGAGCGTGCAGCCTCAGAAAGTGAGTTTGCCCTCATCACCTCGCGAAATGTCTGTAGCTGGCGGAAGGATAGGTTCACGAACGCCTCCAATAAAGCGAATCTATGGACTTCAAGATATTTCAAATTGGACGTTATGCACTGGCTTTGACAAGAGGGCATGTACTGGAGGAAGCCGATGGAACAACTGATACGAGTAAGCCTCACGACCCTGATTGGCCTGGTGGCCCTCGGCCAGTTCGTGCAGGTCATCACCCGCTACATTCTCCAAGTCCCGGTGATGGGGCTCGAGGAAACAATACTCTACCCGACGATTTGGCTCTACATGCTCGGAGCGGTCAACGCTTCGCGCGAGAATACTCAGATCCGCGCGAACGTGCTCGAGATCTTCATCAAGACCGCTCGGGGCCACGCGCTACTCGCAATCGTCGGGGAAGTGCTCAGCCTCACGGTGATCACATGGCTCAGTTGGTGGGCCTGGGATTACACCAGCTACTCATTGCGGGTCTGGCGGGAAAGCCCGACCCTCTACATTCCAACATTTTATACAGACGTCGCGCTGATGATCGCCCTCGTCTTGATGGCTGTCTACACGATCTGGCACCTCTACAGAAACATCCGAGCGCTGGCAGCCGGGAACTACAGCGGGCTCGACACCCACGAGGCCGACTATCAAGCCATCGCGGTCGACAGCTCGGAGGAGAAGCTCCATGGTTGAAATCGCACTCCTTGCTATCGCAGTGCTCGTCGTCTTGCTGACCTTCGGCGTTCCCCTGCCCTGGTGCTTCGGTGCTGCCCTCATGGTGATGAGCCTAGTTGGCGGCGTTACCATGAAGGGAAACATCCTTTGGGGTATGCAGCAATTGAGCAATCCAATTCTGCTCGCGATTCCCTTGTTCGTGCTCGCCGGCACAATCATGAGCGCGAGCGGAATCGCGGCAAGCCTCCTGCGCTTCGTAAACGTCTTTATCGGCCACATCCGCGGCGGGCTAGGTGTAGTAGCCACCATGAGCTGCGCGGTCATTGGCGCGATCTCCGGCTCTGGGTTCACGGGTGTGGCCGCGATCGGACCGCTTCTGATCCCAGAGATGGAGCGCCGCGGCTACCCGCGGGAATACGCAACTGCCCTCATTACCAATAGTTCGGTCCTTGGGCTCCTGATCCCGCCGAGCGTCACGATGATTGTTTATGGCTGGGTTACCGACACGTCGATACTTGCCTGCTTTCTCGCTACGCTCGGCCCTGGATTGTTCATCACCCTGAATTTCAGTGTGATCAACCTGTGGATGGCACGCAAATTCCCGCTGGTGTTGGATGAAAAGCCCTCGCTGGCCGCGTTTTCTGGAGAAGCTACGCGCCGCGGCATCCACGCCTTTCCCGCCTTGCTCATGCCAGTGATCATCCTCGGCGGCATCTACGGCGGGATCATGACACCGACCGAAGCGGCTGCGGTCGCCGTGATCTACGCCGTGCCGGTCGGCTTCCTGATCTATCGCGGATTGACCTGGAGCAACTTCCTCGAGGCGGGCCGGGAAGCTGCAACCTCGGTCGGAACGATCATGGTGATGATCCTCTTTTCAATGATCCTCAGCCAGATATTCGTAGTAGAAGGCGTCCCGCAGGCCCTCGTCGAAGGGATATTCGAAATCACCGAGAACAAGCTGCTGCTGCTGATCCTCGTGAACTTGCTACTTTTCCTCGTGGGCATGATTGTGAATGACATCACCGCGATCATCCTGCTCGCGCCACTGCTCCTGCCACTGATGTCCGCCATTGAGGTAAGCCCGGTTCAATTTGCGGCAATCATGGGTGTGAATACTGCCATGGGTGGTGTGACCCCACCCTACGCGTCGATCCTCTATCTCGGCGCCCGCGTTGGCAACGTTAAGGTCACGAAAGTGATCCCGCCGGCCATGCTTTTCCTCGCACTTGGATACGTGCCGGTCGTGTTCCTGACCGCCTTCTGGCCAGACCTCTCCCTCTCTCTGCCCCGCTTCTTTGGCTACTAACCATGAAAAACCGCAACAAGGAGGAATCCCTATGAGAAACTATCTTCTCGGCTCGGCTGCATTGGCTGCGCTACTTACTCTCGCACCTGCGACGAAGGCCGAAGAGCTCAAGCTAGGTCACATTCGCCCCCAGGCGTCAAGCGTTCACCAGGAGCTTACTGAGTTTGCCGAGGCCGTGGCGCAGACGACAGGAGGCGAAACCACGATCCAGCTTTATCCGGCCAGCGCCCTCGGCGACTATACGGTGGTTCAGGAACGCGTCTCGATTGGCGCCATCGAAATGGCGCTTCAGCCCCCTGCTACGGGCTTGGATCGGAGAATGCAGCTCTCTGTGATGCCGTACCTGGTGGAAGATTGGGAGGCAGCCAAAAAGGCCTTCGGGCCCGGCGGCCCGATCAGCACCGAGATGACCAAGCTCTACGCCGAGCAGGATATTACCGTTCTCGGCGCCTACCCAGTATATTTCGGGGGCATCGCCCTGAATCGCGATGCGATCGAGCCTGGGAATCCCGACGCCAAGAAGGGCATCAAGCTCCGGGTTCCGCCGATCAGAAGCTACCAACTGCTCGGTGAGGCCATTGGATACATCTCGACGCCGATTCCGTTTTCCGAGGCCTTCACAGCCATCCAGACCGGAGTAGTTGACGGCGTGCTCGGTGCAGGGGCGGAGGGGTACTACGCCTCCTTCCGCGATGTGACTCAGAGCTATATCCCAGCCAACACGCATTTCGAGGTCTGGTACCTGCTCATCAATACCGGTGTGCTGGAAGGGCTCGAGGACACCGCCCGTGCCAACCTAGAGACGGCGGCTGCAGAGTTCGTGGCGAAGCGCTGGGAAGTAGCGCCGACCGAGCAGAAAACTTTCGAGCAGCGGCTTGCCCAGGCCGGCGCCACTATCAACGAGTTGACGTCGGAGGAGCTTTCCGCTCTCGCCACCTCGGTCCGTGAGAAGGTCTGGCCCGAGGTCGTCAACGACATAGGTGCAGACTTCGCGCAGCCGATCCTCGATCAGCTCGCAAAGTAGCGGCCAATAGCGGGGGCGGTGCCCGACCGCCCCCTCTTCTTCTCCCTGTTTGACTGGACCAGGATCATGGATGCCCATTTCACAATCATCGGCGGCGGCGGCGGCTTGTCGATTGCCTGGGGCCTCGCGCACCACCGGCATCGGGTAATTGTCCTTGACGCAGGTGCCCTTGATTTCCGGGATTCGCGCGGCAACTTCGGCCTCGTATGGGGGCAGGGCAAGGGCTGCCGAGTTGCGAGCGCGACCCTTTCTCGACGTCGCCTATTCGCCCGCGGAGGCAAAACTGACTCCCGCAGACGACACCATAGTCTGCTGCTGCGAATAGGTCACCGCCGGCACGATCCCTGGATTTGCACGTCTCGGATGCCTCGGGCCGAACCAGACGAAGGCTTTCGGCCGCGCCGGAATGGGTCCTTGTCAGGGCAGGTATTGCGGCTTGACGGTCAATGACCTCCTGTCCGCGGCCAACTCGTCGGAGCCAGAGGTCACCGGATACTACCGCTTCCGGCCTCCTTTCAAGCCGGTGACCTTGGGTGAGTTGGCCGGGCTTGTGGACGATGCCGCCGGATCCCAAGCAGCCCCCTCTCAAATGATTTCTCGCGAGGCACGCTCTCGTACCCAAGCCAAGAAAGGACAAACAATGATTAAACGCATCGAGAAGACCAAGATCATGCACCGGGTCGTTGAACACAGTGGCGTTGTTTATCTGGGCGGCGTGATTGCCGACGAGGTCAATGGCACATCGATGCGGGCCCAGGTAACTGAGGTCTGCGGAAAGATTGAGAAGCTACTGTCTGACGCTGGAAGTGACAAAAGCAAGCTTCTTTCCGCGACTGTGTTTATCACGGACATGAGCCAGAAGGCGGAATTGAACGATGTATGGACCTCCTGGCTGCCGGCTGAAGATCTACCCTGCCGCGCGACAATCGGCGTGTCCGACCTGGGACAGAATGTCCTGATTGAAATCGTGGTGACTGCGGCCGCATAGGCTCCGCACATTCCCGAAAGTACTGAGACGGCAGTTGAGCGGCGCGGTGCGCGCCCGCCATGGGGAGAGTATTATGAATTCAAACGATAAGACAGTAGGGGTCATTGGTGCCGGTATCGTTGGCGTTTGCACCGCGCTGACGCTTCAACGTCAAGGGTTCAAGGTTACCATTATCGACCCTAACCCTGCAGGCGAAGGCGCCTCGTTCGGTAATGCCGGGTGTTTCAACGGATCTTCCGTTGTGCCCATGTCTATGCCGGGAATGATTACCAGTGTGCCGAAGTGGCTCCTTGACCCGATGGGTCCGCTGTCTATTCGCCTTGGCTACTTTCACAAAATCACACCCTGGCTGGTCCAGTTCTTGCTTGCAGGGCAACCGGCCAAGGTCGAGGAGCAGGCGCGAGCTCTGCGCAGCTTGATCGGAAACACCGTTCCTCTGATTACGTCCTTGGCGAAAGAGGCTGGTGCAGAGCATCTGCTTCGGCACGAAGGCCACCTCTATGTGTATCGTACAGAGGCGCAGTTTGCGAAGGATCAGGGTGGTTGGGAACTGCGTCGCAGCAATGGTGTGACTTCAAACATTCTCAACGCAGACGAACTCCGGGACTTTGACCCCAACCTGTCCCGCGCTTTCACCAAGGGCATCTTGATCAAAGAGAACGGGCATACCACCAACCCGCACGAACTGGTCACATTGCTCTTCAAGAAAGTGATCGCCAATGGCGGCATTTTGGTGTCCAGCCGTGTGACCGGCTTTGAAGTCAACGGACAGATCCTGAGCGCCGTCGAAACGGAAAACGGAAAAGTAAACCTTGACGCAGCGGTAATTGCGGCCGGCGCTCATTCAAAGCCACTCGCCGCCTTGCTGGGAGACAATGTGCCGCTTGATACCGAGCGGGGGTATCACATCGTGATCCGCGACCCAGAGGTTCAGCCACGCATTCCGACCACGGACGCAGTCGGAAAATTCATAGCGACCCCGATGGAAACGGGCCTCCGGATCGGTGGGACTGTTGAGTTCGCCGGCTTGGACGCGGCACCGAACTGGAAGCGAGCTGATGTTCTCTACGATCACGCCCGTGCTCTTCTTCCCGCAATCGCCTCGGTGAGGCCGGAGGACCGCTACACGAAATGGATGGGTTATCGCCCGAGCGTGCCGGACTCACTCCCAGTCATCGGTTACGCGCGTCGCACGCCAAATGTCGTCTATGCATTTGGCCACGGGCATTTGGGAATGACCGGAGCGCCAATGACGGCGATGCTCGTCTCTGAGCTTATCTCCGGGATGAAACCATCCATCGATCTCTCCCCATTCTCTCCTTCGCGTTTTTCAAAGGCCGGGAAGAAGAGCTCGGGAAGCAAGTTCCTGAAGTCTCCCGCGAGCAAAAACTCGGTGTGAGCGGCTAGTTCGCCCACGATCCCTACCAGAAACACCTGAGGACAATCATGACCAAAATAGAGTCCATTTTCACGCAGAACGCGCCTGAACCTCTAGGACATTACAGCCATGCTGTAAGAGCTGATGGCCTGATCCACGTTTCGGGCCAGCTTCCGATCAAGGCGGGCGATCAAAATATTGCTTCAAGCCTGCCCTTCGAAGAGCAGGCGCACCTGGTCTTGCGTAATCTGCTGTCTATTCTGGATGCAGCAGGCGCTGGTTCCCGCGACGTGGTGAAGGTTACAGCCTACATCGTCGGGGTAGGGCAGTGGGGTATATTCAACGCTGCTTTTGCTGAAGCCTTTGGTGACGTGCGCCCGGCGCGCTCAGTTGTTCCCGTGCCGGAACTTCACCATGGATTTCTGATCGAACTGGACGCTGTCGCGCTCGATCCCCACGCGCCATCCGGAAGCAAGGAAAAACCTGAGCGAACGGAGTAAGTATAGATGCTGATTCCAGAATATAGGGACATGCTGGCCGCGCATAAGCGCATCCAGCCTTATATCCGACGCACGCCGGTGCGAGTCTCGGAGTATCTGAACGAGCTGACCGGCGCGCAGCTGTTCTTCAAGTGCGAGAACTTCCAGGAGCCGGGGGCTTTCAAGGTCCGCGGCGCCGCCAATGCGGTCTTCGGCCTGGACGACGCGCAGGCGGCCAGAGGCGTGGCGACCCATTCATCGGGCAACCACGCCTCTTGCCTTTCCTATGCCGCGATGCGCCGAGGCATCCCCTGCAACGTGGTCATGCCGCGCACCGCACCGCAGGCCAAGAAGGACACCGTGCGCCGCTATGGAGGCGTTATCACCGAATGCGAGCCGTCCACGTCTTCGCGCGAGGAAACCTTCGCCAAGGTGCAGGCGCAAACGGGCGGCGATTTCGTCCACCCCTACAACGATCCGCGCGTGATCGCCGGGCAGGGCACATGTTCCAAGGAGTTCATGGAGCAGACCGGCGGGCTGGACATGGTGGTCGCGCCGATCGGCGGCGGCGGGATGATCTCGGGCACCTGCCTGACGCTTTCGACGCTGGCGCCGGAAACCAAGGTGATCGCCGCCGAGCCCGAGCAGGCCGACGACGCGTATCGCAGCTTCAAGGCGGGCCACATCATCGCGGATGATGCGCCCAAGACCATCGCGGACGGTTTGCTGGTGCCGCTGAAGGACCTGACCTGGCACTTCGTCAGCAACCATGTGTCCGAGATCTACACGACTTCGGACGCCGAGATCGTCGACGCGATGAAGCTGATCTGGAAGCACCTGCGCGTCGTGATGGAGCCCAGCAGCGCCGTGCCGCTGGCGACCATCCTGAAGAACAAGGACGCATTCGCCGGCAAGCGCGTCGGCATCATCATCACCGGCGGCAATGTCGATCTCGACAAGCTGCCCTGGCTCTGAGGAGAGACACTATGAACGCACCCGTGAACTTCGACAACCTAGAAGTCGGCTTCGACGTGCCCGCGCTGCCGGGCATGGACGAGAAGGATATCCAGACGCCCTGCCTGATCCTCGACCTGGATGCGCTGGAGCGCAACATCAAGAAGATGGGCAACTATGCCAAGGCGCACGGGATGCGCCATCGCGCCCATGGCAAGATGCACAAGTCGGTCGATGTGCTGAAGCTGCAGGAAGAACTGGGCGGCGCGATCGGAGTCTGCTGCCAGAAGGTGTCCGAGGCCGAGGTCTTCGTGCGCGGCGGGATCAAGGATGTGCTCGTCTCCAACCAGGTGCGCGACCCGCAGAAGATCGACCGCCTGGCCCGCCTGCCGAAGCTGGGCAGCAGGATCATCGTCTGCGTGGACGACGTGGCGAACGTGGCCGACCTGTCGGCTGCCGCGCAGAAGCACGGCACCACGCTGGAATGCTTCGTGGAGATCGATTGTGGCGCGGGCCGCTGCGGCGTGAAGACCTCTGATGCGGTCTTGGAGATCGCCAAGGCCATCGACGCGGCGCCAGGGCTAAAGTTCACCGGCATCCAGGCCTATCAAGGCGCCATGCAGCACATGGACAGCTACCAGGACCGAAAGGCCAAGCTAGACGCCGCCATTGCCCAAGTGACCGATGCCGTCGAGGCGCTGAAGGCCGAGGGGCTGGAACCGGAACTGGTCTCGGGCGGCGGCACCGGCAGCTATTACTTCGAAAGCAACTCGGGCGTTTACAACGAACTCCAGTGCGGCTCCTACGCCTTCATGGACGCGGATTATGGCCGCATCCACGACAAGGACGGCAAGCGCATCGACCAGGGCGAATGGGAAAACGCGCTGTTCATCCTGACCTCCGTCATGTCCCACGCCAAGCCGCATCTTGCGGTAGTGGACGCGGGCTTGAAGGCGCAGTCGGTCGATAGCGGGCTGCCACTCGTCTATGGCCGCGACGATGTAAAATACATCAAGTGCAGCGACGAGCACGGAGTGGTCCAGGACGACAACGCCGTTCTCGAGGTCAACGACAAGCTGCGTCTGGTGCCGGGCCATTGCGATCCGACCTGCAACGTCCACGACTGGTATGTCGGCGTCCGCAACGGCAAGGTAGAGACCCTGTGGCCGGTTTCCGCGCGCGGGAAGGCCTACTGAGGCTGAGACTATAATTTTCTAATAAACGCACCTGCGCTACCCTTAGCTGCGGGTGCGTTTTAATTTCTTGTTCAGGCTCAATGGCGGCGCTGAGGTTGAGCTGCCCCTCTCCCTGGGGCCCGAGGTCCGACGTGTGTTCGAGGAGAACTGGCGGGTCTATGGCATCCGCAAGGTCTGGCGGCAGCTCGTCCGGGAGGACTTCGATGTCGCGCGTTGCACTGTGGCAAGGCTGATGAAAGACATGGGAATTCAAGGCATCATCCGTGGCAAGCCGCATAGAACGACGATATGGTTCAAGATCCGCAAGGTGACCGGCTCTCATAGCCTTTGGGAATACCTTGAGGCGGCGAGCCCGATGAACTCATTTGATCACAGCGGAAATGTTGCGCTGTTCGATCCGCAGCGCAATCTCTTCATCGCGTTCACTGGCTGAATGTCCGGAATGTCCGCAAAGCTGCCGGATGGTCAGATGGAGACTAAGGTCTGCTTTTCGCCACATCTGGACCGAACTCAGACGTTTATGTCACTGGCTAAATCCACCGTTTTTGCCCTTCGAACGCGAACACAACCGCTCAGATTTCTTAAGCATCGAGTAGCGCGTCGATCACCGCGCATTCCGGCGCGGCATCACCAGTGCATCGTGCAACGGTGTCCGACAAAACGCGCTCGATCCGCTTCAGGTCGGCGATCTTGGCTCGAACGTCTGTCAGATGATCTTCGGCGATCATCTGCACCTCGGCGCATGTCCGGCATCGGTCATCGACCAGCCCAAGCAGCCCGCGAACCTCTTCAAGAGAAAAGCCTAGATCGCGGGACCGCATGACGAATTTCAGCCGCTTGACGTGGGTATCATCGTAGCTGCGATAGCCTTTCACACTGCGCGGCGGGTCCGGCATGATCCCGATTTTCTCGTAGTAGCGAATGGTTTCCAGGTTGCAGCCCGTTGCGCGGGCCAAATCGCTCCGCCGAATAGATCTCACGCTTGTGTTACTCATTGTGCCAAAAAATCCCTTGATCCTGTATCAACTACAGACCCTAGAACGGTGGAAATATCTGTTCAAGGAAGATTCGATGGAACAAAATTTGGCGGAACTTCCGCAATCTCGGTCGCAGAAAATTGGCGACGAAACCACCAAGGGATGGGGCGTGACCGGCCTCGGCGTCCTCGGTGCGCTGGCGATGACCTCGTGCTGCATCCTTCCATTGGTGCTGGTCAGCTTTGGCGTAACAGGCGTGTTCATCGCGCAGCTCGGGGCGCTCTATGCCTACAAGTGGTACACCTTCGCGCTGAGCGCCGCGTTCTTGGGATACGGCTTCTACAAGGCTTACAAGCCTGTAAATGCCGAGTCCTGTGCCGATGGCACCTGCGCCCGCCCCATCGACCGCCGCATCATGCGCGCAACCCTCTGGGCCGCGTCCGCGATTGTCGCTGTTGCTATGATCTTTCCCTACATCACCCCCATCATCCTGAAATTCTGAACGAGGACCATGACCATGAAGCATCTCCTTTTATACGCCCTGACCATCGCCGCACTCTCGACCCCGGCCCTCGCTGAAGAGCGCCAGGTCGAGATCGCCGTCAGCGAACTGACATGCCCGTCCTGTTCGTTCATTGTTGCCAGTTCGATGCGCGGTGTTCCTTCGGTCGAGATTGCTGCGTTCCAGGACGGCCCCGAATACGGACAGGGTGTTTACAGCGTGACCTACGATGACGCCGAGACTTCCATCGAAAGCATCATCGGCGCGGTGACGGCCAATGGCTATCCGGCGCAAGTGCTGCCTGACGCAGCCTCCTGAGCCGTCTGCAATGCGTGACAATCTGATGGGTGGGCTGTTGGCCTTCGGAATAGCAGCTCCGGTCGTGGTCGTCTGCTGCGGCGGGGGAACTGCCGTGCTCGCAGCGTTGTTCGGCGGCATTGGTGCCTGGCTCTCCGGGGTAAACGGTATTGCCGTGCTGGTTTTGACGGGTCTGACCTACTTGATCGTCCGCGCACTGCGTCGTTCGCACATGAGACGCGCCTCCAGCTCAGACCCATCACAACGAAAGACGGCCCCTTGACTGACACACCTGAAAATCCCGACCGCCTGCTGAAATGGGGGCTTGGCGGTGCGCTCTTCGCCGCGCTCTGCTGCTTTACACCGCTTCTGGTCGTCATCATTGCTGGCGTCGGGTTGTCGGCCCTCACGGGTTGGCTCGATTACGCCCTGTTCCCGCTGCTGTTTTTCAGTCTCGCCGTGGTGGCACAGGCCCTTTGGCTGCGCGCTGGCAAGCCGGGACCGGCCCCGAAACTCTGGGCCACCGGCCTCGCGGCAGTTCTGTCGATCCTGATCATTCTCCTCGAATTCAGGTTCGCAATACGGATCACAATCGGCGTTTTCGCCGCCACAGCACTCTACGCGGTTCTCGTGAACCGTGCGCAAAAGAAAGGAACGCTCTCATGATGATGGGATGTTGCACCGCCACCGGTATGTTCTTCGGTCTTCTCGGCATGTTGACACCGCTGATCGCAATCGGCGCAGTCATCTATCTGCTCGCGGCTAAATCGAGAAATCACGAATCAAGTGAGGTACGCTGAGATGAAAGACCTAATTAAAGGCGGCTACGGCCAAGGCGGCTATGACCTGATCGTCCTCGGGGCGGGGTCGGCGGGGTTCTCCGCCGCAATTACTGGCGCGGATGCCGGAAAGCGCGTCGCTCTCGTGGGACATGGCACCATAGGCGGAACCTGCGTCAACGTGGGATGCGTGCCGTCCAAGGCAATGATCCGCGCGGCAGAGGCCGTGCACGGTGCGGGAGCTGCCAAACGGTTCCCCGGTCTATCAGGCCATGCGCAAGTCGATGATTGGCAGACGCTCGTTCAGTCCAAAGACGATCTGGTAGAGACCCTGCGCCAGAAGAAATACGCGGACCTTTTGCCGGAATATGAGAGTGTCGATTACATCGACGCAGGTCCCGCGCGGCTGATCGAAGGTGGCGTGGCAGTCGGTGATAGAATCCTGAAAGCACCGAAGACCATCATCGCCACGGGCGGGCGTCCCATCCTGCCGACCATCGACGGCATCGAGGAAATCGGCGCGCTCGACAGCACCAGCCTTCTGGAACTCGAAGCGCTGCCGAAAAGCCTGATCTTCATCGGCGCGGGCTACATCGGCGCGGAGCTGGCCCAGATGATGAGCCGCATGGGCGTGAAGGTCACGCTCGTCGCCCGGTCGCACCTGCTGCCCGGCGCGGAGCCGGAAGTCTCGGAGGCGCTGGCGGAGGCGTTCGAGGCCGAAGGGATCACCCTTCTGACCGGATTGAGCTACGACACCGTGCGCCGCGACGTTGCTGCGGGCGTGACGTTGCGCGTGATCCAGAACGGAAAGCCTGTCGAAGTGACGGCGGATCATCTTGTTGCGACCGCTGGCAGGCGGGCAAATACCGAAGATATGGGCCTGGACGCAATCGGCGTGGAAACAGACGCACGTGGGTCCATCGTCGTCGGTGAGGATATGCAAACATCGGTGCCCGGCATCTACGCTGCGGGCGATGTGACCGACCGCGACCAGTTCGTCTATATGGCGGCCTACGGCGCAAAGCTCGCCGTCAAAAACGCAGTGCTTGGTGAGGACAATCGTTACGACAACGCCGCGATGCCGTGGGTGGTGTTTTCCGACCCGCAGGTCGCGGGCGTCGGTTTCAGTGAAGCCCAGGCGCGGGACGCGGGCTTCGACGTCAAGACGTCCATCGTGCCGCTCGATCAGGTGCCTCGCGCGTTGGCCGCACGCGACACGCGCGGATTGATCAAGCTGGTGGCGGACAGAAAGACCGACCGATTGCTTGGTGGCCAGGTCATCGCGCCCGAGGGGTCTGATACGATCCAGACCCTCGTCATGGCGCTGAAGTTCGGCATGACTACAAAGGCGCTCGGGGAGACGATCTTCCCGTATCTGACAACGGTGGAAGGGCTGAAGCTGGCGGCGCAAACCTTCGACATGGACGTGGCGAAACTGAGCTGCTGCGCCGGATAAGGACCAGAAAATGAGCGAAAACTACGACCTGATCGTCATCGGGGCTGGAATGGCAGGCGTGGCCGCCGCCAACAAGTGTGGCGCAGCAGGATGGCGTGTAGCCATTGTCGATGCGCTGCCCTATGGCGGCACCTGCGCATTGCGCGGCTGCGATCCAAAGAAAATCCTGCGGCGCGGTGCGGAAATCATCGACTCCGCACGACTTATGCAAGGCAAGGGGATCGATCCCGGTGATCTGTCGATCAACTGGGCCGATCTGATGGCACACAAGCGTGGCTTCACCGACCCGGTGCCGGACAAGATGGAAAAAGGCCTGTTGGGCAACGGCGTCGAAACCCTGCACGGAGCCGCGCGGTTCACGGGAAGCAACACGCTGGAGGTCGATGGAACGGCATATCGGTCGGAACGGTTCCTCGTGGCCGCCGGTGCCATGCCCAGGCCGCTGAGCTTCACAGGAGCCGATCTCGCGATCGACAGCACGGATTTCCTCAACTTGGAGGCCCTTCCCAAACGGGTTCTATTTATCGGTGGCGGCTTCGTGTCCTTCGAGTTTGCGCATATCGCCGCACGGGCCGGAGCCAACCCGATCATCGTGGATCGTGGCGCCCGGCCCTTACGCGGCTTCGATCCCGATCTGGTCGAAATGCTGATCGAGCGCGGCACCGGTATCGGCGTGGACCTGATGCGCGAGACCGAAATCGTCTCCGTCGCGGAAACCAATGGAGCATTCACTGTCGAGGTGAAGTCAGGCGATCAGACCTGGACAGTCGAAACCGATCTGGTCGTGCATGGCGCGGGCCGCGTAGCTGCCCTTGCCGACCTGAATCTGGAGGCCGCCGGTGTTGACTACAGCGACAAGGGCATCGTTGTAGCCCCCCATCTGCAAAGCACGACAAGCAGCGCGGTCTATGCCGCCGGAGATTCCGCCGACACCGATGGCATGCCGCTGACGCCAGTCGCCGTGATCGAAGGGAAGGTCGCGGCCAGCAACATGCTCAAGGACGCGCAGGCCGTACCGGATTATGCCGGTATTCCTACAGCCGTCTTCACGGTCCCAGAAGTGGCGCGTGTCGGCATGTTGGAAAGTGAGGCAAAGGACGCCGGGCATGACGTGGATGTCCGGTTCACCGACACTGGCGGTTGGTATTCAAACTACCGGATCGGCGAGACGTCCGCCGCAGCGAAGGTCCTCGTAGACAAGTCGAACGGCAAAATCCTCGGCGCGCACCTGTTCGGCCCGGAATACGGCGAGCTGATCAACTTTTTCGGGTTGGCAATCAAGCTGGGCCTTACGGAAAAGCAGCTTCGGTCGATGACGGCGGCCTATCCAAGTGTTGGATCGGATTTGGGGTCGCTGCTCTGATCTCCAACAAACCAATCTTCGATCATCGCTTCAGATTTGTTGGCATGAGCATTTCTTGGAAAAGCGACTGTTAGGACTGAACTCGTATAGGTCGTCCAAGTCCGCACTGCGGTTACTGGCCCGGCTGTAGGCGAAAGTCACTACCTGCGGGCGTTTTATGCCTGTCCGCGCGAAGCGCCGGGCCTGTCGGCGGGTGGCCTTCAGGTTGCCCGCCGACAGGTCACCCTAAAACCGCCGACACCCACGATCACGTCAAAACACAAAAAGGCCCCCGCCTGCTGACGGGGGCCTCGATCATTTCAGTGGGGTGGGCTGCTACTCTGCGGCCATCTGGTCGGTGTGCGCGGTTCGGTCCATGATGTAATCCACGGCCTTCTGCGCCTCGGACGCGGCGCGGAAAATCGCACGGCTATCTTCCTTCATCGCCTCAAGCCATCCTTCGACATAGGCCGCGCTCTGGTCGAATTCAGGCTCTACCCCGATCTGCGCGCAAAGCATGCAGTTGCCAATCTCCGCGACCAGCTCCTCGAACGCGTAAGCCTTGCGGTCATTAAACCGGCCCAAGCGGTCAAGCCGCTTTGTCGCCCCTGTCCAGTGGGTCAGCTCATGCGCCAAGGTGCCGTAATATCCTGCGGCCCTGTGAAAGGTCGCGATCGGCGGCAAGTGGATGCGGTCGGTCTTGATGTTGTAATAGGCGCGCGGCTCCTCGGTGCTGTCGATCTGCGCGCCGGTCGCGGCAAAGAACGCCTCCAGCTTGGGGTCGGCCTCGGTGCCAAGATCACGGGGCGGATCGGGCAGGATGTAGAATTCAGCAGACAAGCCCTCGATCTGATCAGTGTTGAACACGCGGTAGGCTCTGGCATAGGGAATCTGGCGCTCTTCGCCGTTCTCGTCCTCGCGCTCAACGGTGCCGTATTTCACGACGGTTGCGGATTTCTCACCCTTGCGGACATGGCCCCCAAGCTGCTTGGCTTGATTGAACGTCATCCAGCGAGCTGAGCTGTAATCCTTGGCCATCGCCGTGGCCCAAAGCATCAGGATGTTGATGCCCCGATAGGCCTCCCCGTTGAACCGTTCCGGCAAGCTGACCGATGCCCCGCCGCCAGTCCACGGCTTGCGCCAGGGCGGTGTTCCCGCCTCGATCTGGGCGATGATCTGGCTGGTGACATGGGAATAAACGTCAAACTTCTCTGCGGTCATTTGTGACCCTCCTTCGAGTGACGCGGTCCGGGTCTCTTCCCCCTTTCCGCCGATGGGCGGGCCTTCCTGTTCTGATCTTTGGAATGCCCATGCATTCCGAAGGGCAGAGCAGGTAAGGGCAAAGCCCGTCCTGCGGCCTGGCGGGGCCGTGACAACCGGGTGGAGGGCCTGAATTTGGGAGGGAACCGCGCGCCTGCGCGTGGGAGGAACCGGAATTCAGGGCCGGAACCGACGCCACAGGCGGCGCTTGCCGGTTTTCTCGGACCTGCCAGGATGGCAGGCGGATCAACAGAATTTGGAAACTGTCAGGGTTGGGGTGAGCGGGCGTCAGCCCGTCGATCCCCTTGCCTGTCTATCGCTCAAAGCGATACCGGCGCACTGCCGGGATCACTGAACTCTATCGAGCCATATCTAACTCGATAATATACGATTGATGCCTTCGTTAGATTCAGGCACAAGACGACCATTATTGTTTCTGTTGGTATGCGCGATGAACCAGACGATTGACCTCGAACTAAACGTCACCACCGAACAAGGCCTTCGGGGACTTGCTGAGGAGGGACACACGGTCGAAGTGCTGTGCAAAACCGATCCTGAACGCAAGGGACCAAGCTGGTACGGCCTGTGGATCATGCGGACGGTTGGGAGTGATGGGCAGGAGAAAATCCTTGTCACTGCCAGAACGCGCGTGACGCAGAATGCGATCAGGGTGCGCGAATTCAAGACGGCAACCGGTGTGATTTCATTCCTTGTTGGTGTCGGGTTCTCTCAGGCAAGCATTCCCATGAAGAATGGGGAAACGACCTCTCATCGCCTCGTCAGTGACTGAGACCTGGATCACGGTCGATGTCCCTATCCTTCTCGACCTCCTGATCCTTCTCCTGGTCGCGCTCGTCCTCGATCTCCAGCCGCTCGCGCGGCTTATTCAGCATATCCTTCAGCCGCTCGTTGACCGACGGCTTCCGCCCATCGCGTCCTGTGTCTTCACCCAGATCATACTCGCTGTGACCATCCAGCTTGTGAACCGCCGCCTGGCCGTCGCGCCCGGCGTCCTTCTCCATGATTTCCTTCAGACGCTCCCGCGCGTAATTGCGACCTTCCGGCTTTGGCGTGTCGTCTTGGTCCCGTGACCGGCCCACGACCTGCGACAACCGCTCACGGATATCGTCCGACGTGCGCCCGTCGCGTTCTTTCGACGTCGCGGCCCGGAGTGCCGTCAGACCGGCGGAAACACGGCCCTGCCCCGCCTCGCGCTCAATGCCGTAGGTCTCCCGCGCGATATCCAGCCGCTCACGCATTTCGCGGAAGGCGGCGCGGGCCTGGCGGGCGGCATGGACCACGGCCCCGCGCTCGGTGACCGGGATGTATTCCCGGCCCTGACGCTCGGCCACAGTTTTCGCGCGCCGCTCCATGGAATTGGCCGCTGGCCCCAGCTTCAGCTCGGGGTCGCGGTCCAGCTCCTCGGCCGTCAGCTTGTCGCCACGATCCAGCGCCGTCTCGCGCTGCTTCTCAAGCGACCGGTGATCGACACGCTCGACTTCCCCGACACGCTCCAGCGCGCGGTTCTGCAACTCGGCCCAGAGGCCCCGCATCTGCTCGATCTCGACGCCGCCGGTCTTCGCGGAATCGAGCACGCGGGTTTTGGTGGTGAAGCCCCCGGCTTCCAGCTTGCGGGTGGAGGTCAGAACATGGGCATGATGGTTGCGCTGATCGCCTTCGCGGTGGGGCGCATGGATCGCCACATC
>SWCD01011387.1_pt1 | contig 30375 bp, 28 predicted proteins | sample 4693011 | NCBI WGS metagenome assembly SWCD01 (sample SAMN10267278, study PRJNA491770) | bioreactor metagenome | isolation source: DHS bioreactor inoculated with marine | place: Japan: Omine Ridge, Nankai Trough | reverse complement strand
AGATCCGCCTGGAGTTCGATGTAATCGAACTCCAACCTGTTGGGCGTAGTGCGGCGAGTGTGCGATGAGATCCGCCACTCGGCCCGGTATCTCGGGGAGGCGGCCGGCTCGGAAGTCGCGCGACTAGTCGGTCAACCGGGGGAGAGTCAGCTCGAAGGTGGCGCCCCGCCCCGGGCCCGGCGATGAGGCCCGGATCTCACCGCCGTGAGCGCGGGCAAGGGTCCTGGCGATATTCAAACCAATCCCGGTCCCGGGATGGTCGCCGTCGAGCCGGGTGAACCTTTCAAAGATGGTCTCTATGTGAGTCTCGGGGATTCCGGCGCCGCTATCGATGACGGTCACTGAGCACCAGCGGTCGTCTGCGTCACCGACGACCTGCACCGTTCCTCCGGGCGGCGTGTGACTCAGCGCGTTGCCAAGCAGGTTCGTCAATGTCTGTGCGATGCGATCGACATCGAGACGGACCGGCAGGGGAGCGTGAACATCAAGCGAAAGAGTGACGTCGTTGATCTCGAATTGGGGTCCCAGGGTTTCGGCTACCTGCTCAATCACCCTGGTCAAGTCGGTAGTCACGAAATCGAACTCAATGGCACCTTCTTGGGCCTTTGACAAAGTGGACAAGTCCCAGGTCAACCGCTTCAGCCGGTGGGCCTCGGCTGCAACCGCCTGGTATGTCTCCTGTGCCTGGGGGAGTACTCCGTCGATGAGCCCTTCCATATATCCCTCGATTGTCGACAGAGGGTTCCGGATCTCGTGAGCAAGATCTGAGACGAGCCGCGCCCGGGTTTGCTCGGTCCGTTCCAAGGAATCAGCAAGTGTGTTCACCGATTCGGCCAGATCCGCCAATTCGATCTCAGGTGGCACGGGAACCCGCACGCCGTAGTGACCGTCGGCGAGCTGGCTGGCCCCGTCCTTGATCCCGGTGAGGGCGCGGAGCATCCGCCGGGTGAGCAGCGTTCCCAGGATCAGGGCGATCAGAAGCCCGATCACCGTGGCGACAACGAGGGCTGCAGTCAGTGCCCGGTCGTAGTCCTGCTGAATCTCGAGCGGGACCGGGCTCTGCTCCACTTGCTGAGCCCCGGCAGCGAAGACACCAGGAACTAGCCCGCCCGACGCCTCGATCGTGGTGGTTGTCCCGTTGCCTTCCGAACCCGGATCGGGATTGCCTCCGGGGCTCCCGTTCCCGTTGCCCGGATCCTCGTTGCCGGATCCCGGCTCTCGGTCCCCATCGCCGGGACCGATGGTCGATCCGGTCGGATTGGGTCCGGTCGAAGTGGTGGTGACCGCTGCTGTTGTTGTGGTGGTGGTTGGCTCAACTCCGGCCCCACCATCCGAGGTGTCGGTGGTTGCGGGCGTTCTGCCCTGTTGATTCCCCTGGCCGGGTGAGTTCTCCTGACCTTGCTGCTGGTTCTGCCCGTCCTGTGGCCCCGGGCCGAGCCTCTCTTGTACGGCTTGTTCGAAGAACTGAGGAACGAGCACTTGCACGGTCACGAAAGCTGCCGCGGTGACCGCCATGACAACGACAAGATAGGACAGGATGAGCCGGCGGCGCAGAGATGGTCTGGCGAACATCAGGATTCGGGGATGAACTTGTAGCCCACCCCGCGTACGGTGCCGATGATGTGCGATTCGGCGGCATCGTCGCCAAGCGCCTTCCGCAGTTTGCGGATATGCACATCGACAACGCGTTCATCACCGAAGTAGTCCCATCCCCATATTGCTTCGATCAGTTGGCGGCGTGAGAACACGCGCCCCGGCTGTGCCGCCAGAGCGGCCAGGAGGTCGAACTCGAGTGTCGTGAGTTCAGCGGGGACTTCGGCGATGGTCACTTGACGTCGGCCAAGATCAATGACGAGATCGGCGAACAAGAGCTGGTCGGAGGCTGGAGCTGTCGTCGCGCCCCGCTGTCTGCGGAGTACGGCCTTGATCCGGGCGACCAACTCCCTGGGGCTGAACGGTTTGGTGAGATAGTCATCGGCGCCAACCGAGAGGCCAACCAGCTTGTCGACCTCATCCGATCGTGCTGTGAGCATTACGACGTAGACGTCAGAGAACGTGCGGATTTCCCGCAGAGCTTCTATCCCATCGAGAACGGGCATGCCGACGTCCAGGATGATGAGATCGGGGCTGCTCGACCGGGCAAGTTCGATGGCCTCTGCGCCGGTCTGTCCTTCCAGGACCTCGAAGGAATCAGCCTCCAGATAGGAACGCACCAGTGTCCTGATGGGCTTCTCGTCGTCGACGATAAGGATCTTGCTGGTGCTCATAGGGTGATGTTAAGCGCCGGAGAGAGACTGCATCATGCGGGGAAGGGGACCCGCATCGGCGAGTCCCCTTCGTCGCGCGTGATCGGATGGGCTAGTTGCCACCGTTTCCGTTCTGACCGCCGCCGTTTCCGTTCTGGTGTCCTGTGCCGTCTTCAGGCCCAACATTGTCTGCCGGGCCTTCGCCGTCACACTCACCGGTTGCATATCCGCTACCCGCACCGGTGCCGTCACACTCGCCGTCGCAAGATTCGGGATCCTGGATCTGGGTCCTGGTCCGAGTCTGGGTGAGAGTGCCGTCCTGGGTCTGGGTTCCGTCCTGAACCCGGACCTGGACCCGCTCCTGCTCCTGGACCATTGGCGCGTCTTCGCCCATCAGCTCTGGATCGTGGACCTGCAGCTGCTGGCGGGTCTGGGTCTGGGTTTGAACTTGCAGCGCATCCTCGGAACCGACGACCTCGGGGTCGTGGATCTGCAGCTGCTGGCGGGTCTGGGTTTGGGTCTGCACAGCAGGGACCGGGGCCTCATCGCCATCGTCCACCGCAGTGTCGGCGAATGCCGAAGCACTTCCCAGTGCCATCACCGCGACGACTGCCGCTACGAGAATTCTCTTCCGTGTCATGTTTCATCCTTTCGAGCTGATAGCTCTATCAGAACAAACCCGGATGAAGCATCGCCGTTCTCAAACATGAAGCTTCTGTGAAGCACAAAAAAAGAGGGCACCCGCGGTGCGGGTGCCCTCTTTGCATTTGTCGACGGGTGCGGTCTACAGGTTCTCGGCGATCCAGTCCTTGGCGACCTGCTCGGGGTCGTCTCCATCGACGCCGATGCGACGGTTCATCTCGCTGAGTTCGGCGGTGGTCAGCTCGGCGCTCACCGAGTTGAGTGCATCGACGAGTTCGTCGCCGTAGGCATCCACGATGTCCTGGCGGATGACCGGTGTCAGGTTCTCTGCCGGCTGTAGGCCCTTGTCGTCCTCGAGGAGCACGAAGCCCTTGGCGGCGATGACGCCGTCAGACGTGAAGAGCAAAGCAACCTGGATCTCGTCGCCCTCGAGTGCGGCAACGGTGAGAGCACCGCCAACGTCGAGAGGCTTGAACTCAGCAAAGCTGAGGCCATAAACATCCTGGAGCCCGATCATGCAGAATTCACGCTCCGGGCACTCGGGTGGACCGCCAAAGACCAGATCAGAGTGGGCGGCCAGGTCGCTGACCTTGGACAGGCCCAACTCGTCAGCTGTGTCCTGGCGGACCACGATGCCGTTCTTATCCTGTGCCTTGGCCGGTTCGAGAACGGCGATGCCGGCAGGGGCCCATGCTTCTCTCAGGGCCTGTGTGGTTGCATCTGAATCGGCGGTCGGCGATCCGTTAAACAGGACTGCGAGCGCTGTGCCAACGTACTCTGGAACGAGGTCCAGTTCGCCGCTCTCGAGCGCCGGCGCATAGACCTCACGCGCTCCTATGTTCAGATTTCGCTCAACCGAGTAGCCCTTGTCCTCCAGCACCTGGGCATAGATCTCGGCAACAAGTGCGTTCTCACTGAAATTGGCGGAGCCGATCGTGATAGTCGGCCCGTCGGTTACGGCATCCTCACCCGATCCACAGGCAGCAGCCAGCAAAGCCAGTGCAACCAGAATCGCCCCAAGGACACCAGTGCGGTTGATCCGCATGGGTCTCACCCTCTCCTTCAAATTGGGATTTACCAAACGCTACAGCATGGCAGTGACATGAGGTGACGCTCTACGCGTGGGCGGATTTGGCGAGCTCTTCCGTTGCCCGGCCCAAACCGCGTGGCACCACCCGTGTCTCTATCGCTCCCAGCAGTAGCTCTGCTGCAACAGATAGGAGGGCTACCAGAATTCCCCCTGCGATGACGCGAACGTTGTCCTGCACGGCGAAGCCGTCGACGATGTAGCGTCCCAGGCCGCCCCATGCCACGAGCGCTGCCAGCGGCGCCGTAGCCACCACCTGCACGGCCGATACCCGGACCGCCGCCAGGATCACCGGTGCGGCCATGGGGGCCTCGATGTCACGGAGGACTTCGCCGCCGGTCATACCCATACCGACTCCCGCCTCAACGAGCGCTGGGTCGACTTCGCGGACCGCGGTGTAGGTGTTGGTGAAGATTGGTGGTAGGGCCAGGGCAAAGAGAGCAAGCAGAGTGGGCCAGAAACCAAGACCGAGCCCGAGTCGTATCGAGATCGGCAGGAACAGCGCCATGATCGCAAAGGACGGAACCGCCCGACCGATGTTGACCACGGCGACGGCAAGAAAGCCGCCGCGGCGCTTGTGGCCAAGCCACATAGCGGGGGGAAGGGCGACCGCAGCAGCCACCGTGGTAGCGATCACGGATATCTGGACGTGCTCCCAAATCCGATTCGGTATTCCCGATGCTCCGGTCCAGTTGGCCCCATCGAGAAACCATGCAATGACGTCGCCGATGAACTCCATGTCACACCGTCGCCCGTCGTCGCGCCCAGGGAGTCAGCGCCTTCTCCAATCCGAGAAGTGCCAGGTCGGCAATCACCGCGAGCACAACGGATAACACGGTTCCGGCGAGGATCTGCGTCGTGCCGATCGCGGAGAAGAACTGCAGACCGCGCAAGATAAAGAAGCCGAGCCCACCCTGGCCGATCAATGCGGTGATCGTGACCAGGCCGATCGTCGTGACGGTGGCGATTCGGATGCCGGCGATGATGACCGGCATCGCCAACGGCAATTGGATGTCGATGAACATCCGTCGCTCGGTGTATCCCATGCCGCGAGCTGCCTCCAACACCGACTCGGGCACTCCGTCGATCCCGGCGACGATGTTTCGGATCAGGATCAGCAGGGTGTAGGAGACCAGTCCGATCTCAGCGGTCAACCGGGTCAAGCCGGTGATCGGGACCAGGAAGGCAAACAAGGCCAGGCTCGGAATTGTGTAGAGAACGCCGGTGACCCAGGTGATGGGCAGGTAGGTCTTGCGCCAGCGCAACGCAATCACCGAGAGGCCGAGGCTGAGCGCCAGCCCGACGCCGACGGCAATCGCAGTGAGGATGATGTGTTCCTGAGTCGCTGCCCACAGATTGTCGACGTTACGGCCGACCCAATCCCACCTGACGAATGGCTCATCGGTCTGGGCGACCACAAGCGCTCCGGTGCGAGTCATTGCACGATTTCCCGGCTGATCTGGTCGACGGTGGCCATGCCGAGATAGCGGTCTCCGTCGAAGACAGCGGCAACGGCGGTATGTGATGTGATTACGGCATCGAGGGCATCGCGCAGGCTGTCGTTGGGGCCCAGTCGCACCTGATAGTCGCGAACAGGGATTGATTCCAGGGTGTCGTGTCCGGCCAGATCATCTGAGGTGAACCAGCCCTCGAGATGGTCGCTGGCACCGATGGCTGCCCAATCGATCCCATAGCGTGCCATCATCGCGATGGCGTCGCCCTGGGATGCCGACCTGGCCAGGACGGGCCCTTCATCGAGTTCGATGGCCGAAATGGGAATCAGCGACAGTCGCTTGATTCCACGGTCCGATCCGAGGAAGTCGGCAACGAATTGGTTGGCCGGATCACTCAGAATCTCTGCAGGAGCTGCGTACTGCTCGAGGTGGCCACCCTCGCTGAGAATCGCAACACGGTCGCCGAGTTTGATTGCCTCATCGATGTCATGGGTGACCAGGACGATCGTCTTGTGCAACTGCGATTGGAGGCGAATGAGCTCGTCTTGCAGGTTGGCCCGCACGATCGGATCCACTGCACCGAACGGTTCATCCATCAGCAGGACGGGCGGGTCTGCGGCCAGAGCTCGTGCCACCCCGACTCGTTGGCGCTGACCGCCCGACAGCTCTCCCGGATACCGATCGAGCATCTCGACGGGCAGCTCCACCAGATCGACGAGTTCCTCGACCCGGCTCTTGGTCTTTGCCTTGTCCCAGCCGAGCAGGTTGGGAACCGTGGCGATGTTGGCGCCGATGGTCTTATGCGGGAACAACCCGATCTGTTGGATGACGTAGCCGATGCCGCGCCGAAGCTCGTATGCGTGCAGGCTCGAGATGTCCTTGCCGTCGACTGTGATGGTCCCGCCGCTCGGTTCGACGAGGCGGTTGATCATCTTGAGGGTGGTCGTCTTGCCGCAGCCCGATGGGCCGACGAGAACAACGACCTCGCCTTCGTTCACTTCCAGGGAGAGCTTGTCGACAGCCGGCTGTGCGGTTCCGGGGAAGGTCTTGGTGACGTCGGTGAGATTGATCATCGACGTTCACAATAGATGGGAGCCTCTGTCACGGATCACGTTGCCCGGTGCGCTAACTTCAGGTTGTGACATCACCAGCCCCGGCAGCGCAGCAGAAGCCCGGACGGGTCCAGGCCATTCTTCGTGTCCTCGCCCGGCGTCTCCATGTGATGTTTACGTCCCGGGGACCCGGTTTCCGGAGGCTCGCCCAGGCCCACGCCGGCGGCACTGCGGGCGACACCCTTGTCGCTATGGCGTTGAGTACCACCCTGTTCTTCTCCGTGCCGTCGACTGAGGCCCGGGAGAACGTCGCCCTCTATTTGCTGATCACGCTGGCGCCATTCGCTCTGATCGGGCCTTTCCTCGGTGCCTTCTTCTCTCGCTTCCCCGGTGCCTACCGGGGTGGCCTTGTCGTCAGCTCGGGCTTGCGGGCTGTCGTCGCCATCGGCCTGGCCATCTGGCTCGACACGTACCTGCTGTTTCCTATGGCGTTTCTGCTCCTGGTGTTGTCCCGCTTCCACGGCATCAGCCGATCCAGTGTCGTGCCGATTGTGCTCGACGATGCCAGAGACCTCATTTCCGGTAATGCGCAGCTAGCCAGAATCGGTGTCATCGGCAGCGCGATCATCGTTCCGTTCGGTTTGCTCGGTGTCGGCTTCGGACACCCATCGTTCACTCTGCTCATTGCGTCGGCGGTATTCGTCTGGTCGGCTCTTTCCGCCGTAGGGCTGCCGCCGCTGCGAGTCGAGCGGGACAAGAGTCGAGAGGCACGCGCCGCTCGCAAGAAGGCAGCGGCACCGCGCGAGGTGCGCTTGGCTCGCTTTGCCACCGCGGGAGTGCGCTTCCTCAACGGATTCCTGCTCCTGCTGGTCGCCTTCGCCTTCCGTGATGAGGATGCCGGGATCGGCGATTTCTCGACCCTGCTCGCCGCTGCCGGTCTTGGGTATTTCGTGGCTGCTTTCGTTACTCCAATCCTCGATCGGAAGATTTCGGAGGAACCGATGGTGGTGACCGGGCTTGCCATTGAGGCCGGGGCCGCCTTTGTCGCCGCCCAGGTCTTTGGCCTCCCCGCCGCCGCATTCCTTGCCGCGGCGGCAGGTTTCGCCTGGGGTACGGCGAAGTTTGGGTTTGATGGCTTGCTACAGGCGACGGTGCCTGAGGAGGGGAGGGGGCGGGCCTTCACCAACGCCGAGACCTTCTTCCAGATTGCCTGGGTGCTGGGCGCAGTCATTCCCGTCGTTGCGTCTGTCCCGATCGCGCTCGGACTCACGCTGGCCGGCTTGCTCGCCCTCGCCATCCAGGTGATCTACATCTCAGCGGTCCTGGTCCCGGTGGTGCGTCACCGCCGCTCTGCCATCGCTGCCGCCGCCGCAGCCCGTGAGAGCAAGCCTCCTGAGAAGAACGTGTTGGACCTGATGTAGCGAAACGGCGATGCCGCTTCGATTGAGCCCGGCTTCGCCGAGCTCCCACCGGGCTATTCCGCCACGAACTCTGCGAAGCGGTGGAGCTCGGTACTCGGTACCTGGGCGGTGAGCATGGTGCCGGCGTCGGTGTGCTCAGTGTCCGATACGCGACCGATGTCGTGGACGAGGGTAACGATGTCTCCACGGTCGTAGGGGATGATGAGGTTGACTTCGTCGGTCGTCTCGCGGAGGCGATCGGTCACGGCGGTGGTCAGCTCATCGATTCCCGCTCCGGTCACCGCTGATGCGGCCACCGCGTCGGGGTGCAGCTCGAGGAGCCTGTTGACTGCAACGGGGTCTGCAACATCTGTCTTGTTGATGACAAGCAGTTCAGGGATCTCGCCGGCGCCGATCTCTCGCAGAACCGAGTGGACTGCTTCGATCTGACGGTCTGGGTTCGAGTCGGCCCCGTCGATGATGTGGAGCAACAGATCGGCCTGGTTCACTTCTTCGAGGGTGGACCTGAAAGCTTCGACAAGCTCGTGGGGCAGATTGCGGACGAAACCGACGGTGTCCGACATGAGAACGGGAGTGCCGCTCGGCAGATCCAGTCGCCGGATCGTGGAATCGAGAGTGGCAAACAGCCTGTCTTCGACCAGGACCCCGGCATCAGTCAGCCGGTTGAACATCGTTGACTTGCCGGCGTTGGTGTAGCCAACAAACGAAACGACCGGCAGGCGCGACTTGCGCCTCGCCTTCGTCCGGGTGTCGCGAGACCGGGCCAGGTGTTTCAGCTCGCGCTCCAGCTTGGCGATCCGCTCGAGGATGCGCCGTCGGTCGGTCTCGAGCTGAGTTTCACCGGGGCCTCTGGTCCCGATGCCGCCGGCCTGGCGGCTCATCTCTGTTCCCCGCCCGCGCAGTCGGGGGAGTCGGTATCGAAGCTGGGCCAACTCGACCTGGAGCATGCCCTCCTTGCTGGTGGCGTGCTGGGCGAAAATGTCGAGGATGAGCGCGACCCGGTCAACGACATCGCACTGAAACGCCTTTTGCAGGTTGCGCTGCTGCGCCGGGCTCAGTCCGTTGTCAAAGATGACGACGTCGATGTCCTGAGCCTTGGTGATCGACACGAGTTCTTCGACCTTGCCCCGCCCGATGAGAGTTGCGGCATCGAAGCGCTCGCGGCGAATTAGCTCCTCATCGACCGGGTTCGACCCGGCGGTATCGGTGAGGAGCGCGAGTTCGTTGAGACTGGTTTGTGCTTCCGGGACCGCACCCTTGCTCTGTGCCACCGCGATGAGAAACGCTCTCTGTTCAACGACTTCGAGATCGGTGACTGTTGCGGTGAGGCGGCTGCGGCTTCTTCCCGTGCGGGATTGCTCTGCCATTCGGGACCATGAAAGCAGATCGTGGGATTCTGTCGACCCGGACCCGGTGACGTTGGTATCTTATGGCCAACCTTGGAGGTCTAACGATGCAGAAAACGGTTGGGCAGTTGCTGGCTGCCAAAGGAACAGACGTCTGGACGATTGCTCCCGATGCAACCGTCTTCGACGCTGTTCGCCTCCTCGCCGACAAGAACATTGGTGCACTTGTCGTCGTCGAAGACGGCAGCGTTTGCGGCATCATCTCGGAGCGTGACTACGCCAGGAAGATCATGCTGCTGGACCGCGACTCGCGTGACACCAAGGTCGCGGAGATCATGACGTCCGACGTCAAAACCGTGACGAAGGACCGCACTGTGTCGCAGTGCATGACTTTCATGACCGACCTGCACATACGTCACTTGCCCGTGGTCGAAGACGGTGAATTGGTGGGTCTGATCTCGGTCGGGGACATCGTCAAGGCTGTGATTGCCGAGCAAGCGTTCCTGATCCAGGCTCTCGAGCAGTACATAACCGGATAATCGGCGACTACCCGTGAGCCGGCTCCGGCTCTTCCTCAATGACATCCGGGATGGCGGTGTCGGCGTTCTTGATGGTCGGCTGGCCGGCCGCATAGCCGACCACCACGATCGTCAGTATCCCGAGCACGACGAAGAACGCCCCGGCGCCTCGACCGGGGCCGGTGCCGATGATGTCTCCAACAACGCCGCTGAGCACCCCACCGTCCTCCAGCATCGGCTGGAAGATCCCGTCGGCGATCGGGCCGGCCAGGATGTAGCTGAGTGGTGTGGCCCCCATGGCCAGCAGCAACCGGAGCGAGAAGACCCTGCCTTGCAGCTCCGGGGGGATCTTGCTCTGCCAGAACGCCTGGCTGATTCCTGCGGCGATCGGGATCGAGAACAGAAGGACGAAGAGGCCGAGCGACACCACAGCGGCCGAGGGCCGCAGCCCTGCAATCAGGAGGCCAACTCCCATCCCTCCGAGGGCGAGCATCAGGCTCGGGATTCTTCTGGTCGGGCCTCCCCAGATGCTCATCACCAGTCCACCGATCAGCATTCCGAACGCCCCCACGGATATGACGCCACCCGCCCGGGTCTCGGTAGCGAAGGCCAGCAGCAGCGGATAGATCAGTACGGAGTGGAAGAGCATCGCAAAGTTGACGAAGGAGAACGTCAGCATCAGGCCGAGCAGCCCCGGCCGCTCCCGGACGTAGTCGAGACCGACTTTCGCCTCTTTGAGTAGAGCACGAGCGCCCCGACCAAGTCGCGGCTCAGGAGTCGGCTCGGGGAACCGCACTAGCGCCAGGATGCCGACGGCCAGCAGGAATGTTGCGAGATCAACGACGAAGACGGTGGTCAGGCCGCCGGCAACGAGGATGACCGCACCCAGAATCGGGCCCAGGATGATCCCGGCGCTCCCCGCGAGTTGGACGAGGCCCGCCGCCCGGCCGTGGTGTCGCTTGGGCACCAGCAGGGTTGTCGCCGCGCTGTAGGCGGGGAACTGAAACGAGCCGAACGCTCCCGAGATACCCAGAGCGAAGTAGAGATGCCAGATCTCGAGCGAATCGGCGAGGAGCAGTGCGATGACCGCCACTGTTCCCACCGACGCTCCGGCATCGGAAAGCATCATGACGCGGCGTCGGGGCCAACGATCGACTATCGCACCGGCAAACGGCGTAATCAGGAGGGCAGGGAGTCGGGCGAGCAGGATGACCATGGCCAGCTGTGTTGTCGATCCGGTCTGCTCGTATACCCAGAAGGCCAGGGCGAACGAGGCAATGCTCGAACCGACTCGGGACACCAATTGGCCCACCCAGACGGCGAGAAAAGTCCGGTATCCAGCCAGCTCACGAAAGTCGGAAGCCCAAGACATAGTCCACCCGTAAATAGTTTGCCAGTTAACTATATACGGATCAACTAGTCTCGCCAATATGGGATCGACTAACGAACCGGCATGGCGAGAAGCAATCAATCACATGTTGCACTTCTCGTTTGTGCTCAAGGCAGAGATCGAGGCTCGCCTCGGTGAGGACCTGGGGATTGGGCTTGCGGATCATGAGGCCCTCATCCACGTCCATCTCAGCGATACCGAACTGAAGATGAGCGACCTTGCCGATCGGCTCGTGCTGTCGCGCGGTGGCGTCACGAAACTCGTTGACCGGCTGGAAGGCTCGGGGCTGCTACGCCGCGACGCGTCCGCCGACGACAGAAGAGTGACGATGGTGGAAATCACGAACGAGGGCGTCGCCACCGTGACGAAGTCGCGTGCCATCATCGACGAGATCGTCATGGAACGCTGGGGGAACCGAATCAGCGATGACGAATCAATGCTCATCAAGAAGCTGATCAGGCGCGCCTATCACGACGAGGACAGCACGCTGGTTGAGGAGTAGTGATCAGGCGCCGCGATCGGCCATGATCGCCTCGTCATAGGGCTCGATCATGATGCACTCACCGGGGCATTCCTCGGCCGCCTCAACCACAGTATCGATCTGATCGTCCGGGACGCGGGCCACGCCACGCGATCCATCGGGACCGTGCCCGTCGCCATCGCCGCCATCGAAGGTGATCGACTTGCCAAATATGGAGGCTTCCTCTTTGACGGTCCACAAACCGTCGTCCCTGCCGTGGAATACATCCGGTGCGATCTCTTCGCAGATGCCGTCTCCGGTACACAGATCCTGATCGATCCAGACCATGAGCTTGGTTGCGTCAGCCATCGTTCCCCTTGGTGCCTAGGAATCTCCGGCAAGGTTAGCCCGAGTACTCTCCATCACGGAGGCGTCAGGATGCCTGGTGGGTCCCGCGGTCTTCAAAACCGTTGAAGCGGCGAAAGTTGCTTGGCGGGTTCGATTCCCGTCCGCCTCCGCTACGACCCGAGCCCATGTTTGGGCTCGGGTCTTGCTTTGGCTGGAATCGAGCTGTCGTTTTGCCTCCAGACCTCGTGGGTCTGCGCAGTACGATCGGTGGGTCGAAGGAGTTCTCCCATGTCCAAGCGCTTTGTCATCGATACCGACACGGGTTCTGACGACGCGGTGGCGTTGATGCTGGCGGCGGATGATCCTCAAGTCACAATCGAAGCAGTGACAACCGTCGCAGGCAATGTTCCGCTGGATCTAGCCACTCGGAACGCCTTGTACACGCTCGAATTCATGCGGCTCACCGATGTACCTGTCTATGCCGGATGTGACCGACCGCTGCTGCGGCCCCTGGAAACCGCCCAATGGGTCCATGGTGAGGATGGGATGGGTGATATCGGGCTACCACCACCACGAAGCACCCCCCGGGCTGAGCACGCGGTCGATGTCCTTCGCGAGCTGAGCCTCGAGCATCCCGGCAAACTGACGCTGATCACGCTTGGCCCGCTGACGAATATCGCTGCCGCTCTGGCGAGAGACCCCGAGCTTCTTACGAGGTACCAGCACACCTACATCATGGGTGGTGCTCCCGATGCCGTCGGCAACGTTTCGGCGACGGCCGAGTACAACGTGTGGGCCGATCCCGAAGCAGCGGCGATGACGCTGGCCGCCCCCGGGGCCAAGACCGTGGTCGGATGGGACATCTCGCGGAAGTACGCCGTGATCGGACCAGACGAACGTCGAGTGCTCGAAGGGATCGACACCGCGCGCTCGCGTTTTGCCCTCGACATCAATGGTGTGCTTGATCGAGTGGCGCGTGAGTACAACGGCCTGAAAGGCTTCGACCTGCCCGACCCGATCACGGTCGCTGTAGCGATAGACCCGACGCTGGCGACCACGACCGACGATGTCTACATGGGTGTGGCCACGGCCGACGAGACGCGTGGGTTCACCTTCATCGATCTACGCAAGAGTGAGGCTCCGCCTCCGAACGTGACGGTCGTGGTGGAGGTTGATGAGGAGCGGTTCAAGCGTCGCCTCTACGCGATGTGTCAGAACGACTAGTTGCCCTCTGGAGTCTTGAACAAGAGCGGTCCGAACCAACGACCCCGGCGGCGCATCCGCTGCTGGGCGAGGGGTTCTTCACGATCGTCGATCACCAGGTGGATGAACACTCCGCCCAGTCGCCAGGCGAGTACTCCGTCGGTCATGACCTGATCGCCCACGACCACGACCTGATCGGACCGCCCGATCCCGAGCCGTCGCCGCGTGGTCCATGGCTTGTTACCCCGGCTCACCATGCGGGGAACTCCTCGCTCGGCGCCGTTGGTGAGGGCAATGGCACGGTCAACGCGGGGATGGCCCTCGAGGTCATCAATCGCCGAGTTGACCGCACGCTCGAACTCATCCGGTGGGGCACCCTGGCGGGCGACGGTGCCGTCGACATCGAGGATCAGCGTTACCTGATCCCCGATGTCGTCCAGCAGTACCTCTACATCGCTCAGCTCGCCCGCAGCGTGCCTAACGATGCGATGCCACATCGCTACTCGTTGCTGGGGGTCCGCATCGCCGCCGTGGCGCGAGAGTGCGGGTCGTAATCGTCGATTGGTGCGGGATGCAGCTCCAATAGTCGGAGCCGCTCGTCACCCTTGCGGCTCTTGGTGACAACCAGCAGCAGGCTTGGCAGCACGAGTAACGAGACGAGCAGCGCCAGCGCAACCATTACCGCGGTCAATGTGCCGAATGCAGCGAAGATCGGTGTTGGTGCCAGGCTAAGAGCCCAGAACCCGATGATCGATGTGATCGCGCTAATGACCAGCGCACCGCCGGTGCCGACACCGGCCCTACGCAGAGCCGGGAACCGGCTCGGCTCGCCTTCGAACTCCTCGCGGAACCGAACCGTGAAGTGCGTTGCGAAGTCGATGCCGACCCCGATCGCGATTGCCGCAATCGTTGCCGTAATGGGGTTGATGGCGAGGTCGACGAGGAACATGAACCCGTAGACCCAGGCGACCACGAACAGGATCGGGATGATCGATGTGATCGCGTACTTCAGCGACCGCATCACGAGACCGGCGATCAGGATCGCCAATGCGATTGCGATCGGCAGCGATAGCAGCATCGAGTCGATGAAGGCCTGCAGGCTGGTTTGCGCTCGAATCGGCTCACCCGAGATTCCGATTGTCGTTGCGGTACTCCCGAGGCTCGATTTGAGGCTATCCGCCGCGTCCTGCAACTCAGTTCGTGCTGCGGTCACGACGGCATCGTCGGTGAAGGACGCGATTGAGATCTCCAACAGCGTTGCCTGCGATGCATCTCCGACGTGGAGATAGCGCTGCACGATGTCGGGCCGGAGAATCATGATTCCTTCAGCATTGGGCAATCCGTTGTTGACGGCGTAGTCGTAGATGGCACCAACTTGCGCGGCATCGTCGGGCAGGCCGTCCCCGTCGTTGTCGGTGATCGCCGTACCGGTGGCGGCAATGGCTTGTAAGGCCGGCGGGGAAGCCATCGCCGCTCTGATGATGGTCGTTGCGTTGGGGCTGGTTTCGCTGGCCGGTCTGTCGAAGGACGCCATCGTGGCTTCCAGCGTCGAAAGCGTCTCGGGTGCGGTGAGGTCCCCTTCGACGAATACGTACCCGGTTCCGCCACCCTGTGACGGGTAGTGCTCGCTCAACTTGTCGAGGCTGGCCACCGTGTCGCTTCCCTCCGGGAGGAAATCGGTGAACTGGAACCGGCGCTCCACCTGGGTGAACAGGATCGCCCCGATGATCGCGATTACGGCAACGACGGGCAGTGTGACCACGCGCCATCGAGCCAGGAAGTGGACAACACTTCCGGCGGCGGTGAAGCCGTGACCCGCGCCCCGAATCTCATCTACGAGTTCGCGCCCGGCGGCGACCGCCTTGGCGTTGCGACGCTTCGTCCACCAGTAGGGAAAGGCCAAGAACAGCCCGAGGAAGACGACGAAGACGACGGCACCGATCGTTGGCATCACCACCGTCATCGACACCATGATGCCGCCGATGAGCGAGGTGAGAACAAATAGCGCCTTGTAGCCGAGCATCAGTCCGCTGTCGGCCGGTCGGCCCCGGAGACCTTCCTCGATGCCAAGCAGGACTCGCGGGGTCAGCAGGCCCAGGAACACGTAGGCGAGGAGCAGCGCAATTGCTGCACCTATGCCGAACTCTGTGATCGCCTCTACACCCGAAACCGCATTCGACATGAATGCGGCGGCCGATGTGACGGCCGCCAGAAGCAGCGCTTTGAAGACGGCCGTCATGCCCAGAGGATAGGCTCGCTCGCGAGTGTGGCCTTCTACCTGCGCCTCGCGGGCTCGCCCCGCTCCGTGGATGAAGAAGTCGACGCCGAACGAGATCATCGCCACCGGCACGATCAGCTGAAGAAGCGGCGAGACATCAAGCTGGACGAGGGCGACCACACCGTTGTACATCATCATGGTCACGCCAAGACCGGCGGCAACAACCGCTCCCGCCCAATACGACCGCATCAGCGCACCGACCAGAAGCACGATCAGGGCGACGGCGAGGAAGATGTAAGGGCCGCCGGCGAGGAACGAGTCCTGGAACTCAGTCTCGATACTGACCGCGATACCCCACACGTTGAGGTCTGCATTCTCTGTCAGCCGGGCCTGGCCGTCGCGAAGCACCGTCTGTGTTGCGATCAGCCAGGTCTCGGTATCGATGAGTTCGTCGGCCTCGACCTCGGCGTCGAAAGCTTTTGCGTCGTAACGCAGTTGTGCGGTGAATGCCGGTGCCTCCCACACGGGGACGACGCCGTCGGCGCCGGGAACCAGGACCTGAGAGGCAGCACTAGACAGCGTGAAAGCGAGCGGGGCCGTCGGAGAGTCTGGTGCGAGCAAGGCCGAGATCGCCGCTTTCACCTCGTCGTCGGTGGAGCCTTCAAGACCTGATGGCAGAGCCGCATCGACCGCATCGGCGATCGAGAAGATTCCATCGATTTCGATACCGAGATCAACATCGACCCCGGTTACCAGACGTGAGTTGAGCGGTGCGTCCAGGATCGTCGAAGTGTCGGCACGTAGAGCATCGGATCGACTCTTGAAATCGAGAAGATGATCGCGAGTCAGTACGTCTGCACCATCTGGATGCTCAACGAGGAATAGGGCACCGGCCACCGCGGTGTCCGGGGTGAACACATCCTCAACCCGTTCGGCGATGTCGAAGATCTCGCCGGTTGGGTCGAAGTTGACTTGTTCCTCGTTGGCGATCGACGGCGCCAAGACAGCGAGGACCAGCGCCAGCAGCACAACGACCGCTGAGATGATCCTGATCCTACGGTTGACGAACTCGAACACGCCGTAGCCTCGTCGAACGTCCTGCTCTGCCATGACCCTCTCCCTTTGCATGGACTGCGAACCGGCCTCGTTGGACCGTGGTCGAGGCTACACAGGCAACCAGGAGACGACTAGGCAGCGTATGCACAATTACGAAGATGGGCGATTTGAGGGGAATCCCTGCGTTGATCGTGGCATGGGATAAGCTGCGGGCATCTCATGAGCGACCCAAACACCCTCGGCAGCCTTGTTCGAAAGCGCCGACTCGAATCCGGATACTCCCTCGGTCAATTGGCCTCCAAAGTAGGCAAGACGGCCGCAGAGGTGCGCGCCTGGGAACGGGACTCAGAACTCCCCGAGCACGGCATCATCGATCGGCTTGCTTCGACCCTCGAGATCGATCTCGATGAGATCAAGAAGCGTCTCGATGAGGGTAAGAAAGCGCTTGAAGCCGAGCGCAAAGCCGCCCAGGAAGCCGCCGCCGCCGAGGCTGCAGCTGCTGCTGAGGCAGAAGCCAAGATCCGGTCGGAGCCAGATGAGCCGGTGGAGTTCCCCGACGAGGGGGCTGAGCAGTCGGCCGACGAAGCAGCCCCAGCCGAAGATGAAGCGGACGTTGCGCTCGAGGAAGAAGAGGATCTCCCCGGATTTGCCGTTGATGATCCTTTCACCCCGCCCCCGCCCGTCGATCTCCCGGTCGAGTCCACTCCCGTTTCCTCTCAAGCGGAGGAACCGGAAGACCCCGATCTTGGCTTGCTCGACGCCCCGACTGAAGCAGTTCCGGTTCCGATCATCACGGAGACGGCAACGGCTGCTCGCGCCGGGAGAGCCGCAGCTGTACTCGAGGAACCGCCACTTCCGCCGCTGCCCCAAGTTGGCGTTGCCCCCGATGCCGATCCCGGCCTGTTGCGATACCTGGAACCGCTCAGGATCCTTTTCGATCCCAATAACCGCTACCTCTACTGGATTCGCGCCGGACTGACGGTTGTGGTGATGATAGTTTTTCTCGTCATCCTCATGGCCCAGCTCGGCAATCTGCTGGACGCCATTGGTGAGTTACTCGACACCTTCGAGCCCACTGCCCCGGACCCGGACAGCCTCGACGTATAGTCGCGGCATCTTCTGTCCCCGCGGGAGGGACCGCCTAGGCGAAGGCTCTGACTAGCAGGCCGATTGCGGCGAGCATCGAGACTGTCAGGATGGCCGGGCGAACGGTGTGACCGTCGAGGCGGTGCCGTAGCCTCGAGCTGATCACGTACCCGGTGAGCAGGCCGGGGAACAGCAGCACGGCCAAAAGCAGGTCGTCGCCGGTGATTCGGCCGGCGAATACCCGGAAGATGACTGTCACCGTCAGCCCGCCCGAGAAGAAAAGGGCCAAGCTGGAGCGAACTGTTGGTCCTTCTGCGTCCTTGAAGAGTAGAGCAGCGGGCGGTCCACCCATTGATGCGACCATCCCCATGATCCCGGCGACGATCCCGGTGCCGAACTCAGTGGTGGGATTGCGGCGAACGGAGATGCCGGTGCCGAGAATGAGCACGGCGACGATCACCGATGCGGCGATACCTATATCGATGCTGCGTTGTGCAGCCAGCCCGAGAATCCAGAGACCGAGGATCGCGCCTGGGATGCGTCCGGCGAGCAGCCAGGCGACCCCTTTCCCGTCGATGTGTGACCGCTCCCGCCACGTCATCGAGTAGGCGAGTGGCACAGCCAGCAACAACTGGGGGACCGGTGCGAGCACCGGATTGACGAGCGACAGGATGGGGACGGACAGGATCCCAAAGCCGACGCCAATCGTGCCCTGAACGATGGCACCGAGAACGGTGACGACGAGGGCGACGATGAGTTCGGGCGGGGAAACGGGCAAGTGCGGTCCACGGCAGAAGGATCACGAGTATGCCACCGTTCGGATGAGACACCGAGCCGGTGCTGTAAATGAGACACAGCGCAAAAGACTCTTGCTATCGCGAGTTGGTGCTGATTACGATGCCGCATCGCCAGCCGACCTCACCGCGATTGCAGGGACTGTGAAGCAATTTCAGAACAATATGACCTCGGGCGCTGCCCGCCGTATGCCGCGCTCGGTGGCTCTCCTCGTGTTGTTGACACTGGTTTTGGCAGGTTGTTCTGGCTCAGGTCCACAGACCGCACTGAACCCTGAAGGGCCGATCGGTCGCACGATCGACGACCTGTGGGAGCTCGTCTTCATCATGGCCACAGTGGTGTTTGTGATCGTCCAGGCAGCGATCATCTACACGATCATCCGGTATCGCGCCCGCAAGGGTGACGACAGCGAGCCGGTTCAGGTTCACGGCAACACCCGCCTGGAGATACTGTGGACGATTATCCCGGTAGTCATCCTCGCCAGTATCGGCTACCCAATTGTGAAGGGCATCTTCGACGTACGTGCTGTAGCCGAAGGCTCCGATGTCTTGCAGGTCCAGGTCACCGGCCATCAGTGGTGGTGGGAGTTCGAATATGTCGACTACTCCGACGAAACCGGCCGCACGCTGGTCACCGCCAACGAACTGGTCATCCCTGAGGACACCACGGTCAATCTCACCATGACCTCGGCGGATGTCATCCACAGCTTCTGGGTCCCGGTTCTGGCCGGTAAGCGTGATGTGGTCCCGAATCGAATCACCAATCTGACTCTGATAGCCGACGATCCGACTCCTGTCGATGAGCCCCACCCCGGGCAGTGCGCCGAGTACTGCGGGCTCGCCCACGCCGATATGCGCTTCAAAGTCCACGTCCGCGATCAGGTTGGTTTTGATGCCTGGGTCGCCGACCAGCTGACTCCGGCCGAGATTCCAACCGAAGGCGCGGCAGCCGCCGGGTACACGGCGTTCAACACCTGTGTCGCCTGCCACAACTCCACCGTCATGGGAGAGAATGGGCCCGAAGACGTCGGCCCTGTGCGCACTATCGAGGTCGATGGTGTCACCTTTACCTCGTCACTCGCCCCGAGCCTGACGCACTTCGGGAGTCGGTCCACGTTTGGCGCCGGTACTTTCGAGAACAACGCAGAGCACCTTGCCGAGTGGCTTGCCGACCCGTCATCGATCAAGCCGATGCGTCCAGAACTGAACGACGTGCCCAACGGTCGGATCCTCGGCATGCCAAACTTCAATCTGTCCTCTGATGACATCACAAATCTGATCGCACTTCTGGAAGGGTGGGAGTGACATGGTGCTCGACACCGGCAAGGATCTAGCGCCCGCGGCCCCGAAGGGAATCTGGAGCTGGATCACCACCGTCGATCACAAGCGGATCGGCCTCATGTATGGCGTCACCGCTCTCGTTGCCTTTTTCGTAGCGGGTCTAGAGGCTCTTCTGATCCGGCTGCAGCTGACGAATGCCAATGGCACCGTGCTCAGCGCCGACGCCTATAACCAGCTCTTCACGATGCACGGCCTGACCATGCTCCTCGTCGTGGTGATGCCGGTTGGGGCGGCGTTCATGAATTACTTCATCCCGCTGCACATCGGAGCACGCGATGTCGCCTTCCCCCGTGCGAACGCGTTCAGCTATTGGCTGTTCCTTTTCAGCACTGTGATGCTGCTGTCATCATTCGTGCTCGGTGGCGCTCCGGACGGGGGCTGGTTCGGATACGCCCCGCTGTCGACTCAGCTCGAGGAATACGTGCGGATGGACTATTACGCCATCGGCGCACAGATGCTCGGTATCGCCTCGATCATGGCTTCCGCCAACTTCATCGCAACGGTGTTCACGATGCGGGCGCCCGGCATGACCCTGATGCGGGTGCCGGTGTTTACCTGGATGGCAGTGGTCGTATCGTTCCTTCTGATCTTCTCGCTGCCGATCTTCGGTGTCGGGCTGTTCCAGATGTGGTTCGACCGCAACTTCGCCACCCAATTCTTCGGGGGCGGAGGCGATCCGCTGCTGTGGCAGCATCTCTTCTGGCTCTTCGGTCACCCCGAGGTATACGTGCTGATTCTGCCGGCGATGGGCATCGTGTCCGAGGTATTCCCCACCTTCAGCCGCAAACCGCTGTTTGGCTATCCGTTCGTCGTCTTCTCCGGTATCGCGATCGGCTTTATGGGCTTCGGTGTGTGGGCCCACCACATGTACACGGCGGGTCTCGGCCCGGTCGCTGAGGCCGGCTTCGGTGTGGCGACGATGATGATTGCCGTACCAACCGGCGTGAAGATCTTCAACTGGATCGGCACGATGTGGGGTGGCAAGGTCAAGTTCGAGCTTCCGATGATGTTCGCCATCGGCTTCGTGTCGCTGTTCGTCATCGGTGGCCTCTCCGGTGTCCTGCACTCGGTCGTGCCATCCGACTACCAGCAGCACGACAGCTACTTCGTCGTTGCTCACTTCCACTACGTACTCTTCGGGGGTGGTGTTTTCGGCTACGTGGCCGGCGCCTACTACTGGTATCCGAAGTGGACCGGTCGCTTCCTGGATGTCAAGCTCGGCAGGTGGCACTTCTGGCTGATGCTGCTGGGGTTCAACCTGACCTTTGCTCCGATGCACATCCTCGGCCTCAACGGGATGGCTCGCCGCACCTATCGCTATCCCGAGGGTCTCGGCTGGGAGTTCTGGAACCAGGTTGCGACCTTTGGCTCGTTCCTGATCGGCATCTCGTTCCTCTTCTTCGCTTGGAACCTGATCAAGAGCCGCAAGCATGGTCGGGAAGCAGGCAGTGATCCGTGGGATGGCAGGACACTCGAGTGGTCAATCTCCTCGCCACCACCGGTCCACAACTTCGATGAGATCCCTGTGGTTGAGCACGTGGACGATTTCTGGCACCGCAAGTACGCAACTGATGAAGCGGGTCGGGCCGTGCGTATACCTGACGTCTCAGGTGGCACCACCGCTGCCGATACGACGACCGGCGGTGACGGCGAGTCCGCTGCGGATGGCCATGAGGATGACATGCACATGCCTTCACCGTCGTACTACCCGATCATTGCCGCATTCGGGGTGATGGTCACGGGTTACGGGCTGGTCTACGCTCCGGGCGCGGCGTGGGTTGGCGTTGGGGTCGGAGTGCTGATAACGATGTGGGGCTTCTTCGGTTGGTCGCTAGAGCCCGTAACGAGGGACGAAGATCATGACTAGCCAGGCAGCGCCGGTGGAGGCGCACGATCATCACGACGTTCGGCCGATCCGCAAGGCAGCAATGTGGGTGTTCCTTGGTTCGGAATGCATGTTCTTCGGGTCGATGATCGCAACGTTCTTGCTGTACCGGAACAACACCGGCGACGGTCCCGGCGCCGAGCTGTTCAACATCCCGTTCACGTCGGCCAGTTCGTTTGTGCTGCTGATGAGCTCACTCACGATGGTGTTGGCCCATCACGCTTTCGAGAAGCGTGACGCCCGTAACACTCGCATCTGGCTGGGGGCAACAGCTCTGCTGGGAATTACGTTCCTTGCCGGCCAGATCTTCGAGTTCACCGAGTTTGTACACGAGGGCCTGGAGATCTCGACGAGCTCATTCGGTTCGGCCTTCTACATGCTCACCGGCTTTCACGGCGCTCACGTCGCCCTCGGTGTTGTCATGCTGCTGGCGATGTTCTTCCTCTCGCTCGACGGTCGTCTCCATGAGGAGCGCGGGTTAAACGTCGAACTGGTCGGTCTTTACTGGCACTTCGTCGACATCGTCTGGATCGTTATCTTCACCGTCGTCTACTTGCTGCAGGTCTGAACAATGACGCAAACAGCCCACAGAGCTCATCCAACACCGGCCGTCTACTGGGGTATCGCTCTTTTCCTGGGAGTTGTCACCGCCATCGAGATCGCCATTCCGAGCATCACTGCGCTCGACCCGGTCAAGGTTCCTCTGCTACTGGTGCTTGCGGCCGTCAAGTTCGGCACCGTGGTCTCTTTCTTCATGCATCTCCGCTACGACAAGAAGCTGTACCGCACCCTGTTCCTGTTTGGTGTCATCGGTGTGATCCCGCTGTTCCTGGTCGTGTTGCTGACGATGCACGCCCTCTGAGCGCATGAAAATGCTCATCCTCGCCGCCGATCCGGGGATCTTCGATGTAACGCCTTTCCACATGCATCTCGACGTGATCGGGGTGCTCGGAGCAATGGTGGTTCTCTACGAGTACGGGCTGCGCCGGCTGGCGCCTCTCTATGCCCCCCGTGGCGAGATCGTCGTCACCAAGGGACAGCGCAGAGCCTTCTACCTGGGGATATTCGCCCTGTATGCGGTCTCGTCCTGGCCGGTGCACGATATCGGAGAGAGCAGCCTCTTCATGTTCCACATGTCGGAGCATCTGGTCTTCGGGCTCATCGCTCCGCCGCTTCTGTTGTCCGGCACGCCGTGGTGGCTAATCCGGCTCGTGGTCAAGCCGGTTCTGCCGGCGCTGCGTATCTTCACCAAGCCGTTTGTCGCGCTTGCGTTGTTCAATGGGATGCTCGGCCTGATCCATGCCCCGGCCGTCCTCAACCTGATGCTGCGCAACGAGTTCGCCCATTTCGGTCTGCACGCCATCTTGTTCGTCTTCGGGATTTTCATGTGGTGGCCCATCCTGGGGCCGATTCCCGACATCCCTCAGTTGTCCCCGTTTCTTCGCATGGGCTACGTATTCCTCCAGTCGCTGGTGCCCACCATTCCTGCGACGTTCCTCACGTTTGGAGAGACGCCGCTCTATCCCGTCTATGAGACCTTCCCTCGGCTGTGGGGGATCCCAGCGCTCGACGATCAGGTCATGGCCGGGCTCATCATGAAGCTCGGCGCAGGTCTACTGCTCTGGGGCTACATCGCCTGGATCTGGTTCTCGTGGTGGAACGACGAGCAGAAATACACCAATCCGACGCCGCGCGTCGAGTTGAGCCGTCCCTCGTAGCCGTAGACCCATCGCAGGGCACGGGCCTGGCAACTTAAACCTGGCATCGGTAGGTTGAGGTTGAAAGCTGGGGCCTCCGACACGGACCAGCACTCGGGGGTCCCTTGTGTGCTGAGAGGGGTGTTTCAAGTGAGGCGACCGTACCTGATTGCCGGCTTGGCTGTACTAATGATCGTCAGCGCCGTGGGAGTGGCTTCCGCGGCCATAACCCGTTTCACGGATGTGCCGGACACGAACGTTTTTGCGGCAGACATTCAGTGGATGGATGAGAACGAGATCACGACTGGCTGCGGACCCGACGTCTACTGCCCAACGATGAATGTCACGAGGGAGCAGATGGCGGCGTTCATGCACCGTCTTGCGACCAAGCAGGTCGTCGACGCCAAGTCGCTTGGCGGGATGGCGGCCGACGAGTTTGCCACTGTGGGCCACGACCATGACGCCGACTATCTGGGCCGAACCGCGACTGCTGCGAACTCTCGCCGGGTGGATGGATACGATGCCAATGACCTGATCCGAGTCGCCGCTTGGTCGTTCACCGATGACAAGGCGCCCAACGACTTCGCGGAGCTGGGTTCGTTCAAGATCACCGCCCCGGTCGACGGTTCGCTGATGTTGTCGACCTCGCTCGAGTTGCACTCAGAGGCCAGCGACGAGTTCATCTACTGCGGTTTCGAACTCGACGGCGCGCTCGTGAACGAATCGGCAACCACCTACCGCGTCGAGTACGACGCGGCGCAGTTCTTTGCGCCGTGCGCTGCGGAGGCAGTGGTTCCGGTCGAGGCAGGCACCTACACGGTCACCGTCCTCGGGTCCTACAACTACCTGTTGGACACGATCTTCACCTGGGGAACCGCATCTGCCTTATTCGTCCCCTTCGATGGGGCCGGCGACCACCCTAAGCCGCTTGTTGCCGAGCCAGCGTCGGCGAACCAAATGCCGTAGTACGGACTAGCCGAGCCGACTGCCGTGTGGAGTTCGGTTGTATCGGACTCCGGGCGGGTTTCGTCGGGGTTTGTGTGGTTTTTGGAGTTTGGTTGTATCGGATTCCGGGTGGGTTTCGTCGGGGTTTGTGTGGTTTTTGGAGTTTGGTTGTATCGGATTCCGGGTGGGTTTCGTCGGGGTTTGTGTGGTTCTTGGAGTTCGGTTGTATCGAACTCCAGGCGGATTTCATCCGCCGTTGTCAGGCTTGGAACCACCTAGATATGCGGCGCCCGCTGCTCCGAGCAACACGACGGCCGCGGCTCCGCTGAAGATGGCGATCGCGGCGATACCCTCGGCTGCGAGCAGAAGCTGAGCCAGGGCAATGGCCAAGGCAGCGATAACGATGATGGCGAGCATCGGCCCGGTGACCGCTCTGGTCGCTGCCCGCATCATTGCCGCGGTGCTGGTTGGAGCGGCCTCGCCTTCGAGCCCCACGATGCTCTTGGCCGCAAGGGTGGATACGACCCAGGCGACGAGGGCTCCGGTGACGATTCCGGCGATCAAGGCGGTCAGGGCCAACGCGGCGACCGTGACCGTGACCACTCCGGCCTCCGAATCGCCGGCGAAGCCGAGACCGGCACGAAGAATGCTGTAACCGCCGGCTACAGCCGCAACGAGGCCGAACGGCATGATGTGGCCGAGCTCAAATCGGGTCTGGCCTTCATCATCGTCTGAGCTTGCCCCGTATGCGACAGCGGAAACCACTGCTCCGCCGACAAGCGACACTACAACGGTGGCGAGGAACAGGGCACCGTTGGTGACGGCCAATTCGGCATCCCCACCGCTCGTGAGACCAATCGCATCCATGGCATACCGGCCCGCAAACAGCACGAGCAGGGCGATGGCGATCAACCCACCGGCCAGCGCTCCTGAGAGGACTACGGTCGAACGATTATTCACGGCTCACTCCGATCTGACACCGCCCGAGAGTGTAGATGCCGAGAATCCGCTCCGCGGGTTCCTGGGCAGTTGCTGCGCAACTGCCGGGCTGCATCAGTCCCCTTTCCCGGGGGCAACCGGGGCATCTGCCGCGGCTCTCAGCAGAAGTTGATGGCTGCGTCCACCGAGTAGATGCCCATGATCGTATCGGTGCCTTCGTCGCCGCTATCGGTGACTGGACCCCACAGCAGCAGGTTGCCGCTGTTGCCCCGCAGCTCGAAGACCCGGCCGTATTCGGAGTCGGTGACGATCTCAACGTCAAAGGCGGCGTAGATGCTGCGTAGGTCGGTGACGTTGTCTCCGATCCGAAGGCCGCTGAGGGTCTCCAGATCGACGGCGACCGAAGTGGCGGCCTCGTCATAGGTGAGATCGAGCCGGTATCCGGCGAACGTCTCGGTGCCATCGGCGTCCACGACGACGATGGCGGCGAGAGCCCCAAACTTGACGATCCTCACCAGACCGCCCTCACACGCCCCGTACTCGCCGGTAGATGTGATGGGGCCGGTATCGCTTGTTGGCTCACCCAGAGTGGCGACGAGCTTGCCAACGGCCTCAGCAGCAGGACTGCCCAGGCTGACAACGCCGAGACCCGAGGTCTGCAGGGTCAGGTCGCTCAGCGCAATGGGCTGCCCGAGAGCCGTATACGGCTCGAAGTCGATGGGAGCCGCGGTGGTCGTGGTAGCGATTGTGTCATCGGTGACGTCACCATCACCGACTGTGGTTTCCGTCGTGGCGTCCTCACCGGAGGTTTCGGTGGGCGCAGTGGTTGTCGCGGTCGGCTCGCCGCCGGCTGCGGCATCGTCATCGCGAGTCAGGTTGAACACGGCGATACTCAGCACGACGAGTAGCAGCCCGAGGATCAGCCCGGTGAGCAGAGGGCTCCGCGGCGGCGTCGCCGGGGGGAGCATTGGATCCTCGAGTGCCGGCAGCGGTTCTTCGCCGGTGAGGTCCATCAAACCCTCGTATGGGTCATATTCGGGTGGTCTGGGGGGTTCGTAGCGGTCGCTCACGTCATCTCGGTGTTGGGGTTTAAACACATCATATTGCCGGAGGGGCCTAATTCGGTGTTACTCGGGCAGTTCCGCGATGCCGGCGGCAATGTATTCCTCGAGGAGCGAATCGAAAGGTGTCGTTGCGACGAGGACCAGTGCTCCCTCTGTAGTTCGGTAATCCTCGACCGGGACGGTGAGCCGAACGATCTCGCTGCGTTTGAGGCCCCGCAGATCCCAGGCGAGGCCGATTGCATCGCTGAGGCTGAGCTTGTCATCGAGCGTGAACGCATTGCTTACCGAGCGGACGACTCCGGCCATCTCCTGCGGGCTGTCAAACTCGGAAGCCTTCTCGAGCATCGTGAGGATTACGTCCTGCTGGCGATCATTCCTGGTGAGGTCGCTGACGTTGGGCATCGTGCGCCAGACTCCATTTACGTACTCGAGGGTCGATCGGGAGCGAACCCACGCCAGCGCCTGGGCACCGGTGGCATTGGTGCAGCCCTCGGGAAGGTTGAGTTCTGCCTTGCGATCCCGCACGGCATGGTCGACGCAGATCTCGACCCCGCCAACCTCATCGATGATCTCCTCGAAGCCGTCGAAGGTGAACAGGGCGAAGTGATCGACTTCGATCCCGGTGAAGTCCGCAACCGCACCCGACAAAAGGGTGGCGCCGTTGATCTCATCTCCACAACCGTTGAAGTTGGCGTTGAGCCTGGTGTAGTTCTGAGTACAGCGATTGGGTAGATAGAGATCACGGGGCAGTGACACCATGATCGGGCTGCTTCCATCGGACGGCAGCATCACGAGAATGATGACATCAGCCCGATAGTCACCGATGTCAGACCCGACCACCATGAACGTTTCGTAGGTGCCTTCCTGACTCGGTGTCGCCGTGACTGCGGTGACGACCTCAGGGGTCAGTGTCTCGCCGGTTTGAGCCGGCGGGGGAACCTCGGGAAGCTTATCGAGGGCGACCTCGTCGAAGGTCTGGATGTCAATGCCGTTCCAGGAGTCCCAGACGGAGTACAGGTTCCACGCTGAATACACGATGAGAAGCGCAAAGAAGGTGGTGGACATTCGTTTCAGTGAGCGAGTCCACAGCGGCCGTCTGTCCGCCTGCCTTTCAGCGCGGTTGACTACGTACCCAATGATCGGTGCAGCCATCTCGGCGAGTTTCTCGCCGATTGCCTTGATCCCATCGGGATCAGAGTCGGGCGTCACCACCAGAAGCGTCCCATCGGCATGGGTTGCCACCTGCTGCAGGCTGGTGTCCCAGTTGACCGGGGCAGTGTTGACGATGAGGAGGTCGGCGTGCTCAGTGAGCTTGTCGATCGTGTCGGCGAGCGTGAGACCGCCGAGTATCTCGGTTCGATCATCGATCTCGGACCCGATCGGGATGAACGGCAGCGTGTTTGCCTCATCGACCTTCCAGAGACGAGATGCCTCCTCGAGAGTCGCCTCTCCGCTCGCCAAATCGGTCCAACCGGGCACAGTGTCGGACTGGCCATACTCCGACATCCCGCCGCCCGGATCTGCATCGATGAGCACGGCGCGGCGGCCCATCCGTGTTGCGGCGACGGCGAGGTTCATTGCGACCGTCGTTGCGCCTAGGCCGGGGCCGGCGCTGCTAACCATGATGACCTGACCCTTGCTGGCTCGTTCCAAAGCGCCGATAGCTTCGAGGTAGGTCTCGGCAGCAGTCGAGTCGGGTGCGCTCAGGACCGGCGTAGGAGCGCCTTCGGTTGTCGATACGTATGCGATGATCGGCTCGTCCACCACCCGGTCGAGGCGCTGACCCTGTTTGATGCGCATCCACGCAATCCAGACGAGAGCAGTCACCACGCTGCCTACAACCGCGGCGCCAGCGGTCCCTAGCGAGGACCGCCAGTTGTCGGCGATGAGCCAGAACACAACCAGACCAATCAGTACCGATGCAATGTTGGGCAGGGTGAAGACGTGGCTCCAGAAGCCCCCCTGCTTGTTATTTGGATCGCTAGCCATCGTGTGACACCTGGGCAGATTGCCGGTCGGGCAATGTTAGATGGTTGCTGCTCACTGGACTTCGTCCCCCCGACGGGTGCGGTTACGGTGTTGCCACGGGTCCACCGTCGCACGCTCGCGGCGAATAAATGCCTTCAACGATGCCCGAGCCGCTGCTATCGGTCACCGGACCCCACAAGAGGGTGGCAGCGTCGCTGGAACGAAGCAACAGGAAATGTTGTTTCCCGTCGATATCCTCGAAGGCCAGCCCCGATTGCAGATAGATAGCGTCGAGCTGCTCCACGGTGTCCCCGACCACGAGCCCGGAGCGGCTGGAGAGTTGCTGGGTCGGGTGATCGGATCCGGTCTGAAGCAGCCGGTAACCAACGAAGACTTCGAGATCGCCTTCGATGCGGAAGATCGCCGTGAAACCGTCCCAGGTGTAGGTGACGCCCTCTTCGCCATCGCAGAGGCCCATTTCGGTGCCGGCCGGTGCGGAGCTGTCGGGTTGTCCGAGGCTGGCGACGAGCCGCCCGAGGTATGACGTAGCCGCATTGAAGCCGAAAGGCCCCAGGCCAAAGGCCCCCATGTCCAGGTCGGCAACGGGGACTGCGGTCCCCTCGGGCTCGATCGGGGGCAGTGTCGTCGTGGTGGTCGTCGTTGTCGTTGTGGTCGACGTAGTCGTTGTCGGCGCCACGGTGGTCGATGTGGTTGTGGTTGCCACGCTCGTTGTGGTTGCGGCCGTCGATGCAGTGGTTGCGGGTGTCGTGGTCGTGCTGGCCGCTGCCGAATCGTCACCGTCACCATCCAGGACGAAGTTGAAGACCGCAAGGACGATGCCGATACCGATCAGAGCACCGACGAGCAGCCCCCAGGGCCGGCGGGGTGGGTCGTCGGGCGGAGGTGCGAGGTCGACTGCCGCGGCGGCCTGGCGTTTCTCGGCGGAAGCAGCAACGACCTCCGGAGTCAGCGCAGGCAACTCCTCCCCGATCTTGGTATCGATCCAGGTACGGCCGCACTCCGGGCAGATCGGCTTGGTCACCGATCGCCGTGTGCCGCAGTAGACACAAAGTCCTTCTCTTGCGGGGTTTTCGTCACTCACGAAGCAGTAGCTTACGTTCCGCGGGGACTTCTGGGTGAATTTCGCAGCGTCTGCCTCATCGGGCGAGTGTCTGTCGGAGTTCGTCGGCCGTAGTGACCGGGAGATCGCAAACGAAATCGTGGCAGACATGAGCGGCTGCAGCGGCGCCGGCAGTTCCCCGATCGTTGAGTAGCGGCACGTCACTGAGCCCCCCTTCGCCTGCGGCAAGGACGCAGTTGGGGCGATAGGCATCCCATACGACCGATTCGAGTACTCGCCGGGCTCGGACCTCCCCGACCACGGCAACCTCCTTCACTCCGGACTCCAAATTGACCAGCACGCTGAGCAGATGGGGAACTGCATGAGGAGCGCGCTCGAGTAGCCGGGCGGCGCCTCTAGTGATCCCTTCCATCGGGTCCGGGCTGCGCCCCGTATATGCGGCCAAGAGCTGTAGCGCCTCAGCGGCGAGCGAGTTTGCCGATGGGAGCGGGTTGTCCATGAAGTCACGCGGCCGGGCGATCAGGCCGAGCTGATCGGTCCCCGTCGAATGGAAGCCATCGTTGCCGGCGAACAGTCCGACCATGGCGTCGGTGAGGCGAACGGCTTCCCGGTACCAGCGCTGATCGGCAGTCACCTGGAAGAGCGTGAAGAGCCCGATCGCGGTTGCCGCGTAGTCAATGCAGAACCCTGGCCCGGAAAGACGTCCCCCTCGCCAAGAACGCATGAGGCGGCCGTCCGCTCTGGTCATTTCCTCGGTGAGGAACCGGGCAATGCCGACGGCGACTTCCTCATAGGATGGTTCGCCAAGCACGGCGGCTGCCTCGGCGAATGCTTGGAGGGCGAGCCCATTCCAAGCCGCAATCACCTTGTCATCGCGGCCCGGCTTGACTCGGCGGCGCCGTGTCTCGACGAGTGCGGCATCGACGCGATGTTTGGCTGCAGCGATATCGACCGGGTCGAGACCGTGGGTTGCTGCAACGTCCTCCACGGCGGCGGCGAGGTGCAGGTTGGTGGCGCCTTCGAAGTTGCCGGACGGAGTCACGCCATACAGTTGACCGATCACGTCGGCATCGGCTCCGGCAATAGAGCGAAACTCCTCATAGGTCCAGACGTAGTATTTGCCTTCGACTCCTT
>SWCD01004764.1_pt1 | contig 30375 bp, 27 predicted proteins | sample 4693011 | NCBI WGS metagenome assembly SWCD01 (sample SAMN10267278, study PRJNA491770) | bioreactor metagenome | isolation source: DHS bioreactor inoculated with marine | place: Japan: Omine Ridge, Nankai Trough | reverse complement strand
TTACCGCTGTTAAATAATTTCATAAGGTAATCCCTAAAAGGTACTGCCTTCTCCAAATTAGCACTGTATAGTGAAACATTTATTAAAAGTATATCACCAATTTCCTCTGTGTTTAGGAAATTTTCTATCAACTCAACATCATATTTATATTTTTCATTTTTAGAATCGTTGGACATAAATTTCCTTGCTGCAAGCTTTTAAATAGATGAAAATTATATTTTTATTAAAATAGAACATTATTCTTGAATTACAAATATTTTTCTCTTGTATATATTTAGAATTTGCATTCAAATCTCTACAAGATTATCGAACATTCGAGGAATAAATTTAGGTTAAATATATATTTATTTTTACTTTTTGAAATTATTGCCCATAAAAGTTGTTTAATTTTTTAATTAAAAGAAGTATATTTGGCATTCAAATTATGCACCCGTAGCTCAATTGGATAGAGCGTTCGGCTACGGACCGAAAGGTTGGGGGTTCGAATCCTCCCGGGTGTACAAAAAAAAAGGATGGTAAATTCATCCTTTTTATAATAAAGTGCTAAAGTTTCAAATAAAACTCATATCAAATCTAATCTTTCGTCTCAAACCCAATTCCCTCAATAATTATTTTTGCCTGTTGAACATCGCTTTCATTATCAAAAGAGAGACGAAAAGTACCGCCTGTACCTTCTCTTATTTTCAAAAGTTCTATGTCTTTTATGTTTATGCTTTTTTCAAATAATGCTGTAGAGATTTTAGCAATTATTCCCGGCACATCTGTAACAAATACAAAAAGGTCATGAAGAGGTGTTAAAAATCCTTTGGTATCCTTTGGAATTTCATCACGATTAAATCGTGCGTGTTCAAATTCATCAGCAAGACTTTTATATGCTGAGTCGTTTATTTGTTTTTTTATCTTGGACAAATATGTTTGAAAACTTTCAATAGAATCAATTATTTTATCCTTATTAATATCAATTATCGATTCCCAAACATTAAATTCGCTCGATGCAATTCTTGTCATATCTCTAAACCCGCCTGCTGCAAAGTCAGTGTATTTTATTCCATCAGCAACTTTTGCAGAGCTATTTACAAGTGCTACCGAGAGCAACTGCGGAAAATGACTAACATTTGCAACGATGTGATCATGCAGATCAGCATCAACAAAATATATTTTTGCTCCCATAGATTTCACTAAATTAAAAAACGGCAAAGCTTTTGGGTTATCTTTAACATTATCGTTTATGATGTATGTCGAATTTTCAAAAAGGAGAGGATCAGAATTTTCATACCCCCCTTTTTCTTTGCCTGTCATAGGATGTCCGCCAATGTAAAGTGCTTTACAAAGACTCTCGTTTACAACACCTTTGATTTTTCCTTTTATGCTGCAAACATCCGTAAGAATTGTGTTTGAGTTTAAAATTGGAGCAAGCTGCTCAATTACTTTAATACTTTTTGTAACGGGCAGACAAACAAAAATAATATCATATTCTGATGACTCTTCAATTGCACTAAGCTTTCTATCAATTACTTTATCTGAAATTGCTTGCGCCATTACTGTATCTCTATCAAAACCGGCAATTTCAACTTTTAAGTTAGACTGCTTTAATGCTTTTGCAATCGATCCGCCGATAAGTCCTAACCCAATTACAGCAATTCTCTGCAAAATATTTAATCCTTAAATTTTCTGTAGGTCTTTCATTAATTGTTCAAACTGGCTAATATATAATGCTTGGTCGCCATCACTTAGTGCTTTTTCAGGTTCGGGATGAAATTCAATCATTATTCCATGCGCACCTACAACTTTAGCTGCTTTAGCTAAAGGTATTACTTTATCTCTATGCCCAACTGCATGTGATGGATCAACGATAATTGGAAGATGAGTCAATTCTCTCAATACAGGAATAGCACTTAAATCTAATGTGTTCCTAGTTGCGGTTTCAAATGTTCTAATTCCCCGCTCACACAAAATTACTTGTCTGTTTCCCTGCGCTAATATGTATTCGGAAGCATTCAGCAATTCATCAATTGATGACATCATTCCCCTTTTCAGCATTACCGGTCTCTGTGTTTTACCAACCTCAATCAGCAATGGAAAATTCTGCATGTTTCTAGCACCTATCTGAAGAATATCCGAATGCTTTGCTACTTCCGTAACTTGGTTAATCGATAGAACTTCAGTTATTACGGGCATGTCGTAAGCCTTTCCGGCTTCAACTAAAAACTTTAACCCTTCATAACCCAAACCCATAAAGCTGTATGGAGATGTACGGGGTTTAAAGCAGCCGCCTCTTAATATGTGCGCATTATTTTCTTTTGCTGCCTGAGCGCATGTTAGTATCTGCTCATTAGATTCTACGGAACATGGACCTGCCATAATTACAAAGTTATCTCCGCCTATTGAAACATTTTTTACTTTGATTATTGTATCATCGGTTTTATAATCCCTGCCGGCAAATTTATAACTGGTTTTTATTTTAGGTTTCTTTTTTTTCAAAATTTCATTTTCATCAGTAACCGAATCAGTTTCATAAGTTATCGAATCAATCTCATCGATATCTGCATCAAGTTTTGTTCGCTCAAATTCAATTGTAGGGTAGCACCCAAGTATTTTGAAAAATCTTGTATGCTTTCCCAATTCATCAATTAAACTTTGAATTTTTTGATCGGTGGTATTACCAATAAAATCAAGATAGAACATTTCTTCCCACGGATTGCCCATAATTGGTCTAGATTGAAGGCGCGTCATGTTAACGTTGTACTTCTTAAATATTGATAATGCCTCAAACAATGATCCCGGTGAATGAGATGTTGCCATTATTAATGATGTTTTTGCCGGTATCCTTAAATCAACGTTTACCGGTTTTCTGGCGGCAATTAAAAATCTTGTAAAATTTCCCTCTTGATTTGCAATTCCTCTTCGTAAAATTTTAAGTCCGAATTGCACGGCAGCATCCTCACTCGTAATTGCTGCGTGCGAAGGATTGCCTTCATTTTTAATTCTTTGTCCCGACATTGCCGTATCGGCAAAGTACTCTATACCGCAATTTGTGTTAGTTTTAATGAACTCGCTGCATTGAGCCGCTGCTTGGTAATGAGCATAAATTTTTGTCAACTTGCCAAGGGATATTTCTTCAGTTGCCACTAAACAATGCTTAACCTGATAAACTTCCTCACCAATTATGGAAAGTGTTGTATCGAGCAATAAATCGTGCACTTCATTTATTCCGCCCGATGTAGTGTTTTCTACTGGGAGCACAGCGTAATCTGCTTCTTCGTTCTCTACAGATTTAACAACGTCCTCGAAACGTTCTTTATTAACTAATACAATTTCTGTTTCAGTATTTTCAAAAAACTTTTTTGTTGCCAGTGAACTGTAAGATCCCTCTATGCCTTGAATTGCAACTCGGATTGTATTCTGTTTAATTTCAGTTGTGGAATAGTTACCAAGTTTATGCAAATATAATTGCTGTGTACGAACAGAATCATCAATTACTTCGTAAAATATTTTTGTAATAAAGTGAGTATCGAGCCCGCGTTTTCTTCCATGCTCAATTAATCTATTAAGCAGTTCCCTCTCTCTATCTCTGTCACGTATCGGTTTTCCGCCTTGCTCTTTTTGTTTAATTACATCAATGCTCAATTTTTTTCGCTCTGAAAGTAAATCTAAAATTTGAGCATCTACGTTATTTATTTTATCTCTTAACTCTTCCATCTTTTTTTCTCAAATATAATGTTGATTGTTAAATTTTATTTGCAAAGTCAATTAGTCCATTCGCGCCGGCAATAATATTCTCCATACTTGAGGCTAGTGAAAATCTTAAAAATCCTTCACCATGTTCTCCATAAATGGATCCGGGCACTACCGCAATACCTTTATTAACTAAAAGCTGCTCACAGAAGTCCAATGAATTATTAGAAACTTTACTTATATCCATAAAATAGTAAAATGCTCCATCGGGAATTTTCAGAACAATTTTATCACACCCTATATCATCAAATATTTTTTTTACTCGGTCTCTTCTTTTTTGGTACTCAACTCTCATTCTTTCTACTTCTGTTTCAACAGTGGAATCAGTCAATGCTGTTATAGCAGCATTTTGAATAAAGTGAGGTAAACTTGTAATTGAATATTGGCTGGCTTTAATAGCCTCATCAACTATAAAACCGGGAGCCGCTAAATATCCAATTCTCCAACCAGTCATTGCATAAGTTTTTGAAAAACTGTTAAGGATGATTAAATTATCTTTTGCGTATTGAAATGAAGCCAATGAAATATTTTTTTTACCGTCAAATACAATCCGCTCATAAACTTCATCTGAAATAATAAATATATTTTGCTCCTTAGCAAACTCAGTAAATTCTTTTAAATATTCCTCTGATGCCACTGCTCCCGTTGGATTTGATGGTGAATTTATGACAAGTGCTTTAGTTTTACTTGTGGTTAATTCCCTCAATCGGTTTATTTTTGGAAAAAAATTATCCTTCGGCAGTGCAGGAACACGAATTGCTTTTCCGCCAAGCAATGTGACCAAATTTGCATGAGTCATCCAAGTCGGATCGGGCACTAATACTTCATCACCTTCATTCAATATGGTTTTTAATGCAAGATAAAATGCATGAATTGCTCCGCATGTTACGAGGATTTCATTTTCAGGATCATAATCCCCGCCGTTTACTTCACTGATTTTTTTTGAAATTGCTTTCCGTAATCCAAGTATCCCTCTGCTATCCGCATAATGGGTTAAACCATTTGTTATTGCTTCGCTAGCAGATTTAACAATTGCTTCATGAGTATTAAAATTTGGGTCACCGGAATTTAAACTTATTATATTCCGACCCTCATTCTTCAATTGAGAGACTTTATCATTTAAGGCAACGCTGCCCGATTGTCGAACATTTTCGATATGTATATTAATATTTTTCATGCACTTCAAATTTTTGAAATGCATATTAACTATTTTTTATTTAATAATCTGCATATGTAAAAGGGATCAGCCGATAATTCCTGAAGATAATCTCACATCATTAAAAATAATATTTAATATTTATTGGGAATCACCTATATTTGTTCACTAAAAAAATGCGCCCGTGGCTCAATTGGATAGAGCACCAGATTTCGGCTCTGGGGGTTGGGGGTTCGAATCCTCCCGGGCGTACAATTTTCGAATAGTTTTATAGGTTCCCGCTTTTGCTTTTTCCTGAATCTGTTTACAAGTTCATGTTTGCAGCTTTATCCGAAGCTGAATACGCTTTAGAGAAAGATGAAGTTCCAATTGGGGCAGTTGTTGTAAATAAAAATAAGATAATTGGAAAAGGACATAACCAGGTTGAAACTCTTAATGATCCAACAGCACATGCTGAAATGCTTGCCATTACCGCAGCTTCAAATCATCTAAATTCAAAAGTATTAGCCGATTGTGAATTATATGTTAGCGTTGAACCTTGCGTAATGTGCAGCGGCGCAATTATCTTAGCTAAAATTCCTATACTCTATTTCGGAGCATTTGAGCCTAAGTTTGGTGCATGCGGTTCCGTATATAATATGCCGCAGGATAAAAAACTAAATCATACTGTAGAAGTTTTTTCAGGAATTTATTCTGAAGAAAGTAAAAATCTTTTAAAGACTTTTTTTGATAAAAAGCGAAAGATAAACTAACTTAGTGTTAGATATTTAATCTTTTTTACAAGCAGTATTTCCTTAATGACATTTCCTAATAACACGAGTAAGTTTGATTGTGTTATTTATAATTTATAATTATTGATAATTTAAATTGGAATTATAATGCAGATAGTAATTTTTGGCGCCCCCGGAGTTGGCAAAGGAACACAAGCAAAAATATTAGCATCAAGACTTAACATAAGACACATTTCAACCGGAGATATTCTCCGCGAGGCAATAAAAAATAAAACTGAACTTGGTCGGAAAGCAGAAAAAATTGTTGATGAAGGAAATTTAGTTCCCGATGATTTAATGGGCGGATTGATGAAGGAGGTATTAAACGAAGATAAATCGAGGAAGGGTTATATCCTTGATGGATATCCCAGAACATTGAATCAAGCAATAATATTAGACAGTATATTGGATGAACTTAAGAACGGGATTCCTCATTATATTTCAATTGAAGCCAAGGATTCTATTATCATCGAAAGACTATCTCAGCGTAGAATGTGCAGTGTTTGCCAAAGTATAGTTAGCCTTAAAAAGTTGGAAAATCAATCTGTCTGTCCATTCTGTAAATCTGAAAATAGTTTTATTAAAAGAGAAGATGATGATGTTGAAGTAATTAAGAATAGATTGAATATTTTTCATAACACAACTTCGCCTGTTATTGATCACTATAAAAGAAACGCAAATGTAATTGTTCTTGATGGGACAATTCCTGTTAGTGAAGTGACAAAAAAAATAATGAAGATAATCGGAGTTACTGCATAACTGAATCGATTTTTATATCTACTGCTTTACCCTTTTCTAATTTAATTATTCTTGCACTGTTCTGTTCAACAAGTTTGTAATTATGTGTGGCGCAAATTACGGATGTTCCTCGTGAATTAATTTTTTTAAGAAGCTTTAATATTTCATTTGCCGTTTCTGGATCAAGATTACCCGTTGGCTCATCTGCTAAAACTAAATCGGGTTGATTGATTATCGCCCTTGCAATCGCTACTCTTTGCTTTTCCCCTCCCGATAATTGATCAGGCATATTTTTTTGTTTGTGGTTTAATCCAACATCATTAAGTACACTAAATATTTTTCTCTTTATAAGTTTTGACGGCGTACCGGTTACTTTTAGAATAAACGCAAGGTTTTCATAAACTGTTCTGTCCTTCAACAATTTAAAATCTTGAAAAATAATTCCCACTTTTTTTCTTAGCAGCGGCAATTCCTTTGGCTTTATAACTGCCGAGTTATATCCGCATAATTCTACAAATCCATCAGTTGGGAATAGGTTCATGTAAATCATCTGAAGCAACGTAGTCTTGCCCGATCCGCTCTTTCCAATTAAATAAACGAACTCACCTTTTTTAACTGAGAAGTCTAAATTCTTAAAAAGCATCTGGTTCGGATAATTAAATTCTAAGTTATCAATAGTTAACATTTTTACTCAATATGTTTTACAATAAATTGAACGCGTTCGGAATTTTCATCAGCATCATCAAAAGAAAATGCATCAAAGCATTCACTAACAAATAAGCCGCAATTATTTATAACTTCAAAATAATAATTAAAATCATAAATTTTCTGTGTATGAACTTCACTTAATTTTGTACCGTCTTCAAATTCCAGATCAAAATAATTAAAATGAATTTTTGCATTTCTATCATACTGGCTTTTCTGCTTATACTTGGTGCCCTTAAATTCCCCTTCACGATTTAGATGTTTTTCATTCGCAATACTATTTGCTTCCAAACTTACATCAAATGTAAATATGCCCTGAGGAGAAAGGAATTTATTCACTTCTCGAAATAATTTTTCAATTTCCTTTTCATTTGTCAAATAATTAATACTGTCGAATGTCGAAACAATAAGATCGAATTTTTGATTGAATGGAATATTCAACATATCACAGCAAACAGTATTACTATTATTGTTTAAATACTGCTTCAGCATTTCAATTGAAATATCCGTTACAATGATTTTAGGAAATAATTTAGATAGATGACCAGCCAATTCGCCGGTTCCGGATGCAAGTTCCAGTACAAGCGGCGGATGCAACTTATATTCGTCACAAATTTCATAAATGTAATCTGCCCAATCTTTATAATCAACCGTGGACATAAGGTGCATGTAAATTTCGGCTATGTGAGAATACTGTTTATCCGACATTTTTTAAACGCGACTTGACAATATTTCTTGCAAATCGAAACGCTGAATACATGCTGCTGGAGGATGCTTTGTTCTGCCACGCGATATCAAAAGCAGTTCCATGATCTGGTGAAGTGCGTACAATAGGAAGCCCTGCAGTAAAATTAACTCCCTCTTCAAAACAAAGCATTTTAAACGGAATTAAAACTTGATCGTGATACATTCCTAATGTTAGATCATATTTTTTGTAAAGTTTATTGCCGAAATATGCATCAGGCACAAAAGGTCCTTCCACAATTTCATGATCATATTTTTCTAATACTGGATATATAATTTTAATTTCTTCAGTTCCAATTCTTCCATCTTCACCCGAATGAGGATTCAGTCCCAAGACGGCAATTTTTGGGTTACTTATACCGAAATCAATTTGCATCGATCGAACAACTACATCCAATGTATCTTTGATTGACTTTTGCGTTATTTTTGTTGCTACACTTTTTATCGGTTGATGAATTGTAACCATTGCAGTTTTGTAATCGTTGCCAATAAAAGTCATAACAAAGTTTTTTGTATCAGTCAGTTCGGCAAGCAATTCTGTGTGCCCCGGAAAATTGATTCCTGAAAGACTAAATGATGTTTTAGATATGGGTGCTGTAATTATTGCGGAGGATATTCCATCTTTAACACTTTTATATGCTTGCTGTATTGATTTGAGAGAAATTTTTCCTGAAGTTTTTGTAGGCTTTCCAATATCAATTCTTGCATTACCAATATCCACAACTGTAAGCGGCAGCTTGCTATTTTTAATATCAGATTTATTCTTAGTTATAAAAAATTCAAATCCTGGATTAACAATTTGGCAGGAGTCAATAAAAACATTAGCCGGGCAAAAATAAACTACACGATAATTTTTATTCGGCAGAATTTTGTTGAATGTTTTTAAACAAATTTCCGGACCAATTCCGTTAATATCGCCGCATGTAAAAGCAAATGTCTGCATAATTAATATAGATTAAAATTTCCTAAACCTGTTCTATCTACAAATATAAATTCTTTATTTGATTTATAATATTTCCAAATTTCAATTACTTCATTGTTATCAGAATATGTTCTAACGATATCATCCGGGTTGCCGTACTTAATATATATTTTCCCTCTATCTGTCTTGGCTCCGTTTTTTAAACTTAGCGTTGCATAATTATTGATTGCGATATCCGCCCTTGTGTAAAATTCATCCATAATTTCATTAAATGCTGTTTCTTTATTCGGATCTTTCGGATTCCAAAATTCTATTAACTCTTTGTAATAATCTTCTTCATCTGCTTTCAGCATTTCTCTTACTTCAGATTTGTCAATAAGATTTTCTAAAAGATTTATTGCAAGTTCCGGCATTGAAAGTGAGAACGGTTTATCCACCCATTCAACTATAATTTCAAACTCTCTTTCAATTTCATTACCGTTTAGTTTTAAAACAGCTTTTCCTTCTTTCAACTTTGTACTAAAATCTGTAAGGATAAAAAGATTGAAGACCGGTGCTTCGGATTTGAAATCAATTCCAATGCTATTTCCATATTTTTTTAGTGATAAAGGTCCGCTTCCTATAGACTCTATTTCCTTCGAAATAATTTCTTCATCCTCCTGCTCAATAGAAATTGATAGCTTAGAAATAGAAGAATCAATCATTGGAATCAATATACTAATCTTCTTTTTGCTGAAAGGAACAACATTTCCAAAATTTACTATTCTTAAGTGTTCATCACCTTCATCACTAATTATTGACTTAAAGAAAGAAATAGGATTTAAAATTGATAGTGAATCTTTATCAATATTAACATCAAAAGAATTTAATTTTATTGTGCTCTCAGTGTTTTCAAGATCAACGATAGGATTAAAAGTATACTTGCCGCCGGAAAGATTAAAACTAATAATTCCTTCAAGATAATCGTTTTGCGATTCAGTTATTTCGTATTCAACACTAGCAATTGTTTCATTTGAAGATTCCCTAACAGCAATTTTATTGTCAGAAAATGCTTCAACTGTAAAAGTTAAACCGCTGGTATAATGTCCATTATCTTTAATAAATACTAGGTTCTTATAAGGTATCCTATAAGAAACATAACAGTTAAAGTCATCTCCATTGGGGATGATATTAGTTTCGATGAATATTGGTTTTGGTCTTGGCTGAGAATTTATATTAGCAAAGGATAAAAACAATACGATTATTAAAACAACATTTAACAACTTGACATTCATAGTACAATTCACCCATTTATTTAGTAAATCAAAAACATAATATTACTAAACAAATAAATTATGCAATCTAATTAACTATACAAGTCAAAAATTTAGTTAGGGAGGATTTAGTTATTCATATTATCCAGGAACTGTTTATTATTTTTTGTTCCTCTCATTTTATCAATTAAAAACTGCATAGCTTCAATCGGATCAAAATCACTAAGAATTTTTCTAATAATCCAAACTTTGTTCAGTTCTTCTTCCTTCATCAATAATTCTTCTTTTCTAGTACCGGAACGATTAACATTAATAGCCGGGAATATTCTTCTATCAGAAAGATCTCTATCAAGTACGAGCTCAAGGTTACCGGTTCCCTTAAATTCCTCAAATATTACATCATCCATTCTGCTGCCTGTATCAATGAGTGCGGTCGCAATAATTGTTAAACTTCCGCCATCTTCCGTGTTTCTTGCAGCACCAAAAAATCTTTTGGGTTTATGAAGAGCATTTGAGTCAACACCGCCGGAAAGGATTCTACCGGAATGAGGAATAACTGTGTTGTGCGCGCGAGCTAATCTTGTAATACTATCAAGCAAAATTACAACATCATCTTTGGCTTCAACCATTCTCTTTGCTTTTTCAATAACCATGTTTGCCACTTGAACATGTCTTTCGGCTGGTTCATCAAAAGTTGAGCTTATAACTTCAGCATTCACAGAACGCTGCATGTCGGTTACTTCTTCCGGACGTTCATCAATTAATAGCATAATCATTTTAACTTCAGGATGATTTCGAGTTATCGAGTTTGCTATTTTTTGCATTAAAACTGTTTTACCGGTTTTAGGCGGCGATACAATTAGTCCTCTTTGCCCCTTACCAATTGGCGCTAATAAATCCATCACACGCATTGAGTATTCGCCGGGTGAAGATTCAAGTTTAAGTCTTTTTGTTGGATAAAGCGGAGTAAGGTTATCGAATAAAGTTCTATTTCTTATTGCTTCAGGATCTTTACCGTTTACGGCTTCAACACGCAGTAAAGCAAAAAATCGTTCGCCTTCTTTCGGCGGTCTTACCTGTCCGCTCACGTAGTCGCCGGTTCTTAACATAAAGCGTTTAATTTGAGATGGAGAGACATAAATATCATCTGGCGATGGTAAATAGTTATAATCTGATGATCTTAAAAATCCGTATCCGTCACTAAGTGTTTCTAAAACACCTTTTGAAAATGTGTGACCGTCTTTTTTTGTTTGAGCTTCTAGAATTCTAAAAATTAGTTCCTGCTTTCTAAGATCGCTATAGTTCTCTAGTTTAAGTTCTTTTGCGATTTCGTAAAGGTCAACAATTTTTTTAGATTGCAGTACTGAAATATCCTTTGGCATGATTAGTCCTAAGAGTTGTGTGTAAATTATGTAAGATTAATAAATTTGAGTCAAGTTAGAATTTGGGGATTACTTAATGCAAATGATTTTTTTTTGAATTTTAGTGAAAGGAACAAGAGGTACATCAAAAAATAATTGTATATCCTTAAAATGTCAAGTCCTTTTATTCAATAATTTTAATTTCACTTCACCTAATAAATAAATGCTTCCTAAAACTACCAAGCAATCGTTTCTGTTTGATTCCTTAAATTGCTCAATAAAATCCGCTGTATTTTCTAATGGTTCAGCATTGATATTATTTTCCGCCGCGATCTTCTGCAGCAAATCTATTGAGGCAGCTCTCTCATTATCGATTGTTGTGACAAATATTTTAGTAAAATGAGAAGAAAACATTTTAAACATCTCAGATAAATTCTTATCACTCATCGCACCAAATATAGCAATCCTATGCTTATAGTTTTCAGCTTCGTGCTCAAACTCGTCTATAAATACTTTCATTCCTTCCGGATTATGTGCGGAATCAAAAATGATTCTTGGCTCTTCAGAATATATTTCATACCTGCCTTCAACACCTATATTGCTTACAATATTATTTATGCCATTAAGTAAAACAGAGGCATCATTAATCTGCAAAACTTTATGAGCTGCTAAAATTGCGAGCGATGCATTTTTACGCTGATGATAACCACGCAAGGGAGTTCTATATATTTTAATTGATTTATCACCAATGGATACTGAAAAATTATTTGAGATTTTTTTACAATGCTCATCAAATTTATAAATATCGCACTGTCGTTCTTCGGCAATATCGCTAATTACTTTTGTCGCAACATCGGGCATGTCGCCTAAAAATACGGGTGTATTTTTTTTAATAATCCCTGCTTTTTCATAGGCAATTTTTTCAAAAGTATCGCCAAGAATTTTTGTATGTTCAAGTGAAATTGAAGTTATAACGCTTGCAATAGGTTTAAGAGTATTTGTCGCATCAAGTCTTCCGCCTAATCCGGTTTCTATAACCGCAATATCAACATTATAATCTTTGAAATATTTAAAACCCAATGCCGTGGAGATTTCAAAAAATGTTATTTCATTTTTATCGATATAATCATTTATGCTTTCAACAAATTGAGCAATGTATTCATTCGATATTTTTTCTCCGTTAATCTTAATCCGCTCGTTAAACTCAACATAGTGTGGTGAAGTGAACAAACCGACCTTCAGTCCCGATTCCATGAGTATACTTGCAATAAATGAGGCGGTACTTCCCTTTCCGTTTGAGCCTGCAACATGAATGGATCTAAATTCATTTTGAGGATTCTCAAGATGATTGAGAAATTGCTTTATATTATCCAGTCCAAGCTTTACACCAAGCTGCCTTAGTGAATAAAGCTTTTCTAATGCTTTTTCAATGTTCATTTTATATTAAATAAGATGCCGTTAGATCTGATATTTTATTTATTGATTCCTGCTTACAAAATTCTTCCATTCCACTTATTATTTCAACACCGGCATTTGGATTAATAAAATTAACTGTTCCAATTTGAACAGCAGACGCTCCCACGATCATAAATTCTATGGCATCTTTCCAATCCATTATTCCGCCAATGCCGATAATAGGAATATCAACATTCCTGCTTATTTCTAGAACTTTTGCAAGAGCAACGGGTTTAATTGCCGGACCAGATAATCCGCCGGTAACATTAAATATTTTTGGTTTGCGTGTTTTTATATTAAATGAAGTTCCAACAAGAGTGTTGATCGCAGAAACTGCATCTCCCCCTTCATCCTTAACGATTTTTGCAAATGATTTAATATCCGCAGTGTTTGGAGAAAGTTTAATGATAATAGGTTTATCAGTTACTGCTCTTACTTTTTCTGTAATTCTACCTACTGATTTTAAATCGTTGCCGAAAACTAATCCGCCTTCACGAACATTGGGGCATGATACATTAATTTCAAAAGCTTTTACCGTATCCTGATCATTTAATGTTTTTGTGCATTCTACATATTCTTCTATTGTGCTCGCAGCGATATTACAAATGAGCGTTGAGTTTACTTTTTCAAGAAATGGAATTTTTTCTTCAATAAATGTTTCAAGCCCCACATTCGCAAGACCAATTGCGTTAAGCATTCCGGAAGCAGTTTCAACGATACGTTGAGGAGGATTTCCTTTCCGCGGCTTTAGCGAAACTGATTTTGTAACTATCGCGCCTATTTTGCTTAAGTCGGTAAAGTTTGATATTTCATTTCCATAACCTACTGTACCGGATGCCAGCATTACAGGATTTTTTAATTTTAATTTTCCAATCGATACTGATAAATCTATCTCTCTCATAATCTTATATCCCTCACGTCAAATACAGGTCCGTCTTTACATACTAAAAAATATTTGTGATCTTCAGTTGATTCAATTGGACAACCTTGGCATATTCCAAAACCGCATGCCATTGCACATTCTGTTGATGCGAGTGCCTCAAAGTTGTTTTCCAAGCAAAACTCTTTAAGGGCTTTAAGCATTGGATTTGGGCCGCATGAGAACACTTTTATTTTACTATTTTTAAATAGATCAATTTTTTCTTTCATCAATTCAATAACAGTTCCTTTAAAACCTTCGGAGCCGTCATCGGTTGCGACTTGAATATTTATAAATCCGTATGTAATGATATCGCTCTTGGACCTTCCGCCTAAAAATGAGATTACTTTTTTATTTTTTGAAAGGCTTTTTGTAAAAAGCGGAAATGGAGCTGCTCCTAATCCGCCGGCAACAATAACAGCAGTGTCATAATCACCTTCTAAATCAAAACCGTTACCTAACGGTCCTAATATATCTATCATTTCTCCATGTTCTTTTTTCGATAAAAGTTCAGTACCCTCTCCATGAACGTTGAACATAAAATAAATAAATTCACCATCTACATCGCAAACACTAAATGGGCGGCGCAGCAGCGGTGAAGTTGTTGTTGATACTTTGATATTACAGAATTGCCCCGGTTTTATATCATTAGCTATTTGAGGACAATGTGCTTTTAATAAAAATATACCGGGTTGAATTTTGCGGACTTCTTCGACAGGTGCGTTAACTATGTACAATTATTTCCTTTTCTTTTTTAATTTTCAAGATTCAAAGATTCAAAGATTCAAAGATTCAAAGATTCAAAGATTTTTAAAGTTTATTATTAACACTAAAAAGATTGCACAATTAAAGACAAAATGAATTGCATACTTTATCTTTGTTCTTCTAACTCTTAAATGCTAGCTCCTAGCTTCTTCTTTTAAATATTTACCTTCAATGGCAGTTATTTTATCAAGTCTTCGCTGATGTCTTCCGCCGCCGAATTTTGTTTTAAGCCATGTATCTAAAATTGATTTTAAAGTTTCATCTCCAAGGGCTTTTGCTCCGAGCACTAAAACATTTGCGTTATTATGTTCGCGAGCGCTGTTTGCTGTGAATTCATTATAACAAGTTGCTGCAAGAATGCCGGGCACTTTATTCGCTGTAATTGCAGAAGGTATTCCGGTTGCGTCTATAATAATTCCAAAATCAACTTCTTTCATAATTACTTTTTTTGCTACTTCAAACGCAAAATCCGTGTAATCACATGATTCTTCATTCAATGTTCCAACATCAATTACTTGATATGATCTATCTTTTAAGTATGCTTTGAGAATCTCCTTAGCTTTAAATCCTGTATGGTCGCCCCCAATACAAGCCAATTTTCGACCCTTATCAAATGGCTCCAAGTCTTTGGTTTTATTATTTGAAAATGATTGCGTTTTTTTCTCAACGGTAATTCCAAGTTCTCGTAATTTATCAACCGCAAGCGGAGTAATAATTGTGTCCTCGGAAATTGACAATACTTTTGATCCGCCTTTAGATAAATGAATAATATCAGCTTCAGTTAATATCTTCTTCATTTCAATTTTAGATAAGTTCTTTATGGTGATTCATTTTCAAATAATCAACTATGTCTTTAACATCCTGAGCATGGTTTCTATCACAAATTAGTAATGCTTCTTTTGTATCGATCACAATCAAATTATGCCCGCCTAAAACTGCCGTAAATTTATCGGGAGAATAAACATAAGAACTAAATGTATCTGACGTATAAACATCTCCAACTTTTGCATTATCATCTTCATCTTTATCCGAAAGTTCATAGACCGCTTCCCAGCTTCCGACATCGCTCCAATCAAAATAACCCTTCGTTAAATAAACATTGGTTGATTTTTCCATTACACCGTAATCAATTGAAATACTTTTAAGCTGACCATAAACTTCTCGTAAAACCTTATTGAAGTTATCTGTATTGTACGCCTTATAAAGTTCTTCAATTCCAGAATAAAGATCAGGCATGTGAATTTTAAATTCATTCCAGATCGCTTCAACTGACCAAATAAACATACCGGAATTCCATAAAAAATCACCGGCTTTCATAAATCTTTTTGCTGTTCCAAGATTAGGTTTTTCAGCAAAGGTAAGTACTTTGTGAATATTTTTACTTTTCTGTTTTTCCTCAATTTGAATATAACCGTAACCTGTTTCGGGTCTGTTAGGATTTATGCCAATTGTTACAAGTCCTTTTGATTTGTATGCAAAATCTATTGCAACTCTAATATTATCCTGGAACTCGTCAACATCTTTTATAAAATGATCTGCTGGCAGTGTAACCATTACCGCATCGCTATCACGCTTTTTAACTATTGCAGAAGCCAGACCAATACAAGCAGCAGTATTTTTGCCAAATGGTTCGGCAATAATATTTTCCTCGGGCAATTGAGGCAATTGTTTAACTACTTGTTCCTTTTGGATTTCATTTGTAACTACGAATATTTTATCAGGTTCAACAATTCCATCAAGACGACTAAAGGTATCTTGAATCATGGTATTTTCACCGAAAATACTCATTAACTGCTTGGGTGCTTTTTCTTTACTTCGCGGCCAAAATCTCGATCCAACTCCTCCAGCCATAATTATCGCGTAAACTTGCATTCATTTTTCCTTTTATACTTTTTCAAATATTTCTTTGCCAAATTTTTCGGCTCGGTTCAAGTAACTCGTAATATCAACATTTTTGCCTCTTACTACTGCAACAATAACAATTAAGCAGGCTCTTAAATTCTCAATAATATTGCTGTCAGGTAAAATCTTTTCCGACTTAATTAAATTTAACGTGACGGCAATCGTTTCATTCATGTTCGATAATATTTCGAAACCAATTTTCTTTGATGCGTCTGAATTCCTTTTTGTTATAGAAATATATTTATCCATCTCAGATTGTGAAACATCTTCTTTAAGCAATTTTGTTAGAAAACCGTCAATATCTTTTATCGGTTTTAAAATTGAATCTTCAAAATCCTTGAAGTCAAATTTTTCATTTTTTTCAGGCGGATCTTCCATTATTATGGATTCTTTTAAAATATCGCTTGCAGATTTTATATTATTTGACTCCTCAACTTCTATATCTTCATCATCAAAAAGTTTATCATCTGTTTCTGTCAGTAAACTTTCATCAACTAACAAATCATCATCTTCATTAAACTCTTTTTCTGCTTCTTTATAACTAGTTCTATCTAAAAGGCTCCGCAATGTATTTGGATTAATCTTTTCCAAAAGACTGCTGAACTCAATTATTAAATTATGACTATGCTCTTTAAATCGCTCGGAGAGTTTAAGAAAATCAATTTTATCACCGGTAATGTAATTATTTACCTCGCCAAGTTTAATAGCAAATTTTGAAAGTTCTGTAATCTTTTTCATTTCAACAATACTTTCCCCAACATTGCCGCTCTTTGCAATAAATTCTTTTAGAATGGCAATCACTTCAATTTTTTCGCTCGTTAAACGTAAATTGTGCGAGGCTGTTGTTAATACTTGACTGATATATTCTTTTTTCAAATCCATAATTATTAAGAATATTTCCTTGGAACTCTTTTTGTAATTGCGCAAGTAATTTCATAAGGAATTGTGTCAAGTAGTGATGACCAATCCCACGCTGATATTTGTTGTCCTTTTGCTGAACCGAGCAAAACTGCTTTATCCCCTTCTATGAGTTTATCATTTCCAACATCAAACATTATTCTATCCATTGTAACTCTGCCTACCTGCGGATATTTTTTACCGCGAATAATGGCGTAAGTTTTATTCGTTAAGGCTCGGTTGAATCCATCGGCATAACCAATCGGTACAGTAACAATTTTTGTTTTCTTTTTAGAAAAATATTTTCTACCGTAACTTACTGATTCTCCCTTGTTAATATAACGAACTGTTGATACTTTTGAAATTAAAGACATTACCGGTTTAAGTTTTATTGATTCGGTGGTTTCAAGTGAAGGATAATAACCATAAAGTGAAATTCCTGGTCTTACCATATCTAAATAAGAATCGGGCATATCCAAAATTGCTCCGCTGTTTGCGGCATGAGCTAATCCATATTTAATTTTTAATTCTTTTAATTCTATTATTACATTTTTAAATCGTTGTAATTGTAAATTTGCAAACTCTTTTTTCTTTTCATCTGATGTTGCAAAGTGTGTATAAATTCCATCAATAGTAATATTTTTATTTTTTGATAAATCAACAATACTTTTTACGGCATCTTTGTAGAAAACGCCCAGCCGGTTCATTCCCGTATCAATATTTATCTGTACTTTAATTTTTTCTTTGATTTTTTTCAATTGAAGAATATGCCTTAGAGTGCAGACTGTAGGAATGACTTTATATTTACTGTATCTATTAATTTCTTTTACATCGAAAGGTGCAAAACTTAATATCGGTGCGTTAACTAATTTCGATTTTCGCAACTCGATCGCTTCTTCTAAAAGTGCCAGTCCATAGTAATCAGGTTTATTTTTTCCAAGTGATTCTAATGCAGAAACACACTCAAGCATTCCATGTCCATAAGCGTCAGCTTTAACTACAGCCATTACCTTAGTTTTTTTTACCTTTTTTCTAATATTTAAGAAATTATATTTAAGACTTGATGTATTAATTAGTGCAAATGTTGGACGCATATTTTTATAATTTGACAAAGTGACTGAATCAAGAAGAATAAATTTAATGAAATTTATCAATTTATTGCATTATCAAATAAAATTTTATAACAATACATTTTATCCGTTATATTTAGTGGAACTATAAAACCAGATTATTGTTTTTTAAAGAAAAGAGTTTATATGAAAGGTTTTAGATTTAGTGAATTTATTCCCCAGCCAAATGGAAAAGCAAAATTTGAGGAACTGCTGAATATTTTTCTTCAGCTTTTAAATATAACTGCCGGAGATGTTGCAGAAGCACTTGCTTTGTTAAACGATTTAGATTCACGATACGAACTGACAGATAATGATTATGGAATTGGAGATTTTATACAGGACTTAAAAGAGAAAGGGTATATAGATGATGATGGAAATAAGAAAGGAACTTTTGTACTTACAGCAAAATCTGAAATAGCAATTCGAAGACAATCACTTGAAGAAATATTCAGTAAGTTAAAAAAATCGAACAGCGGCTCGCATGCTACACCATATGCCGGAGCCGGAGATGAAAAAAATGCAGAAAGACGTGATTATCAATTTGGCGATGAGTTGGAACAGATCGATATGACTTCTTCAATACGTAATGCACAAGTAAATCACGGAATTGGAGATTTTAGACTTACCGAAAATGATCTGGAGGTTGAGGAGAAGGACTTTAAAACAAATGCTTCAACAGTTTTGATGATAGACATCTCTCACTCTATGATACTTTACGGTGAGGACAGAATTACTCCTGCTAAAAAAGTTGCAATGGCACTTGCAGAATTAATAACAACACGCTACTCGAAGGATACTCTTGATATAATTGTTTTTGGTAATGACGCATGGTCAATTGAGATCAAAGATTTACCTTATCTTGAAGTTGGACCATATCATACCAACACCCATGCAGGACTTGAACTAGCAATGGATATATTGCGCAGGCGTAAAACGAACAACAAACAAATTTTTATGATCACCGATGGCAAACCTACGTGCTTGAAGGAAGGAGCAAGGTATTACAAAAACAGTTTCGGACTCGATAGAAAAATAATTAATAAAACTCTTGATCAAGCTGCAATCTGCCGAAAACTTGGAATAAACATTACAACATTTATGATCGCCCGCGACCCATATCTGCAAAAATTTGTGCGTGAGTTTACGCAAACAAATCAAGGTAGGGCTTACTATTCCGATATATCCGGATTAGGTGAGTTTATTTTTGAGGACTATGTTAAGAATAGACGGAAGAGAGTCAGGTGAAGTTTCAAGTTTGAAATTTGCAGGTTAGAAGATTGAACAATATTGAAATTAAAAAGATTTAAATAATTCTGGATTCAGAATACTGGTTTCTGACTCCTCTAATAATTAAGGAAAGAAATGCACCACAACATAGAAAAAATAAAAACACTCGGCGAATTAAAATCCGGCGGATACAAACCCCGCTCTATTAAAGATGAGATGCGTGCAAATCTAATTCATCAATTAAAAACCAACAGCAGATTGTTCGACGGGATAATCGGTTACAATGAAACAGTAATTCCGGATATTGAAACTGCCGTGTTGTCCCGCCACAATATAATTTTACTTGGTTTACGCGGTCAGGCAAAAACAAAAATTGCAAGAATGATGGTAAACATGCTTGATGAATATATTCCAATAATTGCAGGCTCTGAAGTGAATGACGACCCGATGAATCCCCTTTCACGATACGGCATTGATAAAGTTGAAGAGATGCAGGATGAAACACCGATTGAATGGATAAGCCGTGAAGCACGCTACACAGAAAAACTGGCTACACCAGATGTTACAATTGCTGACTTGATAGGTGACGTTGATCCAATAAAGGCAGCATCACTAAAACTTCCTTACTCTGATGAAAGAGTGATTCACTTCGGATTAATTCCACGATCCCACAGAGGCATTTTTGTAATTAATGAGCTGCCTGATCTTCAAGCACGAATCCAGGTTGCGTTATTTAACATACTTCAGGAAAAAGATGTACAGATAAGAGGATTCAAAATACGCTTGCCCCTTGATGTGCAATTTGTGTTTACTGCTAACCCTGAAGACTATACAAATCGTGGTTCAATTGTCACTCCGCTTAAAGATAGAATTGATTCACAAATATTAACTCATTATCCGAGAACAATTCATGAATCAAAAGAAATTACCGGTCAAGAGGCAAAGCTAACCGATGAGCAAACAAAATCAATTAACGCACCTGAGTTGATCAAGGATTTAATTGAGCATGTAGCATTTGAGGCGCGAGATAGTGAATATGTTGATTCCAAAAGCGGTGTATCGGCGCGATTAACAATCAGTGCGTACGAAAATTTAATTAGCACCGCAGAACGCAGAACTTTGATAAATAATGAAACTGAAACAACACTCCGCATTTCTGATTTCGTTGGTGTCATTCCATCCATAACAGGGAAGGTTGAATTAGTCTATGAAGGTGAACAAGAAGGTCCGGCAAAGGTTGCGCAAATATTGATAGGCAAAGCAATCAAGAAGCAATTTGTAAGTCTCTTTCCTAGTCCGGAAAAAATAAAGCGCACCAAAGAAGAAAATCCATATCATGAAATTATCCATTGGTTTTCACATGGAAATACTTTGGATATAATTTCAAATTTATCAAACTCTGACTACCAAAAACTTCTGTGCAGTGTGCCCGGTTTAAGTACGCTTGTAAATAAATATTATCCCAATGAAAGTGAGGAAAGTAAATACATCTTAATGGAATTTGTTCTGCATGGTTTAGCCGAACATTCATTGCTTAGTAAAGACCACATAGAATTTGGACTTCAGTTTAAGGACATGCTCACAAGCATGTTTACAATGAAACCCGATGAAGATAATTATGAAGAAGACGATGATGAGTATAAATATTGATAATGTTGAGACGTTAAAAAGTAAAGAAGTAAAGAAGTAAAGAAGTAAAGAAGTAAAATACAAAGATATTAACTGGCTGCTAATTTGCAGCCTTTTTTATTCTTTGTCATTTCGAATCCCGAGGGGTAAGGAAACCCACCAATTCTTCATTGTAACTAATAAATACAAGAATTATCTTAAAAGAGATAAAATTATGCTTTTAATGATGATGGATTTTTAAAGCTAGAATGGGAAATTTACAGATAATAGTAAATAACTGGATCAATATTTTTATGGTTTAAAACCTTTGGGCAAAATGAAAATTTTTATCTACAACAAATATTTTTTAATACTTCTGATAATTGCATGCTTAAATTTATTTTTGAGCGGCTGTTTCTCTCAAAAAGAAATTACCGTTGAAAAAGGTGAAAATTATAAAATCACTAAAATAGTTTTAAAGACCGGTGAGGAGATTGACTTTACAGATGACGAGCTTGGATATGCCTATTTATCTAAAGATGTAATTGTTAGGGTGAAGGATGATGGGAAATCGGAAACTTTTCCTTTGGAAAAAGTAGATAAAATTTTCACTGAGGACTTTAGTTCAGATACTTTTGGCTGGATAATCTTTTACGGTACAATAAGCATCTTAGCAATCTTTTTACTATTTAAGGCAATAGAGCCCGGTGGTGTTAATTTGGGTGGATAGGAACAATTGTTTTTATTTAACTATTTTAAACAAATTATTTCATATATAACTAATATGCTCCTGAATAAATATATTTTTCATATTCATTCAATTTTAATCTTCATTGTTTTTACAACCGCATCTTTCCCCCAATCCACTAACTACAAACCCCCTCTCTACTGGAGTGTTTACGAACACCACATTATTAAAGAGCAAAATGGCGTTGCAGATAATTACATTCCCGAATCAGAATTTTTAGCAAACATTGATTGGGTTGATCAAAACTTAAAAATTTATGGTTACGATATGATCTGCGTTGACGGCTGGGGTGATGTTTCCCAGTATAATGAAAACGGATATAGATCAACTCACTCAATTCATTGGCAGCATGATTTTGAATGGTGGTCAAATCACTTGCAGCAGAGAGGGATGCGGCTTGGTATGTACGGCAATCCCCTATGGATACATGTTGATATTTCCGACACGACAAGAAAAATTGTTGGCACAAATATCAATGTAAGCTCACTAATCGATCCTTCGGAAAACTCGCTTTTCACATGGGTGCAGGTAGATAGACCCGGCGCTGAGGAATATGTGAAAGAATACATTCAGTATTATGCAGATATGGGAATCAAATATTTTCGTGTTGATTTTCTTTCATGGTACGAAACAGGTTACGACCGTTATCTTGGGACGGTTGGAGTAAGTCGTCCTCGTGAACATTACGAAACTGCTTTGCAATGGATGCGTGAGGCATGCGATTCAAATGAGATGTATTTAAGCCTGGTAATGCCAAATCTTTTTTATGAGGCAGAATTGGAACTTCAATTCGGGCACATGATCAGAATCAATGAAGACACCGGATACGGCGAGTGGTGGAAATTCAGTGATAAAGATAGAGGTCACAGATTTAATGAATGGTCGCAATACGCTAGCGCATTTGATGGATTTACTTACTGGTCTTACATTTCGGGAAGAGACAAAGTACGTCTCGATGGTGATTTCATCCGCATTAATACTTTTGAAACCGATTCCGAAAAAAGAAGCGTGATCTCCGCACATCTAATTGCTGGCGGTCCGGTAACAATATCCGACCAGCATAACACAATTGGTGATGATATATGGCTTTATCAAAATGAAGAAATGCTTGCACTAAATTATGATGGATTTGTCGGCATACCGATCACAAATGATCCGATAAATGAGGCAAGCCAAATCTGGAGCGGACAATTGTCAAACGGTGATTGGATAGTTGGATTATTCAATCGCGAAGATGCAACACGAACGAGAATACTAGCGGTAAGCGATTTAGGATTTTCCGCGACTGCTTTGGTAAGAGATTTATGGCAGCATGCTGAAATTGGAATGATGGATACGATCACGTCTGAAATTCCTCCGCACGGCTGTATGATATTAAAAGTTACTAATCAAAGCGATACGAGATTAAGCCAAGAAATTACTTTTAATTCTATAGAGGATAGAGTTTACGGTGACCCCGATTTTAATTTAATCGCATCTACAACATCAAATCTTCCAATTGAATATGAAGCTGCATTAGGACCCGCAATTATTTTAGATGATCAAGTTCATCTAACCGGTCAAAATGGAAAAGTGTTTATCGTTGCAAAACAAACCGGTAATGACACTTACTTTGCCGCGATGCCAAAAGTTCAATCATTTGAAGTAACTGGAGGGCATCAACCCCAAATGCATATTGGCGGTACTTTTACGGGTTGGAGTTTGAGCATCACAATGCAGCTTGATGGAGACAACTGGATTGCTGAAGATGTACAAATATTAGGCGGAGGTCATGAATTAAAATTTGCCAACACAAACGATTGGAGCGGCGATGATTGGGGCAATGCTTCCGGACTTACGAGTACTGCTCAATTAACTACCGGAGGAGCACCGAATATTTCCTTCACAATTCCGCAAACGGGTTCGTACGATATTTATTTTAATGATATTAGTTTGGCATATTCAATCGGGATTGTTATCAGTGATGTTAATGATAAAGCAGCTCCGCACAACTTTGAGTTGAGTCAAAATTATCCAAATCCGTTTAATCCAACAACAACAATTAAATTTCGAATCCCAGCATCTGTCATTTCGAACGAACGCAGTGATGTGAGAAATCTCAGAGATTTCTCGTCGTCTTTGACTCCTCGAAATGACAATGATATTGTCCAATTAATAATTTACGATATACTCGGAAATGAAATTGCTTTACTTATGAATGAGCAAAAACCGCCAGGTGAATATGAGGTTGAATTTAACATTTCATCATCAACTAATAATTTACCGAGCGGAGTTTATATTTATAGATTAACTGCAGGTTCGTTTTCACAAAGTCGTAAGATGTTGTTGTTGAAATAATATTATATTTATTATACTCGTAATATCAAATATTGATTTACAATAATTCTTTTACATCAAATGAAATCATTGATAATATTTCTACTCTTTTTCACCGGAATTACAATGTCCCAAAACCTAACCGTCTCCTCTTACTTTTCCATTGATGAAAATCTATCATCAGCATTAAATGAAATTGTAACTGATTTAGAACTTGACAATGATTTTGAAGTCGGCGAAGATGGAATTGAGCAGATTTCTCTAGCAGTCATTAACCTGAAGGTAGATCAGCCGAAATTGGGCGGAGTACATAACGATAATTTTATTTATCCCGCTTCCGTTTATAAAATTTACGTTGCCGCTGAAGTGCTGAATCAAATCAGTCAAGAAAAATATTCTCTCGAAACTGTTGTTGAAGTAAAATCACCCAATGATGTTGACCGCAGCAAAGAAATTAAAACTGATCCTAGACCTTTATTAAAAGATGGTGATTCTGTTACTGTAAACTACTTATTGGATTTGATGATAACACGAAGTGATAATTCTGCCTCTAATTGTTTAATTGATTTAGCTGATCGGAAGAACATTAACACTCTAATTCATAATTATAATTGGAATGGAAGTGAAGTCACTCGAAAATTTTTGAGTCGTAAATTTGAAGACCCGGGTTATGAAAATATCAGAGGGACAGAGACATGCGCATTGCATGCCGCGGATTTTTTATATTTGATTTATACAAATCAACTTGTAAATCCCTGGGTAAGCATGCAGTTAAAAACTTTTTTGGGCAGACAATTAGACAACACTAAACTCTCATCCGGATTGCCAAATGATGCAATGTTCTATCATAAAACAGGCTGGTTTAGTTTTTGGACACACGACGTTGGAATTGTTGACGATGGAGAGACAAAATATATTATCGCCTGCTTTTTACCTTTATCCGAAAAAGATGCATTACCTAAATTTAAATTGCTCGGTGAGAGAATACATCATTTAATGAAAACTAAATTCTAATTTCCTAAAATTTTATTTTACTGGCTGGAGGCAAGGCGGTGCTAAATTTATTGCTAACATCAATTACTATCTTTTCTCTACTTATTCAAACTTATTCACAATCCTCAAACGATTATCAGCGTTATATAGATGATGACAAATATGGCTATAAAAATTTAAAGGGTGAGATAGTTTTGAAAGCAACATATGACTATGCCGGTGAGTTTAATGACAACCGTGCGGTAGTTGGGATAAATGATTATAATTATCTATACTACAACATAATTGATAATAATTTTAAAGAGTTAATTGATTTTGAATATAATTACATTGGTGATTTTTCGGAAGGATTAGCTAAGGTTAAAATTGGATCGTTCAAAATTTTTAGAGATTATTACAAGTGGGGATACTTAAACAGAGATGGTGAAATTGTAATTGAACCGATCTTTGAAGGTGTTGGAGATTTTCACGAAGGCTTAGCATACTTTTATGAAACCGACAACAGCTTAGAAAGTATTTTTTCAAACAAAGTAATTCGTTATGGATTTATTGATACTAAAGGCAATATTGTAATTGAACCAATGTATGACAAAGTGAGTAATTTTTCTCAAGGACTTGCCCCTGTTAAAATTGACGGTAAGTTTGGATATATCAATATATCGGATGAGTTGGTAATTCCATATCAATTTAAAATTGCAAGTGTTTTTTCTGAAGGATTGGCATTTGCAATGACTGATAGTCTTTACGGTTATATTAATTTAAAAAGTGAATATGAAATTCAGCCGAAATTTAAAAATGCGCATAGGTTTTCTGAGGGGTTGGCTTTAGTTGAAGTAAATAATAAATGGGGATATATTAATAATTTCGGTGAGATAGTTATCAAGCCGATTTATAGATCAGGTACAAAGTTTGTAAAAGGAATAGCAAAAGTAATTTTAGATGGAGAAGAATTATTCATAAATAAATTTGGCGATATTATTTCTGTTGAAAATTAAATATGAATAAACTAAAAATATCAAAAGAGCTTTCGAAAAAAATAATATTAAATTCACAACTGCTTAACGGAAGAACAAAACTTTCTAAAGGCAATAAAGGTTTTTATGAAATCATCGATCAGCTCGGCTATGTGCAGATAGATACGATCTCTGTGATCAATCGCGCACACCACCATATTTTTTGGACCCGAAATAATGGCTACACAGAAGATGTGATTCACGACTTGCAGAAAAATGAAAGACTAATATTTGAATACTGGGGTCATGCAATGTCCTACCTTCCATTTGAGGATTACCGATTCTATTTGCCGAGAATGCATAACTTCAAAAATCCATCATCACCCTGGGCACAGCAGCAGATTGAAAAAGCCGGACATCTACTTAAACCGGTTCTAAAAAGAATCAAGGAAGAAGGACCGCTAAGTTCAAAAGATTTTGAAAGATTAGACGGTAAAAAAGGCGGAACTTGGTGGGATTGGAAACCGGCAAAAGTTGCTCTGGAGTTACTGTTCTGGCGGGGCGATTTAATGATAACCGAACGCCAAAAATTCAACAAGATTTACGACTTAACTGAAAGAGTGCTGCCCGCCCACATCAATAAAACAAAACCAAAGCAAAATGAAATTGCAGAATTTTTAATAAAACGTGCCATTAAAGCAAACGGAATAATTTCAGAAAATGAAATACTGAAATTCCTTCAGCCCGGTTCCTCTCGCGATTCTGATCTTCAAACTGCCGGGAGAAATGTAATTAAAAAGAACATCAAAAAATTAATTGAAGCAAATGAAATTATTGAAGTGGGAATTGAAGGAACAAACTCGAACAAATATTATGCTTTTGAAGAAGTAATTAATTCAGCAGCAAAAATAAGAAGCAAATCCAAGCAATTGTTTTTGCTCTCCCCTTTTGATAATTTAATTATTCAGCGCGAACGTGTAAAAAACATTTTTGACTTTGATTATACTATTGAATGCTATGTTCCTGAACCAAAAAGAAAGTACGGCTATTTTGTTCTCCCAATACTTTGGGGAAATGATTTTGTTGGCAGGCTTGATCCAAAAGCTGATAGAAAAAGTAAAACATTAATTATCAAAAATATTTTTTTTGAAGAAGGTTTTAACTCATTCGATGAATTGCTCCCAAATCTAGCCGCTCAAATTTCTGCAATGGCAAAATTTAATGACTGCGAAAAAATTGATATCCAAAATACTGCGCCAAAAAAAATAAAGACTGCAATTACTAAACTCCTTAAATAATTATTGCAACCAATTCAGTCCATTTCATTTTTAATATTTATTCTTTTTATTACTAGTGTCATTATTGTAATTCATTTAATATAGTTTGGGATAGAGCTATGAAAATGTTCAAGTTATTATTTGCTTTCTTATTTCTCTGCGGCACACTATCTGCCCAGCATATAGGTATTTCGTTTTCAAAAACATGGACTGACAATTACGAACTCGAAAATCCAAATGGATTTAGTATTAATATATCTCAAGTATTTATTGATAATATTGAAGTTCAATTTGAGTATAGCAAATTTGAAAACCGGCGTGAATTTTTTGGTCATCTTATTTCAGGGTTTTTACCTGTTCCTCCTTCCCCTCAAGACAACCGCGAAAATGTTCAAAGTGAATCCAGGCTGCAAGTTTACGATTTATCAATTAAATATTTTGTTTTACAATTGGATGAACTAAGCATAGCATTTGGTGGAGGATTAAGTTTAAATAAAATGGACGGCAGAAGAGTCGGCACCGAATCCGGCAGCACAGCACTGCTATTTGATGAAGATAGTTTTGGAATTTCCGGAATTTTATATTTGGAATCACGAGCAGTTCGTGCACTGCCCGTTACATTATATTTAACTATACAAAAGAAGCAAATTTCATCAGGTAATCAGCCAACCGATATAGAATCACCTTTCAGCAGCAGTTTGGATACTTGGATTTTACAAACCGGCATAAAATTTAAATTTTAGTAACTTTATATAAGAACGTCAACCAAACTATTTCGTCCAATTACTATATTTGGAAAGTATAATTATCATCATTAAAATTTTAATAATACATTTATATAAAATAAGGATAGATAGAAAATGAAAAATTACATTTTTACAACTACCCTATTTTTGTTTGCCCTTCTATTACTTTTAAGCTGCGATACGGTCGATAATAACGAGACAATTCAAGGTACGGGAAATCTGGTTTCCTTAGATCAAAACATTACAGACTTTACAAATATTGAAACAGGTTTTGCGTTTGAATCAACAATTACGAGAGATACTGTTTATAAAGTAACTGTTACATTGGACGATAATATTGTTGATCATCTTAAAGTAACAAAAGAAGGCAGCACACTTAAAGTTTTTATGGATGAAAATTTTGATTATCACGATGTAACATTGAAAGTTGATATTACCATGCCCGATGTTCAAAACATTAATCTTAGCGGTGCTTCCGCATCTGTAATCTCCGGATTTAATTTTACTCACGATTTAAATATTACTTTAAGCGGCGCAAGTGCAGTTAGCGGAACTATTAATACCGGTAATTTAATTTTAGAACTCTCAGGTGCAAGCAATGTATCTTTTTCGGGAAATGGAATAAACTTAATTGTGAACGGAAGCGGTGCCAGTGTTTTAAGTTTGGGCAATTTTAATTTGAGCGGCAATGCAAATCTTGTTTTAAGTGGAGCTTCAGTTTCTACAATAAGAGTTAACGGAACACTAAACGCTACGCTTAGCGGGGCTTCGGTTTTAAGATATCATGGGAATCCTGCTTTAGGAACTATTATTACTACGGGTGAATCTATTGTAATAAAGTTATAATTAATCCAATGGACTAATAACACCTAAGCCGCCTTTGTTCATTACATGTGTATAGATCATTGTTGTCTTTACCGATTTATGACCCAATAATTCCTGTACAGTTCGGATGTCGTAACCGTTTTCCAGAAGATGAGTTGCAAAAGAGTGCCGAAGAGTGTGCGGTGTGCCATGCTTATTTATTTTTGTCTTTTTCATTGCAGAATGTATTGCACGCTGAATTGTCGATTCAAAAATATGGTGGCGGCAAAAGCTGCCTTCAGAATTTTTAACGTATCGGATTGAAGCGAAAAGGTATTGCCAGCCAAATTCAGTAGCAGCATTTTTATACTTTTGATTAAGAGCATTTGGTAAGGTGGTATAACCTCTATTATTTTTTAGATCGGTCTGATGTTCTTTCCAACGCTTATCAATTTGTATTCTTAAATCCGGCTTTATAGAACCGGGAATAAGTGTAGTCCGGTCCTTTCTTCCTTTACCGTCTCGTACTATAAGAACATTCTGCTCTAAATCGAGATCCTTAATTCGCAAACGTAATCCCTCCATTAATCGCAATCCGGAACCGTAAAGAAGTTTTGCAATTAAAAGACTCTCCCCTTCCAAATGAGAGAATAGTTTTGAAACCTCACTTTTTGAAAACACAACAGGAATAAAATTTTTACGTTTTGCTTTTGTATATGAACTAAAATCGCCTATACTTTTTTTAATTACATATTTATATAAAAACACAATTGAGTTAAGCGCCACACTTTGGGTTGAGGGGCTGTAATCCTTTTTAAGTGAAAGATAGTCTAAATATTTTTGTACATGTTTCTCATCTAGATCCTCAGGATGTTTTTTACCATTAAAAATTATAAACCGCTTTATCCAAAGTACGTAAGCCTCAGCAGTTTTATTACTGTAGTCCCTTTTTTTTATTTCATTTCGAACATCTGTTAAAAGTTTTGACATGCTATCTTGAAATTAGTTATAGAATGCTATCTTGCATACATTCTTAGAATGCTATCTTGCAAAATAAAAAATATCTGTTTAGATACAACAAATATAGGATAGCTTAACTTATTATAATAACGTAAGATAGGTATTTTTAGAATTTGAATAAATTGTATTTTTTGTTAATTTGCAGTCAATGGCGCAAGATATTCAAACAAATAAACTATATAAATCTGCAACTTATTAATATGTTAGCTGCTTATTTAAGGAGCATAAAATGAAAATTTTAATAACCAT
>SWCD01024428.1_pt1 | contig 30420 bp, 28 predicted proteins | sample 4693011 | NCBI WGS metagenome assembly SWCD01 (sample SAMN10267278, study PRJNA491770) | bioreactor metagenome | isolation source: DHS bioreactor inoculated with marine | place: Japan: Omine Ridge, Nankai Trough | reverse complement strand
GGGGGGCATCTCATCGCGCGGCAGCACATTCACGTCCTCGCCGAACATGGTGATGTGGCCCCGGCTCGGCCGATGGGCGAGATACATGAGCCGCAGCAGCGAGCTTTTGCCCGCGCCCGAGGGGCCCGTGAGAAAATTGAGCGATCCCGAATTGAGCTCGAACGACACGTCGCGCAGCACTTCCGGCCCCATGCCGTACCGCATGCCAACGTTTTCGAAGCGTATCATTCGGGGTCCTGCCGCTCGGGGGTCAAATCGGTTAGGCTGGCAAGCTCGCGGATCGGGCAGGGCCCCGTCAAGGGGTCTGCGGCAATTAGCAAATGGGGAATAAGCATGATCCGGCAAATACTTGGCGTTCTGGCGCTCACGATTTCGGCAGCTCTTGCTGCCCCCGGCGACGGGCCGGGGGAAGACGCCGCGCCCGCGGAGGCGCCTTACATTCTCGTCCTCGGTGTGGCGCAGGACGCGAGCTACCCCCAGGCCGAATGCTATCGCCCCCATTGCATGCGCGGGTGGGAAGACCCGTCCTTGCGCGGCACGGCCACCTCCATCGCGGTGGTGGACCCTGAAAGCCAAGGCGCGTACCTGTTCGATGCGACCCCCGACATGCCGGATCAACTTTACCGCCTGCGTGCGGCAACCTCACTAGACGAGCCTTATTCCCTGGACGGGGTGTTTCTCACCCACGGGCATATCGGCCATTACACGGGGTTGATGCATTTCGGGCGCGAGGTCATGGGCGCGCGCAACGTGCCGGTCTATGCCATGCCGCGCATGCGAGAGTTTCTTTCCACCAATGGGCCTTGGGATCAGCTGGTTGGGCTTGAAAACATCGAGCTACGTGACCTTGAAGATGGGGCGGCGGTTGACCTGCGCGGCGGGATCACGGTGACGCATTTTCTCGTGCCGCACCGGGATGAATATACCGAGACCGTGGGCTATCGCATCGACGGGCCGAACCGGTCGGCGATCTTCATTCCCGATATCGACAAATGGGACCGTTGGGAGGTGGACCTGCCCGCGCTCATCCGCGAGGTGGACTACGCTTTCATCGACGCGACCTTCTATGCGGATGGTGAGATACCGGGCCGGGCCATGGAAATGATCCCGCATCCCTTTGTGGTGGAAAGCATGGCGCTGCTGGAAGTGTTAACGCCCGAAGAACGCGCACGCGTTCATTTCATCCATTTCAATCACACCAATCCCTTGCTGATTGAGGGCTCGGACGCCCAAGAGGCGGTGCGCGCCGCGGGCTTTTCTATTGCCGCCGAAGGCATGCGCCTCGGCCTTTAACGGTTGGCCGCCAAGCCATTGATTCCTTTGATGAGGTCGGCCATTGTCGCGGGCGTCATAGTTAACCCGCATTGTCACAGATAATCCGCCCCCATGATCCTGACCTGCCCCTCCTGTTCCACGCGCTACCTTGCCGACCCGGCAAGCCTGCAGCCTTCGGGCCGCATGGTGCGCTGTGCGACCTGCGGGCATTCCTGGTTTCAAAAGCCGCCGGACGACATGCCCCGCTCCGTTGCGGGCGCGGGCGAGGCGGCGGGCACGCTCGACACCGCCGATCTGGGGCCGCGTAAGCGCGGCTTTCCCTTTGCCATATCGACCCTCGCCCTCTGGGCGGTGCTGGCGGGCGCGGTGTTTGGCTTTGGCTATCTTGCCTATCAATACCGGGTGGAAATCGTGCGCGGCTGGCCGCAGGCGGCGACGCTTTACAACCTGTTCGGCGTCGAGGTGAACAGCGCGGGCATGGAATTTCGCGACATCACCTATGCATTCGAAACGCAAGAAGGGCTCAATGTCCTCGCCGTGCACGGCACGGTGCTGAATGTCACCGACCAGCCCTTGCCCATTCCGCGCGTGCGCATCTCCTTGCGCGATGAGGCCGGCGCAGAACTCTATGCCTGGACCGTGGTGCTCGAAGCCACGCGGCTTGACCCCGGCGCTTCCACCGAATTTGTGACGCGGCTATCGAGCCCACCGCCGGGGGCGGCCAACATCGAAGTGACCTTTGCTGAGGGCGGCGCGTGATCGTGGGGGACATGCTGTTCAGTGCGGAAGAAATTGCCGCGCGGGTTACGAGCCTTGCCGCCGAGATTAAATCTACTGATCAAGACCTGACCCGCGAGCGCCCGCTTTTGGTGGTGTGCATCCTGCGTGGCGCATTTGTTTTCACCGCTGATCTGATGCGCGCGCTCCATGCGGCGGGGGTTGATGCGGAAGTGGATTTCCTCGGTCTTTCCAGTTATGGCGACGCCCGCGAAAGCCAGGGCCGGGTGCATGTGACCATGGATCTTCAAACCGACGTGACGGGCCGCGATGTCCTCATCGTCGATGACATTCTCGATTCGGGCCGCACGCTGCGTTTCGTTTTGGGCCTGGTGCAGTCACGCGGGGCCGCCTGCGTGCGGTCTTGCGTCCTTCTGGACAAACCCTCTCGCCGGGAAATCGAAGGGAACGCGGACTTCACGGGGTTTCGCGCGCCCGATGCGTTTGTCGTTGGCTATGGCATGGATGTTGCCGGTTTAGGGCGGGGGATGCCCTATATCGGGACGGCGCCGGACGAACCAGAACAAGGTTAATCGCGCCGCCGCCCGCAACAAGTTTGAGGTGGGGTGCCATGGCACGAATACTCATTGCAGCGAAAAAGAATGTGGTGCGCCGCGCAGTACACGGCATGCTGAAAAGCCACGGCCACAAGGTCCGCTGTGTCGAAGACGGCGCGGCGGCCTATAAGGCCCTTGAGCAGGAACCGGCGGAGCTCGTGATCTGCGACGCGAAACTACCGGTCGTAGATGGTGTCGCGCTGATGCTGATCGGGCGCGAGGATTGGAAGGACATGCGCTTCCTTCTAATGAGCGAGGACCCGAATCTGGCCGACACATTGGCCGCGGTGGAAATTGCCGTTGACGGGATCGTCGCCAAACCCTTCCATATTCAGACGTTGAAATACGAAGTGCAGCGCCTGTTGCCGGTCAGTCCCCAAGCGGCGTAAAGCCTAGAACCGGCGCAGCAACCGTTCCAGATAATCGAGTTCCACTTCCGGCCGGTCGCGTTCGCCCGCGCGCCGGCGCAGCTCATCCAGAATTTCACGCGCGCGCTGCATCTCGCGCTCGGTGGGCACATCGACACTGTCGCCAAAATCAGGTCCCGAGTTCGGCGACGTGCGCCCCAATGGGTCGCGCCCGCTCGATTGGCCCTGTTGCTGGCCGCCCATGCGTTCGGCCATCTGGCTCATCAATTGTTCGGAAAGCGTTTCAAGCGCATTGCGCAGCGCTTCCACCGCCTGTTCCTGCGACGGGACCGAGCCCGATAGCGACCCACCGGAAAGCTCGCCTTCCGAACCTTGCATCTCCCGCTGCGCATCGCCCATGGTGCCCGGAATGTCGGCGCCTTGCGCCAGCAGTTCATCCAGCACGCCGCGCAAGCCTTCCAGAATATCTTGTTGTTCCTGCGCCAGCTCACGCGACCCGCGCGGTTCGCGGCCATCAGGCGCGGCAGGGCCGTCTTCGGGAATTTCCTGTGCATAGGGCCAGTCTTCGGGCGGGGGCCAGCCGCCCCAGTCCTGCCACGCGTCCTCGCGGGCGTAAGGGCTGCCGTCTTCCCCTTGCGCGCCGCGGAAGGTTTCATCGAGCAATTGCCGCTGGTTGCCCAGAATGCCGCTAAGCCCGTCGAGAGCATCGGCCATGGCTTGCTCGCTCGCGCTCATGCCGCCCTCGCTTTGTGCGGGCGTTGAATTTTCCATCTGCGCCAACATATCGGCGAGGCCTTGCAGCATTTCGCGCGCGGATTGGAGCGAGCCCGTCATGGCCATGTCTTCAATGCGGTCGAGCAGGCTGCCGAGATCCTCGGTGCGCATCATCTCCGATGCATCGGCGGTCGAAGGTTGCGCCTCGGTCTGTTCCAGCGCTTGCAGATACTCGGATACGGCCTCGCGCAACTCCGCCAGCAGTTCGGCGATTTCCGCGCTGTCCGCGCCGCGTGAAAGAGCATCAAGCAGGGCTTGTTCCAACTCGCGAATGCGGTCGAGCGCGAGGGACAGGTCGCCATCTTCCAGACGCAAGGCAACATCCCAAAGCAGCTCATAAGTCTCGCGCATATCATCCGCTTCCGGATCATCGGCGAGCCGCCATACGGCAGTGCGCATGGCGAGATAGGCGGTGGTGTCTTCGATGAAAAGATCCGCGCGCTCGGTCAAGGCGTCGAGCGTCAACGCCACATCAAGAACGGCTTCGCCCCCTTCGACCAGCAATTGCCGCTGCTCGGCAACCGCAGCGGCCATGGGGTTTTGGAAATCCCGCGTGGGCAGGGCCAGCGATTGGGGGCGGCTGTAGCCGGTGCGCCCCGCGCTGTCGGTGGCGGCGAGCTGGATCATCACGTCGCGCCCGGCCCAGGGGTGTTCGCGCCAATCAAGTGTCGGACTGTCCTCGGCGGAGGTGGGGTGCGCGCCCGGCAGGGCAAGGCCCGTCACGCTCGGTTCTGTCGCCGGGAACAGGGCATCATCGCGCGGCGCGCCATCGCTCGTGAAAAACCCGTCCGCAAATCCGCCATCCTTGTGCCGCATGGGGGAAAGTGTCAGCCGCGCCTCAATATCCGTGACGCCGTAGTCGTCCTGAACGGTATAGGGCAACGCCATCAGGCCCTGCGGTGTGGGATAGGGGTTCGGCGCAAAAGCGATTTCCGGCGCAACATCGGGGATGAGCTCAAAGGTCCAGCTTGCGTCGGGGTGCGCGGGGCTCGCGATGGCAATGCGGCCCTCCTGATCGATGCGACCGCTGATGCCCCAGGTGCCAGGCGCGATCTCCTCAACGCTTGCGTCGGCCAAGGTGCCAGCCACGGTGGGTGTGCGCTCCGTGCCGCTGATGCGCACGGTGAGCTCGGAATCTTCAGGAACCGCGACGGCGCCCCGATGGGCGATGACACCTTGCTCATTTGTCAAAAACAATGGCGCGTGGCCGGTGTAGCCCGGCGGCGTAATCCAGGCATCTATGCGGCCCGTCACCGCGCTTTCACCCGAAAGGTCGGGCAACAGGCCGGACCGGAGCAGGGGCAGGGCTTGCGGCCCGGCAAGAATCCACCCCGCGCCAAAGACCAGAAGGATGGCAAAGCGGATCGCGCGCGGGTCGCGGGCGGGCAGGTCGGATTTAGGGAATGACAGGCGCAAGCCTTCGAATTGCCGCCGCAGCATGGCGCGATAGGACGCCCACAGGCGAATGGTGCCTTGGTCATGGCTGCCAACGGCAAGATGATCGGCGTAGGCAGTCAGTGGACGGTGGGTGAGGCCATTGTCGACCTCAAGCCGGTGCAAGGCGTCCTCGATGGTGGGCCAATGCAGACGGCGGCTGCGGCGCGCAAGGCTCCACACTGCCGCGCCCGCGAGGCCAAGCAAAAGCGCGAGATGGATGAGCGCCGGAACAAAGCGCCAGATGCCATAGAGCGACAGGATCAGGATAAGGCCCAGATACCCGCTCGCCGGCCACAGCATCGACCAGACACGCTCGGCGGCTAGGGTCGCCTGCATTACGCGGGCGCGCCACCGGACGGAACGGGGAAGCTGCGCGGCTGCCGTCATGCGCCGCCCCCGCTTTCAGTGCCCCCCGCAACCTTCAGCACCGGCCCCATCCAGGGGGGCATGCGATCATGCGCGATCATTTCTTCATAGCTTGGGCGCGGGCGGATCACCGCATAGTGGTCATCCTTGACCAGCACTTCGGGAACCAGCGGCCGCGAATTGTATTCACTCGCTTGCACCGCGCCGTAAGCGCCTGCCGAAAGGAACGCTAGGTGCGTGCCTTCCTCTAGCGGGGGCAAAGCACGCTCTTCGGCAAATACGTCGGTGCTCTCACAGACCGGGCCCACCACGTCATAGGTCTGGCGCGGGGTGGACGGGTCCGCTTCTTTCAAGGGCAACATCTCGTGCCACGCCTGATAAAGCGCGGGCCGGATCAAATCGTTCATGGCCGCGTCGATGATGGCAAATTTTTTCGACACCGCTTCTTTGACATAGAGCACTTGGGTGACGAGCAATCCCGCATTGCCGGTGATCATGCGCCCCGGCTCAAAGATCAGTCGCACGTCGAGCTCGTCCGTCACGGCGCGGATCATCTTGGCATAGGCTTCAGGTTCCGGCGGCGCGATCTCACCCGCCACATAAGGAATGCCCAAACCGCCGCCGAGATCGAGCCGTTCAATGGCATGGCCCCGTGCGCGCAATTCACGCACCAGCTGCGCGGCCTTTTTGAAGGCTTCCTCAAAAGGCGTGAGCTTGGTGATTTGACTGCCGATGTGAATGTCGAGGCCCTTGACAGCGATGCCGGGTAAGCTCTCGGCAAGATCAAAGGCGTCATGGGCGCGGCCCCAGGGAATGCCGAATTTGTTTTCCGCCTTACCGGTGGAAATATTCTTGTGCGTGCCCGCATCCACATCCGGATTGATGCGCAGGGCGACCGGCGCGGTAACGCCCATGCCGTCCGCCACTTCGGACAGACGCTGAAGTTCAGGCTCCGATTCCACATTGAATTGATAGATGCCCGCTTCCAGCGCGGCTTTCATTTCCGCGCGCATTTTGCCTATGCCGGAATAGACGATGCGTTCGCCGGGAATGCCGGCGGCCAGGGCGCGGGCCAGCTCGCCACCCGAAACCACATCGGCGCCCGCGCCGCAATCGCCCAAGGTTTTGAGGACCGCAATGTTGGCGTTCGCCTTGACCGCGAAACAGATCAGCGCATCCCCCGCGCCAAAGGCATCGCGGAACACGCGAAAGTGCCGCTCCATGGTCGCCGTCGAATAGCAATAAAAAGGCGTGTCCACTTCTGCAGCGATCTGCATAAGCGGAACGTCCTCGGCATAGAGCCAGCCATTGCGGTACCCGAAGTGGTTCATGCGCCGTCAGGCTCTCCCGCAGGCTCAGAATGATCCGGCGGCGGCAGAAGGTCGCCCTTCTTCCCGCAGGCGCTGAGCGGCAGCGTTAACGCTAGTGTGACAATGACCAGCAGGCTGGTGCGTAGAGCACGTATCATGTTCCGGCCTTTCATCCATTTCATCAAAGACTTAGTGTGCCAAGGAAAGGCGGCGAAAACCAGTCACCATAGTGTAATTGATATGCTTGCAGGTTGTGATTTAGTGTTGGGGGACAAGGCGGGGCGCCTTGTGGAGGTGAGTATGAAGCGTCTGTTGGGGATTGCCCTGGCATTGTTTTGGGCCGCACCGGCCCTGGCTGACTATCAGGCCGCCGCCACCTATAGCGCGAGTTACCGTGGGATCTCCCTTCTCGTCATTGAGAATGGCGAGGTGGTTTTCGAGGACTATCCCGGTGATGGCGCGGCAGATCGCGCCCAGCCGCTGGCCAGCGGCACCAAAAGCTTCGCCGGGATCATGGCCGCCGCCGCGGTGCAGGACGGCCTTCTGACCTTGGACGAGCGCGTGTCAGATACCATCACCGAATGGCAGGGCAGCCTGCGCGAAGAGATTACCATCCGGCAACTGCTCAACCTCACCGACGGGCTACGCCTGCCGCAAAGTGCCGGCCGCATGCTCCCCTATGACCGGGTCCCCCGGCTTCGCTTGGGGCGGATGCCGGGTGAGACATTCGCCTATAGCCCAACGCCGTTTCAGGTGTTTGGCGAGGTGATGCGCCGCAAGCTTGAGGGCGATCCGCTCGAATATCTGACCCGGCGCGTGCTCGATCCCATTGGCCTGGAAGTGACCAACTGGCGCCGCACGCGCGACGGCAACCCCACTTTCCCCACGGGCGCCCAACTGACCGCACGTAATTGGGCGCGTTTTGGAGAGTTCATTCTGGCGCGTGGTGCGTGGAACGGCGAGCAGCTGGTAAGCCCCGAGGCCTTCGAAGAACTGTTTGTCGGCTCCGACGTCAATCCCGCCTATGGGCTGAGCTGGTGGTTGATCCGGCCCGTCGATCTCGAATTCGCCGCGACGACTTCACCGCTCAGTGATTCAACCGACTTTTGGCAACATCCGGATGTCTTTCCCTCTGACATGGTGATGGCTGCGGGCGCGGGCGACCAGCGTCTTTACGTTTCGTGGGAACGGAACATGGTGGTGGTGCGTCAGGCCGAAGGGATTGTGGGCGCGCTTATGGGCCATCGGCTCAGTTGGTCTGACGTGCAGTTCTGGCGCCTGCTTGATGCGCCGCCGGGCGAACGCCCAGCTCCGTTACCGCCGATCATCATTACTCCGGAAGGTGTCGCGCGATCTGGCGTTGTGCAATTGCCCTCTGGTGCCGTTGTGGCGCTTCCCCCGGTTGCTGAAAGCGACGAAGAAGAAGAGGGCGAGGGTGAGGGCGAAAGCGAGGACGGTGAATTTGTCGGCCCCACGTTCTGAGGCGCCGCGCTAACTCAGTTGCGCTTTCCACCAGGCAATTTGCTTTTCAACCTGTTCGGGCGCGGTGCCGCCAAAGCTGCGCCGTGAGGCGGCGGATGCTTCAACACTCAGCACACTGAAGACCTTGTCGGTAATGCGGGGCTCGACCTCTTGCATGACCTTGAGCGGCAGATCGGCAAGCATGACCCCCGCGGCCTCTGCTTTCGCCACAATGGCCCCCGTTGCGTGGTGCGCCTCGCGAAAGGGCAGGCCAAGCTCCCGCACCAGCCAATCGGCAAGATCCGTTGCGGTGGAGTATCCGCCCGCAGCGGCCGCGCGCATGGCGCCCTCGTTCGGCGTCATGTCGCCCACCATGCCGGTCATAGCGGCGATGACGAGACCGAGCGAGCCCAGCGCATCGAACACGGGTTCCTTGTCTTCCTGCATGTCCTTGGAATAGGCGAGCGGCAAGCCCTTCATCACCGTGAGCAGGCTCACTAATGCGCCGATGATGCGTCCCGACTTGCCGCGAGCGAGTTCCGCCGCGTCCGGGTTGCGCTTTTGCGGCATGATGGAGGAGCCGGTGGAGAAGGCATCCGATAGCGTGATGAAATGAAACGGCGCGCTCGACCAGATCACAATTTCTTCGGCGAGGCGGCTCATGTGTGTTGCGCAAATGGCGGCGGCGGCAAGGGCTTCCAATGCAAAGTCCCGCGCCGAAACGCTGTCGAGGGAATTGCGCGTGGGCCCGTCAAAACCCAGCGCCTTCGCCGTCACATTCCGGTCGATAGGGTAGGGTGTTCCGGCAAGGGCGGCGGCGCCCAGCGGCGATTCATTCAGGCGCTTGCGGGCATCCGCAAACCGGCCCCGGTCGCGGGATGCCATTTCCACATAGGCCAACAAGTGATGACCGAAGGTGACGGGTTGCGCCGTCTGCAAATGGGTAAAGCCCGGCATGATGGTGGCCGCATGCGCTGACGCCTTGGTCAGCAGGGCATCCTGAAAAGCCTTCAGGTCCTTGTCGAGCCCGTCGATGGCATCGCGCACATAAAGCCGAAAGTCCGTCGCCACCTGGTCATTGCGTGACCGCGCGGTGTGCAGGCGGCCCGCTGCCTCGCCAATCAGGTCTTTCAACCGCGCCTCGATATTCATGTGAATGTCTTCAAAGGCGGTCTTGAACTCAAATCTGCCGGATTTGATTTCCTCTTCGATGGTGTCGAGGCCTTTCAATAGGGCGTCGGCATCATCGGCGGAAATGATCTTCTGTGCGGCCAGCATTTCGGCGTGCGCGCGGCTTCCTGCGAGATCCTGCGCCCACAGACGCTGATCAAAGCCGACCGAGGCATTAATCGCCTCCATCAGCGCGTCTGGAGACGCGGCAAAACGCCCGCCCCACATCTCATTCGCGGGCTTGCCGCCCTTGTTACTCGGATTATCTTTGCTCACGGCTCCGGCCCGGCTTAAAACCATTGTTGAATTCAACCCTAGCGGCAGGACCCCCTTTTGGTCGAGAAGCTTTTCGCAATTGCAGCAGCGGCACTTCTGCTCACCGCCTGCGGGCCAGAGGGGGGCGGATACTCCCGTCTTGCCCATGGGGAAATGGCGGCGTTCGAGTTTCATGGCACCCCCGCGTCCGCGACCGAGGCAAGCTTCCTCGATGCGAATGATGAGGAGGTGAGCATTGCCGATTTTCACGGCAAGATCCTGCTCGTAAATCTCTGGGCCACTTGGTGCGCACCCTGTGTGCACGAGATGCCGCAGCTTGATGCGCTGGAGGCCGAGCTCGGCGGTCCGGAGTTTCAAGTGATCGCCATTTCCGCCGATCGCCGCCCGCGCGCCGAAGTCGAAGAAGTGCTGCGCGAACGCATCGGCGCGACGCATATCGCCAGCTATATGGACAACAACCTCGGCTTCTCGCTGGGCTCGGCCGTCACCGGCTGGCCCACCACCATCCTTTATGATCGCGAAGGGCGCGAGCTTGGCCGCATCGCCCGCCCCGCGGAATGGGACAGCGAGGATGCCCATCGCCTGATCGAAGGGGTGATTGAGGCAACACGCTCCTGAGCCGTGCTAGTGTCTCCTCAAGATTTTGAGGAGACCTGATTATGGCGGAACGCCCCCCCTTTATTTTCCATTGGAAAGACCATCTCGGCGAAGACAAGAACCACTATCCCGGCAGTGAAGAACCCTTGTGCTATGGCACGGAAATCACCGATCGCATGGGGCTCATACACATCGGCTTGGGCGTTGACGTGCTGCCGCCGGGGCGGCGGTCCAGCTGGCCCCATTGTCACGAGGGCGAGGAAGAATTCTTCCTGATTATCGAAGGCACTCCCGACATCTGGGTCGATGGGGAACTGCATCGGGTGGGCCCGGGCGATTGTATCGGCTTTGCGCCGGGCACGGGCATCTCCCACACCTTCATCAACAATACCGATGAACCGGTAGTCTATCTGGCGGTAGGCGAGCGGCAGAAGATGGCCAACACGCGCATCCACTATCCCTTCCACCCCGCACGAAATGCGGAGATCGGTGAACGCCACTGGAAAGAGATGGAAGGCCGCGCGCTTGGGCCACATGATGCGCTGCCGGATGTGGTGCGGAAAAGTTAGCGCGTCGGAACCGGTGTATCGCCTGAATAGTCGTAAAAGCCGCGGCCGGTTTTGCGGCCCAGCCAACCGGCTTCCACATATTTCACCAGCAGCGGACAGGGGCGGTACTTGGTATCCGCCAAACCTTCATAGAGCACCTGCATGATCGAAAGGCAGGTGTCCAAACCAATAAAGTCCGCAAGTTCCAGCGGGCCCATGGGGTGGTTTGCGCCCAGCTTCATGGCCGTGTCGATGGCTTCCACGGTGCCGACCCCTTCGTAAAGCGTATAGACCGCCTCGTTGATCATGGGCAGCAAGACGCGGTTCACGATGAAGGCGGGAAAGTCTTCGGCATTGGCGGGCACCTTGTGCAGGCGTTTCACCACTTCCTGCGCCATGTGATAGGTGGGCTCGTCCGTCGCGATACCGCGAATGATCTCCACCAGCTTCATCATCGGCACCGGGTTCATGAAGTGAAGCCCGATAAAATGTTCCGGCCGGTCAGTGGAACTCGCCAGTCGCGTGATGGAAATCGAGGAGGTGTTGGTCGCCACATAAGCACCCGGTTTCAGGTGCGGGCAGAGCGCGGAAAAGATCTTGCGCTTGACCTCTTCGTTTTCGGTCGCCGCCTCAATGGTCAGGTCCGCGCCGTTCATGGCGGCAAGGTCGGTGGCGGTCTGAATGCGCTTCAGCGCCGCGTCGCGGTCGCTCTCGGTAATCAGGTCGCGGTGGACCTGCCGGTCCAGATTGTGCCCGATGGTTTCCAGCGCGGCGCCAAGCGCGTCGGCTGAGATATCGTTCAGGATCACGTCATACCCGGCCAGCGCGCAGACGTGCGCGATGCCATTGCCCATTTGTCCGGCGCCAATCACGCCAACGGTTTTCACCTGCATGCTCTCATCCATTTTGGATGGCTCCGCCCTTCGTTGCCCCTCTTTTTGGCCTCTTTCGGGCCGGGGGCTTGTCTTGTATCGGGCGGCAGTCTAGCGGGGCGGAAATTTTTTGCAATGCAGCAAAACGGCCAAAATACAGAACCGTGGAGGTTTGCTACAATCGCGGTCAGACCGTTTTTGACAAGGATTTCCACCATTGACTGCCAGCCTGCCGCTCCATCTTGCCTTCGCTCTTGTGGGGGCGGTTAACGCCGGACTGCTGGCGGGCGTATTGGCCTACCGCGGGTGGCAGGGCCGCGACGGGGTCCTGGTCCGGCTCGCGGGACTTTGTGGCGCGCTGGCGGGCGCGATGACCCTCATCGTGCTGGTGCACAGTGGGATCGTGCCCGAAACAGTCACCACCATTTTGCTGGAGCTCGGTCTGACGCTTTTTGCCGGCATGGTGCTTTATGACTTTGTGTGCGCGACGACCACGCAGCCCTTACCGCTGTGGGCCTATCTGATTGTCCCGGCCCTCGGCTGTTTGCTCATCTGGCTGGAAGGGGGAACCGAGCAGGGCCTCGACCGTTTTGCTGTTTCCGTGCAGATGATCTTCACCCTCATTACCGTGATCCACTGGCTTCGGTTCGGCGGGCCAGAGGGGGAACGCGACCGCCTCGTCTTCGCGGTGCTGCTCGGCATAGTGCTGATCCACCTGGCCCAGGCAATTCGCACAAATTCTGCCGCCTTTGGAACCTTGCAGGATGTGGTGCCTCTGTTGGGCGCGGTGGTTGCCGTGGGGATTACCATTGTCCTTCTGCTGCGCGCGGGGCTTGTCCAGCGCCTGCAGGCGGCACCTGTGAAGTCCGATGAGGCGACCGCAAAGCGGTTTGATCTACTGCTTGAGGAAGAACAGCTCTACCTGAAGTCCGACCTCACCCTCTCCGAAGCCGCAGCGCGCTTGGGCGTGCCGCCACAGCGCCTTTCAGCGGCCCTCAATGCGCAAGGGCCGGGCTTCTATGAACGCATCGCGCGGGCTCGGGTTGGTGAGGCCAAGCGCCTGTTGCGTGATCCGGGCGAGGCGCGCACCTCCGTCGAGGCGGTGGCATTGCTTGTCGGGTTCAAGTCACGGTCGTCCTTTTACGACGCCTTCCGCCTTGAGACCGGGATGACGCCCGCCGCCTATCGCAGAACGAGCGCCTAAAGCTGTCCGGCTGGTTCGGACAAGGCCCGGACGGACAGGGATTGCCGCGCATTCCTCCCGGAAAACCTTCATCTATGGGCCGCACACCAAATTGGAGGTTTTTATGCGCTCACTAGTTATTGCCGTGGCGGCAGCGTTCATCGCCTTGCCCGCCGCGGCCCAATCCTGGCCTGGATGCGGCACCGTGGATCAGTTTCCCGACGCCACGTGGCAGGAAGAAGATTTCAACACCATCGACCAGTACGGCTGGGACTGGACTTATCTGCACGTCGCCCGGCGGATGTTTCTGGAGATGGACTCAAATGCGGTGATGATCGTCCACCGTGGGCGGCTGATCGCCCAGTGGGGCGACACCGATGATCGTTACGTGACGCAGTCCGTCCGCAAATCGCTGCTCAACTCATTGGTGGGCCAGGCCGAGGCGCGGGGCGAATTGAACCTCGACATGACGCTTGCCGAACTCGGCATCGACGACAGCGATCCGCCCCTGACGATGGAGGAGCGCACCGCGACAGTGGAGGATTTACTGCTCTCGCGTTCAGGCATAATGCACCGCGCGGCCTATGAGACACCGGGCCACCAGCGTGACCGCGACCGATTCGGGCGGATGAAGCTGGATGACCCATCCCTTTTCCGTCCGGGCGAGATGTGGACCTATAACAATTGGGACTTCAATGTCTTGGGCGTGATCGTGGAACAGCTTGCGGGCGAATCGCTGGGCGATCTTTTTGCGCGGGATGTGGCGGCCCCCATCGGGATGGAGGATTTTCGCGTTCAGGATGTGCACTACATCCGCGCGGGTGATTTGACGGAACGGGCATTGGGCAATCGCTCTGAGTATCCCGCCTATATGTTCGACATGTCGACGCGGGATCTCGCGCGCTATGGGCTGCTCTATCTCAACTGTGGGAACTGGGAAGGCAATCAGATCGTGCCGCGCGACTGGGTCCGCCGCTCGATTGCCGCCGCACGTGATGTGAACGACGGACTGCCGGAAGGCGTCTCCATCGAAGGGCGCGGCGATTACGGCTATCATTGGTGGGTCGATCGTCCCGGCGCGCGCATGTATTCAACGCTTCATATGGCCGAGCCTTATTACTTCGGTACCGGCGGCCGAGGGCACGAGATCTTTGTGTTCCCCGCGCTTGACCTTGTGATCGCCCATCAGGTGCCCACGCGCAGTACCGGATTTTTCGCGCAGCTTTCGCGCCGCTTCTTCGGTGGGCCCAGCGCGCCTGAATATCAGGTGGGGCTGCTTCTCCGCACGATCATCCAGGGTCATCCGGATGCGGAAACGGCTTTCACCACCGATGAAAGCGACGACTAGGCAAACAAAAAGGCCGGGAGCGTGAAACTCCCGGCCTTTGATGTTTTGAGAATGAAGCGAGCCTAGCCCAGTGCTTCTTCCAGTTCCGGCACCGCCTTGAACAAATCGGCGACGAGGCCGTAGTCGGCGATCTGAAAGATCGGCGCTTCCTCGTCCTTGTTGATGGCGACGATGACTTTGCTGTCCTTCATGCCGGCCAAGTGCTGGATCGCGCCGGAAATGCCGACGGCGATGTAAAGCTCGGGGGCGACGACCTTGCCGGTCTGACCCACCTGCCAATCGTTTGGCGCATAGCCCGCATCAACGGCGGCGCGAGAGGCACCCACCGCGGCGCCGAGCTTGTCGGCGACCTTTTCGATAATCTCGAAGTTTTCTTTCGAGCCCATGCCGCGACCGCCGGAGATGACGATCTTGGCGGCGGTGAGTTCGGGTCGGTCAGACTTGGCGAGGTTTTCGCTCACAAAGCTAGAGAGCCCCGGATCCGCGGGGGCGTCGATGCTCTCAACAGAGGCTGAACCATCATTGCCCGCTTTCTCAAAAGTGGTCGTGCGCACAGTGATGACCTTTTTCGGGTCCGCCGTTTGCACCTGCATCATCGCGTTGCCCGCATAGATGGGGCGCGTGAAGATATCGGGGCCGTCCACGGAAACAATTTCGGAAATTTGCGCGACATCAAGCGCGGCGGCGACGCGAGGCATGAAGTTCTTGCCCGTGGTCGTCGCGGGCGCGAGCACCGCATCGTAATTGGCGGCAAGCCCGGTCACGAGAGCGGACATGGGTTCGGCCAATTGCTTTTCGAGATAGGGCGCGTCGGCATGCAGCACTTTGGAAACGCCGCTGATCTTGGCGGCAGCTTCCGCCACCGCGCCTGCGCCCGATCCCGCGACCAGCACATGAACGTCCCCGCCCAGAGCGGCGGCGGCGGTCACTGTCTTGTTCGTGGCGTCTTTGAGTTCGGAATTGTCGTGTTCGGCAATAACGAGACTGGTCATTAGAGGACCCCCGCTTCGTTCTTCAGTTTATCGACGAGTTGCGCCACATCTTCGACCTTGATACCGGCCTGGCGTTGCGGCGGCTCGGTCACTTTCAGCACTTTGAGGCGCGGGGCGGTGTCGACGCCGTAATCGCCCGGTGTCTTTTCATCAATCGGCTTCTTCTTGGCCTTCATGATGTTGGGCAGCGAGGCATAACGCGGCTCGTTCAGGCGTAAGTCGGTGGTAATGACCGCGGGCAGCTTCAGCTTGATGGTTTGCAGACCGCCATCGATTTCGCGTTCGCAGGTCAGCTCGCCGTCTTGTTTTTCCAACTTGAAAGCGAAGGTGCCTTGCGACCAGCCCAGAAGCTGCGCCAGCATCTGACCTGTCTGGTTGCTGTCATCATCAATGGCTTGTTTGCCCAAAATGACGAGTTCCGGCCCTTCGGCCTCAACAACGCCTTTCAGGATCTTGGCAACCGCGAGCGGTTCCACCGTGTCATCGGTCTTGACCAGAATGCCGCGGTCCGCGCCCATGGCGAGGGCGGTGCGCAAGGTTTCCTGCGCCTGTTGCGGGCCCACGGACACCACAATCACTTCGCTGGCGGTACCGGCTTCTTTCATGCGCACGGCTTCTTCGACGGAAATTTCATCGAAGGGGTTCATCGACATTTTTACGTTGGCGAGTTCGACGCCGGTTTGGTCCGGCTTCACCCGGACTTTCACGTTGTAATCGACAACCCGTTTTACGGGCACGAGAACCTTCATGGGGTTGCTCCGCTTTTCTGTTGGCGAGGGATGTTCTTGGGCGCAATGCGCCCCGAAAACGGCCCCCAGAATTCAGGACGCCGGACCCTAAAATCAGGCCCTTGGACTGTCAACGTTCGCAAGTGCAAAACGGACCGATTGCCGCGTGCCGCAAGGGAAATACTGGAAAGCGCCGTGGTCCGGAAAGGGCATCGGGCCGGCTGGTACGCAGCACGGCCCGATTCATACGCGAGTCTGGGGACTCAAGGGGGCCGGGCCAATCAGGTCGATACGGATGACCAGTTGAGCCCGGTTACAAAATTGTCCAGCACGTGGATCCAGATCACCAGATTGTCCACGAGATTGTCTTCGGTCACGCCATGGCTGAGGTTGATGGTGTAATCCACCGTCGCCGAGCCGTAGGGGTCAATATAGGCCCGCCCAAACAGATACTGCTGGTTATAGGCGTTCATCATGGCGATGTCGGTTTCGCTCGCCCCGTCCGGTAGGCGGAATTGCGCCGCAAGTTGCAGGCGCCCGCAGGCGGCGTTCGCATCGCCATTGCAGTTATAGGTGATAACGGAAAAGGCGAGGTTGCCTGCTTCGGCAATGATCAGCGGATCGCCATAGCCATCCTGGGTCAGCGAGGCGGCGATGCCCTGGGTCTGAAGCAAGGCGACAAGATCCTCGCCCGTGATGGCGTTGAAAACCTCATCATCGCCCTCGGCGCGCGCCGCAGGGGCCGAAAGCAGGAGCGCCGTCAGCGCTGCAACCACCAAAGATTTCAGAAAATGTCCCACAGCTTGGTCTGCCCCAGTCTTTTGTCATCCTGACCCATGGGGATTTGCATCCCGCTGCGGGCCGCCCTCTCTTTTTCGGCCTGTCGCGCCCCCGCAACGGCCGTTCAGAGAGAAATGATCGCTATCGTTAACGCCAGTATGCCGCCGCCCGGGCGGGTGCACAATGGTTTTACGGGATTTTCGGCTCAGATCGAATTTTCTGCAGTTTCAGGCGTCGCGGGTGCCGCCGGGCACCCAGAGCACGTCCGCTTTGCCCCCGTCATTGGCGTAGCGGGCTGCCACGAAAAAGAGATCTGACAAGCGGTTGAGGTACTTAACCGCCGGGGGGCTGACGGTCTCGCCTGTGGCGGTCAGCGCAACAATCAGCCGTTCCGCCCGTCGGCACACGGTGCGCGCGAGATGAAGGTGCGCGGCGGCTGGGCTGCCGCCCGGCAAAATGAACGAATCGAGGGGCTTCAGGTCCGCGTTCAACTGGTCGATTTCCACTTCCAGGCGGGTGACCTGCGCCTCGGTAATACGCAAGGCCTCAAAAGGAAGCGGCGTTCCATCGGCGGGTTCAGGGGTTGAGAGATCCGCGCCGAGGTCGAAAAGATCGTTCTGAACCCGCGCGAGGATGGCGTCGAGGTCGCCGCCTGTGTGAAGCCGCACAAGGCCAACGGTCGCGTTGGTTTCGTCCACCGTGCCATAGGCTTCTACCCGCAGGTCCGATTTCGCGCGGCGTTCGCCGGTAGCAAGGCCCGTCGAGCCGTCATCGCCGGTCTTGGTGTAAATCTTGTTCAGCTTGACCATCTGCGCGGCCTCCTTGGTTCGGACGCCCCTAGGTATCAGCTTCGTCCGGCGCGCGCCACGGTATCCAGCTGATGAAAGAAATTGCGCCGCGCGCGATCACATCGTTTGGCGGCACGTCGCCCCCTTCGCCAGCGGCGATCTCTTCCGACGTGATCCAGTAAAGCAGCCAGGGCTCGTCCGCCATGTCGCAGGTGATGTAGTTACGAAAGGGCCCTTCGTTGCGAAGGCAGCGCTCCGGCTTCAGCAGAGTCCCATCAAAGCTCGACCCGATCATGAAGGCGTTGGGAATGCGCCCCGCCTCATGAACGCGTACGGTGACAACATAGCCGGTTTCACGATGACCGATGAATTCCAAAGCGATAGCGTCTTCGCCCGCGCGGCGCGCAACGACAAAGGGATTGTCGGGGGCGTCATCAGGCGCGGGATGCAGCTCTAACTCATAACCCGGCAGAAGCGGCGCAAGCGCTTCACCGGTGAGCGGTGTCTTTTGCGTGATGGGGCCGAGTGCGGAAATGGACGCGGTCCAGGGGTCGATCATGTTCGTCATGCACGCCTAGCCAGCTTAACCCGGGCCAACACCCGCCAGCCAAAGGGCAATCAGAATGATCACGATGGCGACGGCCTGCGCGAGAATGCGCAGCTGCATCAGCTTGTTCGAGCGGAGGCGGTTTTCCTCCCCCCCCTGAAACAGGGTCATGAGGCCAAAGCCGAGGATGACGGCGACCGCAAGAACAGCAATGGCGACAAGGATCTTCATGGGAACCCTTCTAGCACGCCAGGGGCGCGGCACCCAAGATGGGCGATGGCGACGGATCGTCGCCGCCGCGCGGCCTAGTCGTTCGTGCCGGTATCATCCAGCAGCCGCTTTGCAATCACCTGCGCCTGAATTTCGGCGGCCCCTTCAAAAATATTCAGGATGCGTGCGTCACAGAGAACGCGGCTGACCGGGTATTCCAGTGCGAAGCCGTTGCCGCCGTGGATCTGCACCGCGTTGTCGGCGGCGGCCCAGGCGACCCGCGCGGCGAGCAGTTTTGCCATGCCGGCTTCCAGATCGCAGCGTTTGCCCTGATCCTTGGTGCGCGCGGAGTAATAGGTGAGCTGGCGCGCGATGGCGATCTCCACAGCCATGGAGGTCAGCTTGTCCATGACGCGCGGGAAATTGATGATGGGGGAGCCGAACTGGATACGGTCCTGCGCGTATTTGAGCCCCAGATCAAGCGCGCTTTGCGCAACGCCAATGGCGCGCGCGGCGGTTTGAATGCGCGCGCTCTCAAATGTCGCCATCAATTGTTTGAAGCCGTGGCCTTCTTTCCCGCCGAGCAGGTTGGCCGCCGGAACCTCGAACCCATCAAAGCCGATTTCATATTCCTTCATGCCGCGATAGCCGAGCACTTCAATTTCGCCGCCTGTCATGCCGGAGGCGGGGAAGGGCTCAGAGTCCGTGCCGCGCGGCTTTTCCGCCAGGAACATGGAAAGACCCGGATAACCTTTTTCCTCGGGGTCGGTTCGGACGAGCAGTGTCATCAGGTCCGCACGCGCCGCATGGGTGATCCAGGTCTTGTTGCCCGTCACTTTGTAGGTGTCGCCTTCTTTCGCCGCGCGGGTGCGCAAGCTTCCGAGGTCGGAGCCCGTATTGGGTTCGGTAAAGACGGCGGTGGGCAGAATTTCGCCGCTGGCGATTTTGGGCAGCCATTGGGCTTTTTGCTCACCCGTGCCGCCACCGAGGATCAGCTCCGCCGCAATCTCGGACCGCGTGCCAAGGGAGCCGACACCGATATACCCGCGGCTCAGTTCTTCGGAGACGATGCACATGGCAATTTTCGAAAGGCCCGCGCCACCGAACTCCTCAGGGATGGTCAGGCCGAACACCCCCAACGCCGCCATCTCTTCGATCACTTCAAGAGGGATCAACTCGTCGCGCAGGTGCCAACCGTGGGCATGAGGGATGACTTTTTCTTCTGCAAAGCGGTGGAACTGATCGCGGATCATGTCGTCCATTTCATCCAGCCCGGTTTTGCCAAAAGGCACACCCGCGTGCTGTTTGATCAGCGCGGCGCCCAAGGCATTGCGCAGCGCCTCGTAGGGCAATCCCAGGATTGGCGCCGCCGCTCCTATAAAGTCATTGAGCACCTCACGGGAAAACCCGAGTTCCGCGGGGCGTACGAATTCGCCCTGACTCATGGGGATGCCGCCGATGATCTGATTTGCGTATTCGGCAAACCCTGCCAGGACGATCAGCTCTTCGGTGTCCCCCAGCTTTCCTTCTTCCGATAGTCGTTCGGCCCAACCGCCCAATTGGCGCAGCGCCTCGATATAGGTCGCAAGCCAGGCAAGGCCGTGGGCCGCATGCTGGATTTCCTGAACACGCCGCGCGGCTTTTGACCGGTCGCGAACCTTGGCCCGCGCTTCCGTCAAAAGCGTGTCGCCCGCAGCGATGGTCTGATTGACGGTGGAGATTAGGTCGAAGGGAAATTCGAAAGCACTCATGCAGACTAGAATCCTGAAGAAGATGAACTGAAATTGCCGGCAATGAACGGGCTCTGCGCGATGTCACGCATCTCCTCGCCGATGAAGACTTGCGGTGACGACGGAGGGGTCAGGCCTTCGGCCTGTTCACGTGATTGCACACAACCGCGAACGTTCCGCGCAAAGTCGACCCAATCGGACGATTGGGGAAAGCTCTGGAACAGGCAGGCGTCGAAATAGGGGTAACGGTCGCCTTCGCCGCAGCCAAAGCTTGCCCGGTCTGACCGCGCGGCGGTCATGATGATGCGGTTGGGCTGGGCCATGTCGCCGGCTGCAAAGGTGCCGGAATAACATGCCGACACGATTACGATGGTAGGCGAGGTCAGGCAGTTGTTGTCAAGAATTTCATTGAGCTGATCCGGCGCAAGGATGCCTGTCTCACCGAGTGAAAGACCTTGCGGGGTTCCGTGCGAGGTGATGTAGACCATGCAGCCGTCCACCGCGGTTTGCCGTTGGGCGCGCAGGTCGCTGTAGATCGACTCATAGGAGGCATCGTGCACCCGTGGGTCACCGTAGCGTCCGGGGCGCACTGAAAGCTGCGCCATGTTCGCGGCATCGAACCCCAGGTTCTGAAGGTTCTGCGCCATGGTACGGCGCGCGTTATCGAAGGCGTCGGTCGGCGTGCCGACACTGGTGCGATAATCCCCAGCGACCAGCAGTACCGACCAGTTGGAATAGAGGTGGATCAGGCTGGCGAGAGACCGCGTGTCCGTATCGGCGGCGGTGACTTCCTCGCGCACGCCGATCTCGTTCTGCTGGGCTTCCAGTTCCCGCGCGCGGCGGTCGGGGTCCATGCGCCGTTCAAGCTGTTCCTGCGGATTGACGCCGGTCGTAGCCGCGACCGCTGAGTCGGCAAAGCCGGGCAGGTCGGCGCCCGCGCACGAGCTCAAAAGCAAGCCAGCGAAAATGAGTCCAAGAAGCCGGAAATACATGGGGTGGTCTCCACTCGGGTGAAAACGGAAAGGTCACGCCTATGGTGGCGGCGGGCGCGCGTCAAGACAAGAGGCCGTCAAGACGCCACGCCGCCCGCAAAAAGCGGCGACAACCCGTCCGCCCGGCTTCCTTAGGCCGCCGCGCCTGGGTTGAGGGGGCGCTGGCCCGCGGCCGACAGTTCCAGCGCATCTTCGAAGGTGCGGAGCCCCGTGCGCGGCGCGCTGACAAGAACCGCCATGTTGCCGGGCAGGTGCTCATTCTTCCACATCTTGGTATGCGCCTTGGGAATCTCGGCCCAGGAAAAGACCTCCGACATGCACGGGTCGATGCGCCGGTCGATGACCAGCCTGTTCGCCTGCGCCGCCTGTTTCAGGTTCGCAAAGTGAGACCCCTGCACCCGCTTTTGCCGCATCCAGAGGAAGCGCGCGTCCATGGTCAGGTTATAGCCCGTGGTCCCGGCGCAGATCACCACCATGCCGCCGCGTTTGCAGACGAGGACGGAGACCGGAAAAGTCGCCTCGCCAGGATGTTCAAAGACCAGGTCAACGTCGTTGCCCTTGCCCGTGATGTCCCAGATCGCCTTGCCGAACTTGCGGCACTCTTTCATGTAGTCGTTGAACTCATCGCCATTGACCGGGGGCAGTTGGCCCCAGCAATTGAAGTCCTTGCGGTTGATCACCGCTTTCGCGCCCATTTCGATCACGAAGTCGCGTTTGCTTTCGTCCGAGATGACGCCGATGGCGTTGGCACCCGAAACAGCACAAAGCTGCGTCGCAAAACTGCCCAAACCCCCGGAGGCGCCCCAAACGAGCACATTCCAGCCGGGCTTCAACACATGCGGCCGGTGGCCAAACAGCATGCGGTAAGCGGTGGCGAGCGTCAGCGTGTAGCAGGCGCTTTCTTCCCAAGTCAGATGCTTGGGCCGCGGCATCAACTGCTGGGCCTGCACGCGGGTGAACTGGGCGAAGCTGCCATCCGGCGTCTCATATCCCCAGATGCGCTGGGTAGGGGAAAACATCGGGTCGCCGCCGTTGCATTCCTCATCATCGCCGTCGTCCTGGTTACAGTGGATGACAACCTCGTCGCCCACTTTCCAGTTGTTCACTTTCGAGCCGACGGCCCAAACGATGCCGGAGGCATCGGAGCCTGCAATGTGGAACGGATTTTTGTGCGCATCCAATACAGAGATCGGTTCGCCCAAGGCGGCCCAGACCCCGTTGTAGTTCACGCCCGCCGCCATCACGAGCACTAGCACTTCGTGGCTGTCGATCTGCCAGGTGGGCAGCACTTCGACCTGCATGGAGGTTTCGGGGGCGCCGTGGCGGTCCTTGCGGATCGACCAGGCGTACATGTTCTTGGGCACATGGCCGAGAGGGGGGATTTCCCCCAGCTCGTACAGGTCCTTCACTTCGGGCTCGCCCGCGGAGGGCGCTTCGGCTACCGACATCAATTCGTTCCCTTGATCCTAAGACGGCCTCGTCTTCCCGCCCCTTGCCGCGCCAGGCGGATAGGGGTTGGGCGTCGATTGTTTCAAAAAAGCCTGCTGCGGCGCAAGGAATTTCTGCTGCAATGCAGCAAGTACCTGATTTTATTACCCCTGAGGGCGCTCAGTGCCCCTCGGGAACCATCTCTCCGGCCCGAATCGCGACCGGAATGTCGTATTCCGCCACCGGGCAATTGTAATAGCTCGAGCGCGCGCAGTTGGGATTATAGGCGTAGTTGAAGTCGAGCGTAACGGTGGCAGGCGGAAAGCTGCCGGCTTCCAGTTCCACGTCGATATAGCGCCCCACGCCATAGGTTTCCGTGCCCGCATTCGCATCGGTGAAGAATGCGGAAATATCTTCAACCTCTGCTGGGTCGGTGACGAAGCCGTACATGGGCATGGTGAAGGATTGTCCGTCCACTGAGAATGTCGCATCGCCCACGTGATGGAATTCTTTGTACCAGCCGCGCGAGGTTTGAAAGACCGTCGGTACAAATTCATCGAGCGGCGTGAAGCTCGCCTCGATCACCATGTCCGGATTGTAGTCGTAGAACCGCAGGCCTTCGAAATGGGCAGCGGCGGGATTATTGTCATTGAACACGGTTGCGCGCAGGCCGGTCTTGCCGGGTTCGAGCTGCGCAGGATAGGCGGTCAGCTGCACGCCGTCCTCAATCACATAAGAATCGTGATCTTCGTGATAGCGCAGCATGTCGTATTCGATGCCCAATCCGGGCAGGTCCACATCCATATCGCTCATGGCCTGACGGATCAGGTCATCCGCATCCGTCTGCCCCCGAACGATCATTGGGGCTGTATCGCCGGTGTAGGACATGGACAAGACAAAGTCGTCGGGCTCGTCCAGCGTCCAAAGGAAATGGGCGCGTTCATCCTCGTGCCGGACCAGCCAGGCGGTTTGGCCCTCATCGAGATAGACCGCATCGTCGATTTTCAGGATCGCCCGCTCACGCGTCGCATAGGCCGCGTTGCCATAGTCCACCATGTCGCGCTGCCAGACGGCGGCCGGGTCTTCGTCCACAGCATCGTCGGACGTCATCTCGTCGGTTGGGACCTCGGGCATGTCGATGTCCATCATCGCATCGGGTGCATCGGGCACATCGATCGCAGCGGTTTCCGCGTTGGCGATGTCATCGCCGGACGCCCCTTCATTGCCGCACGCAGCAAGGGTGAGGGTGAGAAGAAAGCTGAGAGTGATGGTCAGAATGCGCATGATGGGTCCCCGGGGTTCAGTTCGGGGGTAGGCTACGGCGTGAGAGGCGGCAGCGCAATCGCCGCCGCCCCGCGCATTTGTTTCTCAGACTTTGTTCGCCATGAGCTGCTGACCAATGGTCAGTCGGTCTGCCACTTGCCAGTGCCCGGCGATCTTTCCGTACTGGATCGGATAGATCGTCATGCCGGACATGGCGAGGGTTTTGCCCGTGGGCGGAAAGCCGGGAATGTCACCCTTGTGGGTTGCGTCCCAGGTCCAGGCGATGGCGACTTGGCCCTCGTCTGCCACCCAATGAACCACCGTGAACTTTTGGTCGGGAAAGGGCGCGCGGCTTTTGCGCACCCTCTCCACAAAACCATCGCGGTCGAGGCTTTGCCCGTCCCACGGGTCATTGGGGTCGTTGAAGAGCGTGTAGGGAAACGCGATGAACTCCTCCACACCGGAAAAGTCCTCGCGCCCCCAGATCTCGTCGAGCAGGCGTTTGACCAGCGCCCTGTTCGCTTCGATCTTGCTCATCCCTTCACCACCTTCAGTTCGAGCTGCGGCGCGCCGTCGGACGTGCGTTCCGTCGTGCGGCCGTCGCTGTTCACTGTTGCCGAAACACGGCGGCGAAAAGCGGAGAAGCTGTCGAACTTCACCACGTCCACCGGGTCATCGAATTCCAGCGTCACGCGAAGGCGCCCACCGGTCAGCGATTGAACGCCGATGACGTCGCCATCAAAGGGCTGGCCCAGGTAGGTGCCGCGCACCCGATCCCCCAGCGCCACGGGTGGCGGGGCAGGCCGGTTGCCAGTGCTGGCGTGAAGCGTGTTCCAGTCGCGATAGCCCAATTGGCGGGCGACCAGTTCCAGCGCTTGGCTGTGACTGACGGGCTTGCCTTGAGCGTTGAGCGTGCCGCGCAGGCGTTTGGCCTGCGCCTTCAATTCTTCAAGAGAGTGCATGTCGTATCCTTACGCAGCTAGCGCATGGGGGTCTGCTGATGGGGCTCGCGCATTGCCATCGGTCCTCATGCGTCTTCTTGCGTAGAGATCGATGCTGTGTGTTTGAAGGGACTTCACCAAAGCCTTGCGGCCCGCGAGCGGCCGGGGCCCTTCACCCGAGGCGCGTCATGTAGGTGCGGGAGGGGGGGAAGTCAAGGATTTGGGCAAGGCTGGCGCAATTGCTCAGATTGGCCACTCTCCGCGGACTGCATCAACTAGACCTAATAGGAATTTCGCTAGTTAGTACCTCAACTTGGGAAAGGCCATGCTGTACTAGGAGTTCCCTAATCTGCTGGACTCTTTCTTCTTTGCGTGGCCCGGGCCCCACTATCACCCTCCTAAAGAGTCTCGATATTCGAAAGTCAAACTTGAAATCACGATACTCTGCCAGGTTCATTGCAAAAATTCGCTGATCATTCCCATTTCGATTGATGACTCTGATACTTCCAGTTCGCCCAATGTCGTCCGCAAATGAAAGTAGATGTGGTGTGTGTACGAAGCGGATTTCTTTTTCGTCCTCAAAGTGTGGGTTCTTTACCGTAGGTGCTTTTGCAATCAGCATAAGCTCCAAATAGATGTTCCTCACGACGCTCGGCTGGTGGCGCAAAGGTTCCCTCAACCTCTGAAAGTAATCGCGTGTGTGCTCGACGATTTCTGCGTCGGGTAAATAGTCAATTGGAGCACACTGCACGTGAAAAAGCACGTTTTCGGGTATCAACATGCTTGGCAGAAACTGTGTCGAGTCTATCACTATGCCCACGCCACACATGTCACCGATCGCCGTGCCATGGGCATAACGCTCCCACATATTCAAGCGACCGTCCTTTCTAGACTCATCGAACTCGCACCAGCTAGAAACGAATGTATTCGCCTTGTTCTGCTGACGACTTCGTTCAATGTTTTTGCCTATCACATCATAATCGCGGCTTAGTCGTAGAGACGGGATTATGTCCGGTACGGCCTTCATAAAGTGATCATATTCGCTTGTGTCATTGAGGTCATTGACGCAGCTGAACCACAACTCATTTGAACCCAACATTGCTCGCAGCGATTCAAAACTTGTGTAGTGAACCAACTCGCTTGAGAAATCTCTGATGCCCAACGAGTCTTGAATCGCTTGGTATAGCGAAAAAATCTGTTCCAATTGATCTTGTGGGATGGTCAAAATGCTGTTGCCTTTGGTGGCGTAGCCTGAGTCATTCTCAATCCGTTGTGATAGACATTCATACTGCAATATAGGCGCGATTCGGATCGCTCTTGCTCGCGATCTTCGCACTCAGGCATTGAATAAAAGCCCGGGATGAGACCCCAATGACCGATAAGACCAATCAAAAAGACGCCGCAAAGTCGGGCGAGACGCCCAAGTCCTATGACAGCAAGGGGGCGCTCACCATTGGCAAGCAGCGCCTTGCCTATCAGGCGACCGCCGGGTGGCAGGCCCTTTTCAAGGCCGACAAGAAGTCGGCGGAGATGTTCCACACCTATTATCGTCTGGGCGACAAGGCGGCGGCGGGACGACCGCTGACCTTCGTTTTCAATGGCGGTCCGGGGGCGGCGTCTGCCTATCTGCATGTGGGCGCCGTGGGGCCTGTGCGCGTTGAAACCAACAAGGATGGCACCCTGCCGCCCGCGCCCACGAAATTGGTTCAGAACAAAGAGAGCTGGCTGCCTTTTACAGATCTTGTGTTCATCGATCCCATCGGCACGGGGCTAAGCCGCACCCTGAAGGGCGAGGATGAAAAGCAATCACCTGATGACGAGACGTACTATTGGGACGTCGCAAAGGACCTTGAGTCCCTTTGCGAGTTCATCTCCGCCTTTCTGTCAAAGCATGGCCGGTGGCGGTCGCCCATCTACATTGCGGGCGAAAGCTATGGCGGTTATCGCAGTGCGCGGCTCGCGCGCATGCTGCAGGAAAAAGGCGTGGGGCTCAGCGGCGCAATCCTGATCTCGCCGGTGCTCGAATGGGATCATTTGTTTGCCTCACGCTTTAATACGGAAGCCGCGGCCATCCGCCTTCCCACCTATGCGGCCGCCGCGCGACATCACGGGCGGTCGGAACGTGCGGTCGCGCGCGAGGCGCTCTCTACGTTCTTGAAGCGCGCGGAGTCATATGCCCTCGGTGATTTTCTCACGTCTTTCGCGATGGGCGCGCGCCTCTCGGCGGCGGATCGGAAAAAGCAGGTGGCAACACTTTCGGAATGGATCGGGCTCAAGCCAGAGGTTCTGGAGCGTCACGACGGCCGCCCGTCCATCACGACCTTTGTGCGCGAACTTCTGCGCGACGAGGGCAAAGTGCTCGGGCTCTATGATGCCTCCTACGCGGTCGATGACCCGCTGCCCGCATCCGACTCTTTTGCGGGTGTCGATCCGACGCTTGGCGGGCTCGACCGGCTTTATGTGGCGGGAACGAATGCGCACTTGCGCGAAAATCTCGGCGTGGATGTGGAGCAGCAATACAAGCTCCTCAGCATGGATGTGAACCGCAAGTGGCAATGGGCGAACAAAGCGGATGGCGATCCCACCCCGCCCGGCGCATCGGAGGATGTGGCCGTGGGGCTCAGCATGAACCCCGCCATGAAGGTGCTGGTGGTGCACGGGCTCTACGATCTCGTCACGCCCTATCTCGATTCCAAATACTTCGTGGAACAGCTCGCGCAATCGAGTCACACGGCGGCAGGCATCGACTTCAAGGCTTATGAGGGCGGGCACATGTTCTACATGTGGGAAAAATCCCGTATCGCCTTTGCCGAGGACGTGCGCTCTCTCTACGGAAGCTAGACGGAAGCTCGATCCCGGCTTGCGCGATCTCTTCGCAGGTGCACAATAAGTGCCAACTGCTGGGAACGAGGCCGCAATGACAGACCTAAAAGACCGCCCCTGGATCTTCAGGACGTATGCGGGGCACACCGATGCCGCCGCGTCGAATGCGCTTTACCGGGGCAATCTGGCAAAGGGCCAGACGGGGCTGTCGGTCGCTTTCGACCTGCCGACCCAGACGGGCTATGACGCCGATGACGTGCTGGCGCGCGGCGAGGTCGGCAAGGTGGGCGTGCCCATCGGGCACCTGGGCGACATGCGTACGCTGTTTCATGAGCTGCCGCTGTCCGAAATGAACACGTCCATGACGATCAACGGCACGGCGCCCTGGCTGCTCGCGCTCTATATTGCCGTGGCGGACGAACAGGGCGCGGACCGCAAGGCGCTGCGCGGCACGACGCAGAACGACATCATCAAGGAATATCTGTCGCGCGGGACATATATCTTTCCGCCGGCCCCCTCGCTGCGGCTGACCGCCGACATGATCGCTTTTAGCAGCCATGAGCTGCCAAAATTCAATCCGGTGAACGTGTGCAGCTACCACCTGCAGGAAGCGGGCGCGACGCCCGTGCAGGAGCTGAGCTTCGCGCTCGCCACCGCAATCACGGTGCTCGACACATTGAAAGCCCATGATGACGTGAACGCCGATGACCTCGCCCATGTGGTGGGACGCATCAGCTTTTTCGTGAACGCGGGCGTCCGGTTTGTGACCGAGATGTGCAAGATGCGCGCGTTTACGGAGCTATGGGACGAGATCTGCGAAACGCGCTATGGCGTGGCCGACCCCAAGATGCGGCGCTTTCGCTATGGCATGCAGGTGAACTCATTGGGGCTCACTGAGCAGCAGCCGGAAAACAACGTCTACCGCATCCTTCTCGAGATGCTGGCCGTGACCTTGTCCAAGGACTCGCGCGCCCGCGCCATTCAACTGCCCGCGTGGAACGAGGCGCTCGGCCTGCCGCGCCCCTGGGATCAGCAATGGTCCTTGCGCGCGCAACAGATCCTTGCGTTCGAAACCGATCTTCTCGAATACGCCGATTTGTTCAACGGCTCGCCCGTGGTCGAAGCGCGCGTTGAAGAGCTAAAGCGCGAGGCGAAAGAAGAACTCGCGAAGCTCGAAGAAATGGGCGGTGTCATCAAAGCGGTGGAAACCGGCTACATGAAAGAAGCGCTGGTCGCGTCGAATACGATGCGCCTTGCGGCCATCCAGTCGGGCGAACAAAAGGTCGTGGGCGTCAATATATATGAGGAGAGCGAGCCCTCCATGCTCTCAACGGGAGAGGGCTCCATCCAGACCGTCGATGAAGACGCCGAAAAGCGGCAGATCGAACGGCTGAACGAATGGCGACGCGACCGGAACACCGAAGCGGTGCGGCAGGCGTTAGCTGAGCTTGAGCGCGTGGCGCGCGAAGGTGGCAACATCATGCCGGCCTCCATTGCGGCGGCGAAGGCGGGCGTTACCACGGGGGAGTGGGGCGACACGCTGCGCGGCATCTTTGGCGAGTTTCGCGCCCCCACTGGCACCGTGGCGCGACCTGCCATGCCCGCCGTGGCGCTCGATCAGGTGCGGAAAGAGGTTGCCCGCGTTGAAAAAATCCTCGGTCAGCCCATCAAGCTGCTGGTGGCAAAGCCGGGCCTTGATGGGCATTCCAATGGCGCGGAACAGATCGCGGTCTGGGCCACCGAGGGCGGCATTCACGTATCCTATGACGGTATCCGCCAGACGCCCGAAGCCATCGTCGAAGCGGCGAAGCGCGAGAAGGTGCACTGCGTCGGCTTGTCCGTGCTTTCCGGCTCCCACGTCCAATTGGCCGAAGAGGTGATGCACCGTCTGCGCGACGAAGGGTTGACGCAGATCCCGGTGGTGCTTGGCGGCATTGTTCCTGACGGGGACGCAGGACGGCTGAAGCAATCGGGCCTCCGCGCCATCTATACCCCGCGCGATTACAAGATCGCCGACATCCTGCTCGATATCGTGCACCTGGTGGAACGCGAGGCCGAAGCCGAATCGGCCTGACACGCCGCTTGTGACGATTATCACATTCTGACGCATCCTCTTAACGTCCGTGTACAAACCGCCGCTTCCAGTTTGATAGCGCGCGCCCGATTCGGGGCGCAATAATGGCCAAGGAATCAGCGGCTTTGCCGCAACATTGGCTAATGGTGGCCATGGGTCCGCCACATTTCGTGGGCCTACTGATTAACCAAGGGACCAATGACCTGTTCAGGTCCGGTTCACTGGCGGGGCTCCAAATGGAGCGAAGGCACGGGGCGCGTTTTTCCGAACATGGAATATGCCCAATCAGCCGCGGGGGCGGGTAAAAGCCCCCTGGCGCTCCCAGAACTGAGGGCACAGATATGTTTGGGTTTTCTGGTCGCAATAAGTCACAAACCTACGCTGATCCGGTGGAGGAATTTTATCGTCCCCACCGTGGCGGCACGACCGTCGTTCAGCGCACGCAGCAGCTCGGCTACTCCATGGGTCGCAACGGGCGCAAAGTGTCGGCTGACTTTCTCAAAACCCAGGCTGAAATTTATCGGGCCGAGCTTGCCGGCGCGCGCCGTACCATTGCGGTGAAGCTTGCCGAATTGCATGCCCGTCAAAAGGACCCCATGCGGATCGTGGCCTTTGGCCTCGTTTTCCTGGCGGGCCTCGCCATCACCACCATGGCGGTTTTTGTGGACTACACGATCCTGGAAGAGATCTGGTCCCGCAATTTTTCCAACGAATTCTTTGAAGTGCCGGCAAGCCTGCAAAGCTCGGTGACCTTCAAATCCCTGCAAGTGGTCTTTGCCGTTTTGGCGCTGCACTACTTCATCTC
>SWCD01023881.1_pt1 | contig 30458 bp, 31 predicted proteins | sample 4693011 | NCBI WGS metagenome assembly SWCD01 (sample SAMN10267278, study PRJNA491770) | bioreactor metagenome | isolation source: DHS bioreactor inoculated with marine | place: Japan: Omine Ridge, Nankai Trough | reverse complement strand
GATTGTCTTGACCTTGATTCCCATTGCCTTCAGCAGGGCACGGGCATTCTTCACGTTCTCTTCGGCAGACGTCAGCCCGGCTTCGGTGGCAGACGCAGAAAACAACGTTATCGGTTCACCCGCTGTATGCGCCAGCACGGCAGCGCGGCGAACCGCCTGCATGGAACGTGATGTGCCGTCGGTGCAGATGAAGAAACCTGTCTTGTCCAGCGGTTCGCGAACAACCAGCACCGATGCTGGTGCATGAACCGTCACCTGCTGAACGATACCGGCATCAAACAGCGAGCGGAATTCCCCACGCCAGCGAGACGGCTCGCCCATGATCATCAGATTGTACGGTCCAAGTTCGTACTGATCCAGAATGCCGGCGGCCGGGTCAGGTGCGGTTTTCAGTTTCAGGACCACGGAGCGGCCGTGCTCGGAGATAAACTCGACCTTGTTGTCACCCAGCGGATCACCCCAGGCGTCCTGGTGGCCGGTACGCAGTTTCCAGTCTTCCGCCGGCAGGCCTTCTTCGCGCAGGATATCCAGCGCCATCCGCAATCGGTGGATGCCGGGCAGTTCAAGGCCCGCTTCAAGCATGTTCTGACGTGCGACGCGAACCTGCAGGCCGCCTGACCAAAGCCCCTGATCGATTGAGCGGACATACAGGACAATGATGTCGCAATCATCGGTCTTGGCAAGTCGTGCGGCCATGCGCACAGTGCAGAATGACTCATCGGTTTCATCTATGCAGGCAAGCATGCGGAACCGTTTGCGTCGCTGGGCGTAGACATTTGCCAGTGTCTTTTGCACCGCGCGTTCGGTGCGTTCACTCAGCACAGTTTTTTTGAAAATTGACATCGTCAGGATCCTAAACCAGCAGTGGCCAGTAGAAATAGGCGCACAATAATAGCAGGGACAGCGACGCAATCGTCATGCGCCAGCCGGCTTTCAGGAAGTCCTTGCCGGTGAGGTAGCCTGAAGCATAGATAATCGTAAAGGCCGGGTGAGCCGCAGCGGTTATATAGGCGAACGCTGATGAAATTGCCGTCACGAAACCAACGGCCAGCGGGTCAGCGCCACTTGCAGTTGCTGTCTTCAGCACAATCGGTCCGAGAACAGCGACAGCGGCACCTGCGGTCATGGTGTTGGTGACAAAGGTAGTCAGCAAGGCAATGGCAGCTTCAAGACCGTAGCCGGTGGCCATGCCGACCGGCCGCAGGATTTCAACGAAGTTGTTGGCAACCCATTCGGCAGCGCCGGTGTCCTTCATCTGGACACCAAGCGAGATGGCGGCTGCGTACAAGAGAACGACACCCCAGTTCACACCGGAATTGACGTCGTCCCAGCGCACCAGGCCGGCCACCAGAAACGCAATTGCGCCGGCAATGGCCACAATCCCGAGTCCCAGTTGTTCAGAGAAGGTTATCCAGCCGATTACGGTCAAAATGAAGATCACAATTGCCATCCACTGGGCGGGCCGGATCGGGCCGTCCATGATGACCTGGGTGCGCAGCCGTGAAACAGCGCGCGACAGATCCGGGTATTCCGGCTTGAAGGTCCAGAACAGCACAGTGGTAACGATTGGCAGTTGAATCAGGAATATCGGATAGGCATACATCATCCAGGTCACGTAATCGACGAGGAAGCGCCGCGTTTCCGGATTGGCCGGATCGAAGAGAAAGTCTTTCCAGTACCCGATCATGATGGCGTTTCGCGCGCCACCTGATGGTGTGCCGATACCGGCAATGGCACAACCGTACGAGATCGATAGCAGCAGGACCGCGGCTAGATTCTTTACCTTTTTCGGCTCATTCGATGTGAGCGATATCAGCGTGATGCCGACCGGCAGCATCATCGCGGCAACCGTGTGCTCTCCGATGAACGAGGCCAGCACGCCGCAGGTCAGCGTGATGCCGAAACTGATGCGGAAGGTGCTGGTACCGGTAACCCGCACGATGGCCCAGGCAATGCGCCGGTCGAGTTTCTGCTTGACCACCGCAACAGCCAGCATCAGGGCCCCCATGATGAACAGGACAGAGTCGGTCATCAGGCTCTTGGCCACGGTCGTGGATTCAAGTCCCAGCAGCACGACCTGTCCGACAACAATCATCAACGCCACTGTCGGCAGCGGCACCGGTTCGGTGATGAACAGTATGGTGGCAAACAACGACATGGTCAGCACGATCTGACCTTCACGGGTCAGGCCCTCGTAGGGCCCCGTTTGCAGAAATGCGAAAGCCAGCATGATGGCGATGAAGAACCAGCGCTTTTCCCAGAAGTAATACAGATTGACCTGGCTGCGCAGATGAACCCAGCGCTGGTACCCGTGACGTTGCAACCGGTGCAGGCGGTGTTCGCCATAATCAGCCTGAAGGCTGTCGCGGGCCAGCTGAAATTCGGTATCGCTCATGCAATCCCCCTTGCGATGCTCGCCGTGCCTGTGAGAGGGTCGGAGCCGTCCAAAACAGTTACCTGCCATGAACGGAAAGCCGCCCGATGACAAAACTTAATGCTATTCTTGACCATGTTGACGATCAGCTCGACGCCAGTCTCGAGAGATGGTTTGAGCTCCTGAGAATCCCCTCCATCTCGACCGATCCGCAATACACCGCCGAGTGCCGCAAGGCCGGGCAGTGGGTGGTCAATGAACTGGCAGGCATGGGGTTTGACGCAAGTCTTCGTGACACGACCGGGCTCCCGATGGTCGTCGGCCATTACGATGGTCCTGCGGGGACGCCGCATGTCTTGTTCTATGGTCACTATGATGTCCAGCCTGCCGAACCGCTCGACAAATGGAGAACCCCGCCATTCGAGCCGAAGCGCGTTACGGGCGAAGATGGAATAGAGCGCATATATGCCCGCGGCGCCAATGACGACAAGGGCCAACTGATGACCTTCATAGAGGCCAGTCGCGCCTGGATCAAGACGACAGGCGGATTACCGTTCTCGGTTACGGTTTTATGTGAGGGTGAAGAGGAAAGCGGCAGCCCGAGTCTCAACCCGTTCTTGCAGGCAAATTCCGCAGAACTGAGACGTGAAGTTGCCCTGGTGTGTGATACCAACATGTGGGATCCCGATACGCCGGCCATCTCGACCCGTTTGCGTGGTCTTGCCCATGAAGAGGTTACCATCATTGGTCCGCGTATTGATCTGCATTCGGGTTTTTACGGCGGGGCTGCCTACAATGCGATCCACGTGCTGACCAAAATCCTGTCCGATATGCGCGATGACGATGGCCACATTACCATCCCCGGGTTCTATGACGGGGTACCCGAACTGCCTGCCGAGACAGCAGCCCAATGGCAAGGCCTGAATTTTGACGAGGGCCAGTTCCTGGGTGATGTCGGATTGAAAACGCCGGCCGGTGAAAAGGGGCGCAGTGTGCTTGAAATGATCTGGTCGCGGCCGACACTTGAAGTGAACGGCATTTTCGGCGGCTACACATCTGCCGGTTCCAAGACCGTCATTCCGTCCGAGGCGACAGCCAAAGTGTCCATGCGCCTCGTCGGCAACCAGGACCCGCAGCACATCCTGAATGTGTTTCGCAAGTTCATTGAAGACCGTTTGCCGGAAGGTTGTTCGGTTCGCTATGGTGGTCATGCGGAAGGCTCGCCCGCGATCGAGATCGTTGAAGACAATCCCCATCTCAAAAAGGCGGCAAAAGCGCTTGCGGATGAATGGGGCAGACCTGCGGTCATGATGGGCTGTGGCGGGTCAATCCCCGTGGTTCGTTCGTTCGAAGACATTCTCGGCATGCAAAGCCTGCTGGTCGGGTTCGGCCTGCCGGACGATGCGCTGCATTCGCCTAACGAGAAATACAATCTGCAGTGTTTTCACAAGGGGATCAGAAGCTGGGTTCGGATAATCGGTGAACTTGCGGCATAGGAGCTAAACGCAGGACATGCTGAAACAACTCGTCATTGGTTCTCTCGTCATTATCATGACGGTCGCCATCCAGGCAGAAATGTTTGGCTTGTTGACCCGCAAACATGAACCGTTCCTGGACTGGACCCGCAGGCGGTTTCGCCGTTTTGCCGGGACCGCCTTCATCACCGTTGCCATGCTGGTGGTGTTGTTCACCATGACCATCGAGGTCTGGTTGTGGGCGTTGGTGCTGCTTGCCGCAGGCGCGGTGTTTGCACTTGAGCCGGCGGTCTACTTCGCCCTCCAGTGCTTCACGACACTGGGCTTCGGTGACATAACAATGCCCACCGAGTGGCGGTTGCTGTCTGCACTGATCGGGGCCAATGGCTTCTTGATGTTCGGCTGGTCGACGGCCTTCATGGTGGAATTGATCAGGAAGAGCCGCTAGAGCATTTTTGCGAGTTCGATGAACCCGTATTGCACAATAGCGACGTGAAATCAGCCGCATTGGCAGGCTCTCTATATCGTATTGATAAAAAAAGATTTTATGGTGCCAGTTGATTCGAATTGTTAACCGCCAGATCCAAGAGTTTCTGCCATTGCCCGGGCGAGCTGGCGGTCACGTTCCTTGTCGGAACCTTGCAACCCGGTGATGGTGCCGGCCTTGTCGGCATCTGATCTGTGCTGGTTCATCTTCCAGACACCTTCAAGCTGGCTGACGCTCAACTCGACGCCGACTATTCCACGCAGCATGGTGGCCACATAGTCATCCGGTGCGTCGGACACTTTCCAGGGCACTGCTTGCTCAGCCTCGTTGCGGTCGGTCAGCGCGCTGACATGCGACAGCAGCCAGTCTGCGTCGTGGCGTGTGCCGGCTGCCCCGTGCGCATGGACAATAACATAGGCCCAGGTCGGCACCACCTTGCCGGTTTCCTGCTTGGTCGCATAATTGGACGGCGACAGGTAAGTGTGCGGGCCCTGGAAGATTGCGACCGATTTGGCATCTTCCTGTTCAATGATTTTCCAGTGGTCATTGGCGCGCGCGAAGTGGCCGCACAGACGGACCGCACCGTTCGTTGCCTCGCTGACCAGCATTGGCAGGTGCGACACTTTCAGGCCGCCGCCGGATGTGGAGGTGACCAGGGCCGCGAACTGAATGGTGCGCGCAGCATCCAGCAATACCGATTGCCGGGTCTCGCGTGCCGTCTCGCGCGCATATACAATCTCATCCATCTTGGTTCAGTCTTTCAAAGGGCCGCCATCTTGGCCTTGTTGGCTGTCGCCAGTTCCTGCTGTGTTGCACCATGGTCATAGGCAGGTGACAGGATCAGCTCGGCTGACGCCAGATCAAATACCATGAAGCCGGTCATGTACGGCAGGTAGTCGGCCCAGAATTTTTCGAACACGGCGGTGAGCTCGTGGGACGCAACCGCCTTGCCAATCACCGTTCCATTGCACGATACCCGCACCGCCTTTCTGGTCAACGGATCAAGAAAACAGATTTCACAGGCCGGGTTACGCCGCAGGTTTGCCGTTGTGCCCGGCGAGCGTATGTTACCGCATGCAATTGTGCGCTCATCCAGCACCACAAAGGTGGCCTTGGGCGACACCGCCGCAGACCCATCAGCCCTTGTTGTTGCCACAAACCCGGCAGTATGGGTGCGGATGAGGTTTTGCATCTCCTCGCTAAGCATGTCGGGATACCTCCTATCCGGCCTTGAAGGTCACGGCGTGATCCGGTGCCGCCAGACCGTCATGGTTGCGCGGATCGTCAATTGGTTGGCCGGTCAGTATACTCAGTGGCACAACCCCTGCCCAGATCGGCAGTTCATAATCTTCCTCATCGTCCGAGGGTGGGCCGGTGCGTATTTTCACCGATGCTTCATCAAGCGGCAGACGCAACACCGTCGTGGCCTTCAACTCCTGGTCATTGATGGCGCGAAGCATGTCCCAACGGCCCGGAAACCAGACGTCGAACATGGCCTTCAACCGGGCTGTCTTGTCATCCGCATCCTGGACAATTTCAGCTTCACCGAAGACCATGCACGAACGATAATTGGCCGAGTGATGGAACCCGGAACGTGCCATGACCAGGCCATCCCACATGGTCACGGTAAGGCATACCCGTGTTGCCTTCGCGGCGCGCAGAAACCGGCTTGCCGATGAGCCATGCCAGTAGACATGATCGCCTTCGCGCCATTGCATGGTTGGTGTTACCACCGGCGCACCGTCAAGCTGATAGCCCACATGGCACAGGGGCATCGCGTCCAGTACTGCATGGATCGATGCAGCATCAAAATGGCCGCGTTCATGCAGCCGCCTGAGCCGGGTGCGGTCACTCGGTGCATCTGTCTTCCGGGTCATTGATGTTTCCTCACTTCACATATCGACTTTGCAGAAGAACAACGCGATAATGGCCTTGAAGAAAGAGCCAATATGAATAAATTCAATATGTCCACTACAGATGCGGCGGTTGCCGCGATTGCGCTGGACCGTGCAGCTTCAGCTCCCTTGCATGTGCAGTTGACCAGTCAGCTGCGCGATATGATCCTGTCAGGGCGAATTGCGCCGGGTGGGCGTTTGCCGGGCAGCCGGGCGTTCGCCGGTGACCTGGGCGTCTCGCGTATCACCGTCACGACCTCCATGGATCAACTGGTGGCGGAAGGCTTTGCCGAAGGCCGCCATGGCAAGGGGCTTTTTGTTGCTCCTCATTTGCCGGACACATCGCTGAAGATTGCCGGGTTTGATGAACCCTTTGAAATTCGCCCCATTGAGATCGGGCGGCCGGCACCGGCACCGTTTCAACCAGCCGCCCATGATGCGCGCCTGTTTCCCCATGATGAATGGGCCAAGCTGCTGGAGCAAAGCTGGCGAAATCCGGCCATGCGCACGGCACCGGTGCTCGACGCATTGGGCCATCCGGGTCTGCGCGAAGCCATTGCGCACCATCTGCATGAATGGCGCGGGCTTCGTTGCCAGCCCGCACAGGTGTTCGTCACTGCGGGCGGCGCTGACACCACGCAATTGATTGTCCGGGCCATTGGCCTGGTGGCACAGCAAGTTGTGCTGGAAGACCCCGGCTATCCGCTGTTCGCCAGCGAACTGGTGCACCAGGGCGTTGACGTGATTCCGGTTGCAGTGGACGAGGACGGCCTGAATCCGGCCGCCATGCCGCGCGCCCGGCTGGCGATCACCACTCCGTCGCGGCACTATCCCACTGGCGTGACCATGCCATTGGCAAGACGGCTGGACTTGCTGGCCTGGAGTGACCGGCATCAGGCCCTCATTCTGGAAGATGATTTTGACAGCGAGTATCGATATCGGGGCACGCCGCTTCCCACGCTGATGGGGTTGGCCAACAATGACCGTGTCCTCTACATGGGCTCTTTTTCAAAGGTCTTCACGCCGCAATTGCGACTGGGGTATCTGGTGGTGCCGGACCCACTGGTTGCGCCTTTTGAACAGGTGCTCAACCAGCGTGGTCCGCTGGCGTCGGCAGTGGCGCAACCGGCGCTGGCTCAGTTTATGGCCTCCGGTCGCTTCGCCACCCATATCCGTCGCATGCGGCGGGTGTACGGTGTGCGCCAGCAGGCGCTGGTTGAAAGCGCTGGCCGCCACCTCGATGGTTTGCTCGCGGTTCAGCCGGAAGCAGGCGGCATGCATCTGACAGCCCGGCTTTGTGCCGGTCTTGCGCAGCGCATGAATGATGTACAGATATCGCACAAGGCCCTCGATGCAGGCTTGATGCTTCCCGCCCTGTCGCGGTATTGCGCCGGGCCGGTGAAGCATCAGGGTCTGCTGATGGGCTATTCCGGTTTTGACAATGCGGAACTGGATGCCGCCTGTGCCAAACTCGCAGGCCTGCTACAGCCGCAGTAGCGTTATGTGTAGTTTCTGGCTCTGGTATAATACCAAAGGAACTGACTATTGACTCATTTGATGGCGTCAAATCCGTTCACTCTGGCAGGCGCGGTGCGCAGCGCGATGCGGTGCATCTCGCAAGCGCCGCAACGCACCAGATGGACGGATTTGGCCCACCGAGGGCCGGTTTTTCGTGCCCGCTGAACGTCGTTATGCTCCACTTGTGGTCAACCAGACCACGGCGCGAAGCATGCCTGGCCAGCAAACGCCAAAAAATGGGTCAAATGGGTCAATAGTCAATTCCTTTGGTATAAGACCGCAGCCTGGCGATCAGCGCGTCCGGCACTGCGATACCGCGTGCTGCTGCATTTTCGCGATTTCTGTAGCGACTTTCACCGGGCAGGCGCACGCCATCGTCTACGCTCAGGGCCGACAGCATGACCTCCAGCCGCTCGGCGAACGGACCGGGACCTGCCTGGGTGCCGGTGAATGTCGCTGGCGCAAGCGCAATGAACACCTGGCCGACATCCGTCGGCCCGCCTTCATTGTTCCCGAACGGCGATGACTGAAACGAAAAATGCGGTCCTGCCAGCCCGCCGGCCAGAACATCGACCAACAGGGCCAGCAGTGAACCCTTGTGACCGCCCGCTGGCGCCATGGCACCACCGTCAAGTACCTCGTTGGGATCAGTGGTTGGTGCCCCGTGCTTGTCCAGTCCCCAGCCGAGCGGGATAGGTATACCGTTTGCAGCATGCTGTTTCACTGTCACATAGGCCACTTGGGACGTGGCCATGTCGCAGATCAGGGGTGGGCGGCTCTCTCCGCGCGGCACCGCAAACGCCAGCGGGTTGGTGCCGAAGAACGCCTTTGTCCCACCGTATGGTGCCATCAGGGATGATGAATTGGCAAAGCCGATGCCAATCAGACCGGCTTTGGCCGTGCGCTCCACGAACCAGCCCAGAACACCGGCGGATGACGACCGCCGGATGGCGAGCGCGGCAATGCCCTGGCTGCGGCACAGCGCATGGAAGTCGTCCATGGCTTCGTGAAACGCCGCAAACGAAAACCCCTGTGCTGCATCGCTGGCAATGGCGGACCCGGCAACCTGCTCATGAGACGGTTGTGCCATGCCGACGACCTTGTTGCATTTCAGGTGCTCGCAATAGGTCGGCAGATAACCCAGGCCCACGGTGCGTATGCCATCGGCTTCAGCCTCAACAATGGCCAGCGTTGTCTGTTCAAGCTGAAGGCTGCGGGCACCGGACCCTTCCAGTGCGCCATGGGCAAGCTCGTGGATCTCGGCGAGGGAAAGGTGATTATCGTGCTGCATGCTGGCTTTCCGATGACGGGGCTGGAACGGCAGACAGCTGCACGCTCAGTTCGCGGCCGAGTTTTCGTTTCATGGCTTTGGCAAAATCCTCAAAATCATTTGCGCTTATGACAAACGAACCGGGTCCGCCAGTGACATGTGTCCGGTAATAGGCCGCAAGCCCGGCGTCTCCGTCAAGGATTGCCAGTCCGTTTATGGTGATGCCCTTTGATATGGCCACGCTGCGCGCGATGGAAGGATGCTGTCCGGAATTGCTGCGGCCATCACCGGAGATGTCGATGCGGCGGTATTTTCCCACCTGAGGATTGCTTTCCAGCATCTCCATTGACCGGTTTATGGCTGTACTGATGGAGGTGAAATTTCCGGTATTGGCGCGAGGTGCGCGCGCGATCTGTCTGGCCAGCGTCCGGATGGAGCTTTCCGAAGAAACCACTCTCCAGTCGACTGCGACCTTGCCAAGCAGCCCGCCACTCCACTGCAGCAGGGCAATTGCAACACCGTCCTTGTGTAATCCGATAGCCTCGATGATATCACTGCTTTCCAGCGCGGCTGCGATGCCGCGCATCTGCAGGGCATATTCCATGTCATCAACGCTGGCCGATGTATCCACTGCCAGTACAAGTTCGATGGACACGGGTTCGGCCCTGGCAGCAATATTGGCGGGCAGCAGACACAACGCGGCGAAAATCCACGGTTTCATCTTGTTGAGCGCGCACAATCGTGATCTAGGCGCGGCCCGAACGGCGCTCCACCGGACCTGATATGATGACCCGGGATCCGTCGACCAGTTCTGCAAGAGCCTCACCACTGACAGGCATCACCTCATGGTTGCCACGCTCGTTCAGCGTCAGTCTAACCGGTTCGCGCATGTAGTCGAGCCCGGGATGCAATGTGGCACGCGCACCCGCATTGGCCGGGATGAATGGCCAGCTTTCACTTTCAGGCTTGAAACTGATCTCGCCGTCACCCGCGCGATGAACAACCGCCGGACGCGGCCACTGCACAGGGTCAGGGGTTCGCTCCGGCAAACTGTCGGCAGGATTGAACAGCGGCGTCTCCACACTGCGCAGGTGATCATCCTCAAAGATTTCACCATCGTGCAGCACCTCACCATACATGCCGCAAAAGCCATGTCCTGTATAGGTGCGCAGGATGTTCACGACGTCGATACTGGTGTCACCACTCCACGGGTCGGCGGCTGTCGCGGCGCAGCGCAATGCAGGCCGTAGAACCTTCATGACCACGGATCCAAAACGAATGGTCTGGCCCGCCAGTGAAAATTCCTCAAACGGTTCAAGCCCGCCCACATAGAGATTGCCGCGGAACCGCAGGTGCGACAAGGTCAGCCCGCTGACCCATTCAAGCCATTCCACCGTCGCAAGATTGACAATCGAAACGCCCGTATCGGTGAAATCCCAGTGACCATGTGCATTGGCCAGCCGGTGCAGTTGAACAGGTCCTTGTGGTCCGGGCGTGAAATGGCGGTTCATCATGGCGTTTACAGCGCTGTCATCGCCGTTGTCGAGACCGCTTGTGGCACGCTGGCCGTCAGGTGAGTTGATGTGCAGCAGGCCTTCGGTCTCGTCCACCTCGGCACTGAAGCCTGCCAGTTGCGGGTAAACCGTCATCTGGATGAAGCTGCGGGCCGGCGTCCAGTCGCTGTTGTTTTGCGGCGGCGGCTGGTTGCCTGAGGTGAATGCAAACGCCCGATCCCAGGCAAGGCCTGCTCCCGCTGTAAGCACCCCGCGCTCCAGCCGCTGCGCCCGGAAACCCTTTACCGGATAGCGATAGATGTATTCAACCTGAACCGTCATTTTATTCGCGTGATCACCTTTTACCTGACCAGCCGTTTGCCGAAGCCAATACGTTTTTTCAGGCGTTGCTCACGATACAGCGTGAACAGGCCCGAGCCAACAATCAACACGATGCCCAGTATCGACCAGCCATCCGGTACGTCGGAGAACACCACATAACCAAGGATCAGCGCGTAGACGATCTGGGTATAGCGGAACGGTGCCGTATAGGCGACCTCGGTTCCACGCAGCGACATGACGGTGAACAGGTAGCCGCCCACCAGGAACACCGAACCCAGAACGATCCAGCCGGTTTGTACCGCGGTTATGGGCTGAAAGCCTTCAACAAGCATGCACCACACCACCCCGCCCAGCATGACGCCGACTGCGTTGGTAAACGCAACGATGATCGACGGAACCGTAAGGTTGAGTTTGCGGGTGGCGAGGTCCCTGATGGCGACCGTGAATACACATGCAAGCGCCAGCCAGACGTAATTGTTGAAACCGTCACCGCCCGGTTTGACAATCAGCAGTACACCGGCAAATCCAGCCAGGATGGCGCTGAGCCGCCGCCATCCGACAGCTTCGCCCAGAAAAGCGGCCGCCATGACGGTTACCACCAGCGGGACCGCCTGAAGCACGGCGGTGACGTTCGGCAGCGGCAGTTGAAATAAAGCGATAATGAACAGAAACGTGGATATGACATCAAAAAAAGTGCGCACCAGCACCTGTTTCGACAGCGCTTTCGGGAGGTCGCGCACATGGCCCATGCCAATGACCAGTGCCGCAATGATGAGACTAGCGAACAGGCCGCGCAGGAAGATGAACTCACCGACATTGATGTAGCCGGCCAGTGTCTTGGCAACCGCGTCATTGAGAACGAAACACAGCATGGCCAGACACATCAGGGTTCCACCGCGCACTGCGGGTGGCAATGCGGTCGGCTCATCCGTTGAACTGGCGGGTGATGCGCTCATGACGCCTCTTGGGCAAAATTGGTATGGCTTGAGTCCACCAATAGGCCATAGCTGTGCATCACGCCAGATGTGCTTTTTGCAGGTGCGCCAAGCGTTGCGCCCAGGCCTGCCGTATGCGAAGAGCTAGGCAACGACAAAACTGCAGGAACAAGCGGAGGTGGCAGACCATGGTTGAGGGTGGCAATGTAGATGAGCGTTACGACAAGGCGTTTCCGGTTTCCTGGGAACAGTTTCACCGGGATGCGCGTGCACTGACCTGGCGGCTGGACGAGCATGGACCGTTTCATGCCGTTGTGGCGATCACCAGGGGCGGCCTTGTACCGGCAGCTATTGTAGCGCGGGAGTTGGGCCTCAGGGTCATCGATACCATATGTGTTGCATCTTATGATTATGGCGCCCAGAGCGATCTCAAGATCCTCAAGGACGTCAAACAGGAATTATCGGTGGATGGTGGCAAGGGCGTGTTGATCATTGATGACCTGGTTGATACCGGCAAGACGGCAAAGGCGGTGCGCGACCTGTTGCCCAGTGCTCATTTTGCAACCGTATACGCCAAGCCCTCCGGGCGTCCGCTTGTTGATACTTTTGTCACTGAAGTCAGCCAGGATACCTGGATTTACCTGCCGTGGGATATGACACTGCAGTTTGCCCCGCCCATTCGCGATGGCGCCAAAGTGTAACGGCTGCATGCAAGATCAGGAAGACAGTTACCGTGACTGCCCGACATCACACCACCGTTGATCTGACTTTGCCTCAGGCGCTGCTGAAAGCTGCAGCCCTGCATGGCAAGTCGATGGAGATCCTGGAAGACCAGACCCGTCAATCAATGACTTATAGCCGGCTTGTGCTGGGTGCGCAGGTGCTGGGACGGGTTTTTGCCCGCCAGACCGGGCAGGGGGAAACGGTCGGCATCCTGCTGCCCAATGTCAACGCCACTTCCGTCACCCTGTTTGGTCTTTGGTGGCACGGACGCAAGGCCGCCATGTTGAATTACTCGGCTGGCCAGAAAAACATGCTGTCGGCTTGTGCAACCGCACAGATAAAGCTGGTCGTCACGTCGCGGGTTTTCATTGCCAAAGCCGGTCTGGAGGCTGTTGTCGAGGCGTTGAATGACAAGGTGCGCGTGATCTATCTCGAAGACGTCCGCAAGTCCGTGTCACCGCTGGCCAAGCTGCGCGGGGTTTTCGACAGGTTGCGCGCGGCGTCCATCATTGCCGGCAATGGTGCCGGGCCAGACGATGCCGCGATCATCCTGTTTACGTCCGGTTCGGAAGGCGAGCCGAAAGGCGTCGTGCTGAGCCACAGCAATCTGCTGACCAATATTGCCCAGATTGCGCATCACGTTGACCTGTCCCGGTTCAAGACCTTCTTCAACCCGTTACCGGTGTTTCATTCTGTCGGCATGACCGGTGGGCTGCTGCTGCCGCTGATCGCGGGTATCCGTGCGGTGCAGTATCCCAGCCCATTGCATTATCGAGAGATTCCCAAACTGGTTGGCGAGGTCAAGGCCGATCTGCTTTTCGGCACCGATACCTTCATCGCCGGATATGCCCGCGCTGCGGCGCCACAGGACCTGAAGTCCGTCAGGATGATTGTTGCCGGTGCAGAGCGCGTCAAGGAGGAAACCCGTGCCCTGTGGGAAAAATTCGGCACCGAAATCATCGAAGGTTACGGCGCGACGGAATGCGCACCGGTTGTGGCGCTCAACACGCTGGAGTCCAACCGGCCAGGCAGTGTCGGGCAGATATTGCCGGGCATTGAACATCGGCTTGAACCGGTAAAGGGAATTCACAAGGGCGGCCGGTTGGTGGTGCGCGGCGGCAATGTCATGCTGGGATACCTGCTGCCGGGCGGTGACGGAAACCTGGTGCCGCCGACAGACGGATGGCACGATACCGGCGATATTGTCGAGGTGGATGCAGACGGTTTCGTAACCATCAAGGGCCGCGCCAAACGGTTTGCCAAGCTGGGTGGTGAGATGGTGTCGCTTGGGGCCATCGAGGCGCTTGCCTCCGGGCTGTGGCCTGAACACAGCCACATCGCGGTAACCATTGAAGATGGCCGCAAGGGTGAACGTATTGTGCTGGTCACCGACCAGGAAAACGCAACGCGTCCGCAAATGCTCGCCTATGCCAAAACCGAAGGTGTGCCGGAACTGTGGGTGCCGAAAGCCATCATGGTGGTTGATGCCATTCCGGTGCTGGGGTCGGGAAAAGCTGACTATGCCGGTGCACTAAGGCTGGTGGAAGATCGCATTTCCCTGTTATAGAGTTGCCGGAAAACATGCGGACGTGGCGAAATGGTAGACGCAAGGGACTTAAAATCCCTCGGCCGAAAGGCTGTGCGGGTTCAAGTCCCGCCGTCCGCACCAGCATACACTCCCGGCCGGGGTCAATAGTCAGTTCCTTTGGTATAATCTGGTTCTAAGGCGCTTTCATTCATGTCGGTACGTTCAATCCGCTCACCGGGGCCTGCATGGCTGGTTGTCATCCTGCTGTGCACCGGGCTTGGTTGGGGGCTGACCATTTCCCTGGCCACCCTTGCCACCGCGACCGGGATTGATCCGCTGACCGTCGCCTTGTGGTCTGCTGCTGCAGGCGCACTGCTGCTGACCGTCATTGTGCTGGTCCGGGGCAAGCGTCCGCCGCTGGGCGGTGAGCATCTGCGGTTTTACCTGGTGACCGGATTTTTCGGCACGGCCTTTCCTCATGCATTGTCGTTCTATGCAGCCATGCATCTGCCTGCCGGCGTGCGCGCAATCGTGTTTGCCCTGATCCCGATGATCACGCTGGTGCTGTCGATCCTTTTGTCCCTGGAAACGGCCAGCGTGCGCCGCCTCACCGGTATCGTGTTGGGATTTCTGGCCATGCTGGTCATGCTGCTTCCCGGTGTGCAGGTGCCGTTGCCGGGGCAGGTATTCTGGATGCTGGTATCGCTGGCGGTCGCAATCAGCTACGCGGCAGAGAATGTGTATATCAGCGTGAAGCGTCCGGCAGACCTCGACGCCGTCACCGCGCTTTGGGGCATGACAGTCGCTGGAGCAATCATGCTGCTGGTCACATTGTGGCTGGCTGACGCGCCGTATCTGCTGCCATTTGACGCCAGCACAGCCGAGCTGTCGATCCTGCTGATGGCGGTGGTGCATCTCGGCGCCTATGCCGGGCTGTTGTATATGCTGAGGCATGGCGGCGTGGTGTTTGCAAGCCAGGTTTCCTACATCGTTACGCCGGCAGCTGTCATGTGGGGCGTGGTGCTGTTATCGGAAACAATCTCCCTGTCGATCTTCCTGGCACTGGGGCTGATCCTGTGCGGTCTTGCACTGATCAAGCCAGGACAGAAGCATGCTCTAGGAGCTAGCTGAACATCCCGCCTTCACCGGCATCCAGCACAATCGACGCCATGGTAATATGGCGTGGTCGGGTCAATGCAAATATGCCGGCTTCGACCACGTCTCGTGATGTGGCCATCGACGTGTGGGGGCGCTCTGCATTCCAGTCATCTTCATTCAGTGGCGAGATGGTTTCCAGGTCGGGTGGGTACAGCGCGTGCACCCGTACCGGTTTCCCCTTCAGCTCCTGCCGCAGTCCATCGGTCATGCCGGTCTGGGCATGCTTGGCCATGTGAAATGGCACCGCTGCGGCGTGCAGGGGAGTGTTGGCAATGCCGGAGATCGACACGATGTTGAGAATGTCACCGGCTCCGCTTGCCAGCAGGCACGGCACCAGTTGCCGCGTCAGCAGGAAGCTGCCGGTGGCGGCCGAGTTGATGGTATTCACAACGGAATAGGCATCGTACTCGTCCATCGAGCCTTCCAGCCATTGCGCGCCATTATTGATCAGTATGTCGAGTTTCGGATGGGCCTTGCTCATGGCTTCGCCAAACGCATCGACAGTGCCGGGTTCGGCAAGGTCAAGCAGGTGGGTTTCCGGCTTGGCGCCGCAGCGCAGCCGGATCGCTTCTGCGGTACCTTCCAGCATTTCAGTCAGCCTGCCGGTCATGATGACATGCGCGCCTGCATCTGCCAGCACGGCAGCAAAGGCAGCGCCCAGACCGCGTGCAGCGCCGGTGATCAACACCTTCCTTCCCTTCAATGCGCTCGCATCCATTCAAACAGCTCCTTCCGTCACGATGATCAACGGCCGTTCGACCTCGCCAAAAGCTTTGAGACCTGCAAGTCCGGCAGCGCCCGATGGTGTAGTGGGAATGCCCTGACTGCCCAGCCTGTTGGCGGCATCGCGGGCTTGCGCATCAGTAATGGTCATGAAGTGCACGCCGGTGCGCTCAAAAATACCGAAGGCAATGAGCGACGGCTCCTTGCAGTCGAGCCTGCCCATATTGGATGCTGCGCCTGTGACCTGTACCGGGTATCCGGCTGCATGGCTTTCAGTCAGGCAGGGTGCTTCATTGGGTTCAACGATAATGATCTCCGGCTGCACGGACCAGTTTTCCCGGATCATGTGGGTGATGGCGCCGGCGATGCCGCCCACGCCTGCCTGCAGGAAAACGTGCGAAGGCCAGTCGCCACTTGCCTCGAACGCCTCGCGCAGTTCCTCGGCGATAACGGTATACCCTTCCATGACCAGCAATGGCGGGTGGCTGTATCCCGGCCATGATCCGTCGGCCAGCAATATTGCACCGGTTTCGGCGGCATCCGCCTTGGCTGCTTCTACGCTTTGCGCATAGGTGTCGCCGGCGCGCACCACCTGCGCATTCTGGGTTTCCCTGAGGCGCGTTTCAAATCCGGCAGGCACGTCGCTGGCCAGCAGAATGCGGGCCTTTGCGCCGAATATGCGGGCACCTGCCGCAACTGCCATGCCGTGATTGCCGGCGCTGGCGCACACGAATGTCAGGTTCGCGGCAAATGCCTTCACTGCATCGTCCATGTAGTCTTGCGGGGCCAGCGGGTCATTGCCTGCGGCCTGCCATGCCTCTTCGATCAGGCGGGCGACAGCGTAGACCCCGCCAAGCGCCTTGAAGGCACCCAGGTTCATGCGCCGGCTTTCATCCTTGACCAGCATGGTTCGTCCGGTGGGGCCGATTTTGCTGGTCAACGGTGTGACCGCATATACGGGACACGCGGCCAGCAGGGCGAGTGGCGCGGCTGGATTCGGCGTAAACGCCGGGACATCTTCAAGTGTGGCGATTTGTTTTGTCATGCCCCGCAACTTATGGCGAGTAGCGCGACACTGCCAGTGCTTATTGAGGCTGGAACCTATTTTACGACGTTGATCGAGACTTTTGCCACCCCGGCGCGGATCAGGCCGATTTTTCGCGCTGCCCCTTTTGACACATCAATGATGCGCGACTTGATGAACGGACCGCGGTCATTGATGCGCACCACAACCGACTTGCCGTTGCGCAGGTTCTTGACGCGTACCTTGGTGCCGAACGGCAAGGTGCGATGTGCAGCCGTCAGTCCTTCAGGCTTGAAACGCTCGCCATTGGCGGTGTGGGTGCCCATTTTGTACCACGACGCCTTGCCGCTTTCGGCAGCATTGGCTGGCGCCACGGCCAAAAGGAAGACTGCGCAGGCGCTCAGCACGCCTGCTGCAAACAGGTACTTGTTCATCTGAAATTCCCAGTTTTTTGTTCCGGGATCGTTAAACGCACACAATGCGGCCAATTCTTGTCGTGTTTGAGGAGTTTTCCTGATAACCGTGGTGCCAATTGACCACATGACGGGGACCAGTACAGTGACATCCAGGGGTACAGTTCTGGTAACAGGCGGCAGCAGGGGCATCGGCGCCGCATGTGTGAAACTGCTGGCACGCGACGGGTACGATGTCGCGATCAATTATGCGCACTCTGCCGCCTTGGCTGAAGAACTGGCCCGTGACGTCAAGGCGATGGGCCGCGACAGCGTCGCCATCAAGGCTGATGTGGGGTCTGAAGCCGACGTTACCGACATGTTCAAACTGATCGACAAAACCATGCCGCCGCTCGCCGGACTGGTCAACAATGCCGGTGTGTTGTTTCAAAAAGCCCGGCTTGAAGAGTTCGATGCCGACCGGATCAACGAGACCATGCGGGTCAACGTGACCGGCAGCTTCCTGTGCGCGCGCGAAGCAGTGCGCCGCATGAGTACAGCCCATGGCGGTGCGGGCGGCGCGATTGTCAACCTGTCATCGGCGGCTGCGCGCATCGGATCTCCCAATGAGTTCATCGACTATGCCGCCTCCAAGGGGGCCATTGATGCCATGACACTGGGGCTGTCAAAGGAAGTCGCCGGTGAAGGCATCCGGGTGAACGCGGTGCGCCCCGGCCTGATCCACACCGATATTCATGCCTCGTCCGGTCAGCCTGACCGGGTTGAACGATTGCAGGGCCAGGTGCCGATGGGCCGGGGAGGGTCGGCAGACGAAGTGGCGCAGAGCATTGTGTGGCTGCTGTCGCCGGCAGCGTCTTATGTCACAGGTGTATTGCTGGATGTGACCGGCGGCAGGTAGGTGATCACACCCGCCAGCGCAGCACGTAACGCTCTATCCCGCCGATCACTGCATTGAGCAGCACGCCGAGCAAGGACAGGATGACAACACCTGCAAACAGGCGTTCCAAATTGTAAAGCGAGCCTGCCTCGAGTATGTAGGCGCCGATGCCGTGTTCGGCACCCAGCATTTCCGCAGCAACCAGCAGGATGATCGCAATCGACAGTGAAACGCGCAAACCCGACAGGATGCCGGGCATGGCACCGGGCAGAATGATCTTGCGAACGATGGATTTCCAGCTCATGCCAAAACTTTGCCCCATGCGGATCAGCGTGCGGTCGACATTGTCCACCGCGCAGTAAGTGGCCACGACAGTGGGGGTGAAGGTGCCAAAGGCGATCAACGCATATTTTGACGCTTCATCAATGCCGAACCAGATGATGAACAGCGGCAGCAGGGCGATTTTGGGAATCGGGAACAGGGCTGCGATCAGCGGCACCATGCCGGCGCGGAAATAGGAAAACAGGCCGATCATCACCCCCGTGGCTATGCCCACTGTCGCGCCCAGCGAGGCACCGACGACCAGCCGGTTCAAGGTGGGTGCCAGATGTGTCCACAACATCCCGGATTCATAGAGCTCGCGAAAAGTCAGGAAAACGTCCGAGGGTTTTGGCAGGGACAGGGGTGAAATGAAACCGCTTCGCGTGCCGGCCTCCGCCAGTCCGATCAGCACCACGAATACAGCCAGTCCCATCCAGCGATGAGGTTTCGGGGAAAACCCACCGCCTCGAAAACGAACCTGGCGGGCAATACCGGTTTCATCAGCATCAGACATTGATCAGCTCCGCATCGGCAGCCCGCGCCTCATCACGCATCAGGTTCCACAGATATTTCTGCCGGAACTGCAGGTCGTTATCACCGTAACTGCGTTCATGCAGCGGCTTTTCAAGATGCATGATCTCACGGATCTGCCCGGGACCGCGCGACAGCACAACGATCGAGTGGGCCATGCGCACCGCTTCATCCAGATTGTGGGTCACATATACCGCTGTAAAAGGCTGTCGTGTCCAAAGCGCCGCCAGGTCATCCATCAGCAATTCGCGGGTCTGGCTGTCGAGGGCTGACAGGGGTTCGTCCATCAACATGACGGCCGGCTTCACCGCCAGTGCCCGGGCAATGCCGACACGCTGTTTCATTCCTCCGGACAGTTGCTTGGGCAAGGTGCGGGCGAAATCCGTCAACCTGGTGCGCGCCAGTACGTCACTGACGGTTTTCTTGATGTCGGCGCGCGAGAGGCCGTGATCTTCCAGTACCAGGGATACATTGCCGGCAACGCTCCTCCAGGGCAGCAGAGCGTAATCCTGGAAGACATAAGTCAACGGGTTCAAACAGTCTTCCGCAGGCACACCCAGTTGCACGACATTGCCGGTGGTGGGGTGCTCCAGCCCGCCGATCAGCCGCAGCAGAGTTGATTTACCGCAACCCGTGGGGCCGACGACACAGACAATCCTGCCCGATGGAATGTCCAGCGAGATGTTGCGCAGGACTTCCCGATCGCCGTAGGAATGACTGATCCCTGATAGACGGATATCCATGAACAATGCTCCGGCGGCGGTCTGGGCCCAGGCTTGTTCAGACCGTGCTGTTATCCAAAAGGGTTTAGGGTCCTGACCCGGTTATTGAATCGCTGAGCCTGATCTAAGCGTGAATTGTCTTCACATAGCTCGTATCCACAAGCGTATCCATCGTTATGTCTGCATCGACCAGTGCTTCGGACTGAAACCATTTCAACTGATCCTGAATCGAGGTCACGTTCAGTGCCGCTCCTTCATTCAGTCGCATGGTGCCGTTGATGATCGACGGGGCTGCTTTTTCAAGGGGGCGGTCTGCATAGACATATTTGTGGATCAACTCGACCATTTCATTGACGCCTGCATCGCCCCCGGTCCTGGCAATCATTGCGGCATTGTAGTCGGCAACGCCTTTTGTGAATCCGGCCAGGAAGTCGCCTGTCATCACTTTCTGTTCCGCAGCGTTGCGCGCAGATGTGAACACGGTTGTGATCTGGTAATTTGGCAGGTAGTCGGACACGCTGCCAATGATGTGTGCCGTACCGGATTTGGCGAGCGGTTTGGCGATGTGCGGCACGATGGACCAGGCATCGATCTGACCGGACTTCAATGCGCCGATGATCGCACCAACTTTTTGCAATGGCTTGAACTTCATCGATACGCCTTCGGCCGCCGCGATCTTCGAGCCCATATAATGGAAGCTGGATCCTGCCGTGGAGACGCCAAAGGTTTTGCCGTCCAGCATCGCGGGCGATGTCACACCTGCCTTGAACGCCGCATCGGAGACGAGGATCTTTTGCCCGTCTATGCCCGGTTCTTCGGAAAGCGCCCCGCCAATGACTTTTACAGCGCCTTTTTGCGCCAGCGAAATCAAACCTCCCGAAACCGCTGTGACGGCATAGTCAATGCTGCCTGACGCAATCGCCACTGCCATCGGCTGGGCTGCCTGAAAGAACCTCAGTTCAACATCCAGACCGGCGTCTGCGAAGTATCCGCGTTCAAACGCGATGAAGCTGCCTGAGTGGCTGGTGAAGCGCAATGCGCCCACGGTGATCTTTCTGTTCTGTGACAGGGCTGGCCTGGCCAGACCGGCTGTTGCTGCGGCCCCGCCGATAAGTGTGATTGCCTTGCGTCGGTTCATTGTCACCGTTATCTCTCCATGAATCAAACGGGTGGTCAGGTCTGGTTGTGTGCAGTTTGCTGCCCGGTTCATGCATCCCGGCGCTGGATCGGATTTAATCGGCCCTAGCCACCTGTCACGCTCATGTGACGGGTAACAGCAGGCGACTTGGTGCGCCGGTCGATGATAAAGTCATGACCCTTCGGCTTGCGGCCTATGGCTTCATCTATGGCAGCGCTCACAAGTTTATTGCCTTCGGACGCGCGCAGCGGGTCGCGCAGATCGGCGGCATCATCCTGACCAAGGCACATATACAGTGTGCCGGTGCAGGTCAGGCGCACCCGGTTGCAGCTTTCACAGAAGTTATGGGTCATCGGTGTAATGAAGCCGAGCCTGCCGCCGGTTTCTTTTACCTCGACATAACGTGCCGGGCCGCCGGTCTTGTAGGGGATGTCTTCCAGTGAATACTTGTCCAGCAGATTGGCGCGGACCACTGACAAGGGCAGGTACTGCTCGGTGCGATCTTCTTCAATCTCGCCCAGCGGCATGGTCTCGATCAGGGTCAGGTCCATGCCTTCACCATGACACCATTTCATCATCGGCTCGATTTCGGTCTCGTTGAAGTTCTTAAGCGCAACCATGTTGATCTTGATTGCAAGGCCTGCGGCCTGGGCCGCCCTGATTCCACCCATGACCTTGTTCAGGTCTCCCCAGCGGGTAATATCCTTGAACTTGCCGGCATCAATCGTGTCGAGCGAGACGTTGATGCGCCGTACACCGTGGTCGACCAATTGCGAGGCATATTTCTCAAGCTGCGAGCCGTTGGTTGTCAGGGTCAGCTCCTCGAGCGCCCCGGTTTTCAGGTGCCGTGACAGGTTTTCGAACAGCGACATGATGTTGCGGCGCACCAGTGGCTCACCACCGGTCAGACGCAGTTTCCGGACACCTTTTTCGACGAACACCGTGCACAACCGGTCCAGTTCCTCGAGCGTGAGAATGTCCTTCTTGGGCAGGAAGGTCATGTTTTCCGACATGCAATAGACACAACGGAAGTCACACCGATCAGTGACCGACACCCGCAAATAACTGACATGGCGACCGAACGGGTCGATCATCTCGGAAGCCGCTTCGGCTGGTATTTCAATTGGACTGCTCATGTGCGCCATACTTGGCGACCGCGGGTGGTCTCGTCAAGCTGCAACAACCGATTCTGAAAAGCCCTGCCGCACAGTGGAATGATGATGAGATTGTCAGGGCGCAATTGGCATGATTGTTGCGTGGGATTAACCAATGACGTCAATATGACGTGATTTAAGCTAAAAAAGCCGTTTTCACTGTTGATCGTGATTAAAAAATAGTCACTGTTGCTAAATTGTAAGGCAAGCGTTTATGTTTGCCCCAACAAAATACAAGACCGTGCAGCGAAATGTGTGGTCATCTGGGTGGAACGTCGTTCGGGGTGTTGAATGGGTAATGGTGGTGATTCCAGCGAACCGATGGTTCGCTTTCAAAACGTTCAGAAAAGTTATGACGGTGAAACACTGGTCGTAAAGGATCTGAATCTCGATATCGCCAAGGGCGAGTTTGTCACCATGTTGGGCCCATCGGGCTCCGGCAAGACAACGACGCTGATGATGCTTGCGGGTTTTGAACCTGCCACACATGGCGAGATTTATCTCAATGGCAATCCGATAAACAATGTGCCGCCGCACAAGCGCGGTATTGGCATGGTGTTTCAGAACTATGCCCTGTTCCCGCATATGTCGGTTGCCGAAAACCTTGCCTTTCCGCTGGCGGTTCGCGGTATGTCCAGGTCCGAACAGGAAGACCGGGTCAAGAAAGTACTGGAAATGGTTGAGTTGCCGGAATTCGGCGGCAGACGCCCGGCCCAGCTTTCAGGTGGCCAGCAGCAGCGTGTTGCGGTTGCCCGTGCCCTGGTGTTTGAACCAGATCTGGTCTTGATGGATGAGCCGCTTGGCGCGCTTGACAAGCAACTGCGGGAGCAGATGCAGTATGAAATCAAGCACATTCACAATTCGCTCGGCGTCACGGTGGTGTACGTAACCCATGACCAGTCTGAAGCGCTGACCATGTCAGACCGCGTCGCGGTTTTTGAGGACGGTATAATTCAGCAGTTATCGAGCCCGGAAGAACTTTATGAGCGCCCCGACAACTCATTTGTGGCCCAGTTCATTGGCGAGAACAACAAGCTGCGCGGTACGGTGCAGGAAATTGGCAGAGACAAGTTGGCGACGGTGAAGCTGGACTCCGGTGATATCGTAAAGGCTCTGGCCGTCGGCGTTGGTGCCAAGGGAGAGCGCACACTCTTGTCTATTCGACCGGAGCGCGTTGCCATTGAGCCGAAGCAAACCAAAAACACGGTGACCCTGACCGGCCGCGTCGAGGAACTGATTTATCTGGGCGATCACATCCGCACCCGAATGTCGGTTGCCGGTCACGCTGACTTTATTGTCAAGGTGCCCAACAATGCCGAGCATCACGAACTGTCGCAGGGCCAGACCACCACGGTTGGCTGGCAGGCTGAGGATTGCCGGGCGCTGGATGATTTGGTTGCCTGAACTGATGTATTCGAATTCTGTTCTGCCTCAATAGTGGGAGCAGGACGGTCTGCCGGTGGTTTGTTGAACCACCGTTCTACCAAAGGGAGTAAATTTGGATGAAGAAATTATTGACAACAAGCCTGTCGATTCTGGCGCTTGGAGCTGTATCGACAGTTGCCAGCGCTGAAGGTTCGCTTACGGCTGTATCGTGGGGCGGAGCCTACACGAAGAGCCAGGTAAAGGCGTATCATGAGCCTTTCACTGCAAAGACCGGCATCAAGATCGACTCGGTTGACTACTCCGGCGGTATCGCCGAGGTCAAAGCTCAGGTTGAAGCCGGCAACGTGTCCTGGGACATTGTTGACGTTGAACTGTCTGATGCTGTTCGCGGTTGCGACGAAGGCCTCTTTGAAAGGATTGATGTATCGACCCTGCCTGCTGGTGCCGATGGTACGCCTGCCAAGGAAGATTTCCTGCCGGGAACGCTGCATGAGTGTGCTGTGGCCAACATCGTATGGTCTACCATTTATGCCTATGATGACACCAAGATCGGCGACAAGAAGCCAACCACCATGGCTGACTTCTTTGACACCAAGACCTGGGCCGGCAAGCGTGGCCTGCGCAAGGGTCCAAAGCCAAACCTCGAGTTTGCCTTGATCGCTGACGGAGTCGCAGCCAAGGACGTGTACACTGAACTGGCAAAACCTGAAGCCATCGACCGCGCTTTCGCCAAGCTCGCCACAATCAAGGATGACGCTGTATGGTGGGAAGCAGGCGCGCAGCCTCCACAGCTCCTGGCTGACGGTGAAGTGCTGATGACCACGGCTTACAATGGCCGTATCTTCAACGCTGTTGCTGCGGAGAACAAGCCATTCGTCATCGTATGGGACGGCCAGGTTTGGGACCTCGACCTGTGGGCAATTCCAAAGGGCGCACCGAACATGGACAACGCCATGGCGTTCCTGAAGTTCTCGACCGAGACCCAGCAGCTTGCCAACCAGGCCAAGTACATCGCGTACGGTCCGGCTCGCAAGTCTTCCGCTCCTCTCGTAGGCAAGTATGAAGATGGCAAGATCGACATGGGCCCGCAGATGCCAACGGCACCAAATAACCTGGCCAATGCCGTTCAGAACGACTTTGAATGGTGGGCAGACAACCAGGATGCGCTGAACGAGCGCTTCAACGCCTGGCTCGCACAATAAGGCTTATTTAGCCTGTGGCCGGACGGGCCTTGTTGCCCGTCCGGTTCTATTGAGCACTTTTTATGAATTAATTTGACTGGCGGATGTTCAAATTCGCCGACAGGGATGGGGAGAGGGCATACTATGGCCAACGTAGCATCATCTGGCGTGCCGGAGGGCATAACCACAAGTGATGGCGTGCCACTGAAGGTTTCTCTGGCCCGCGCCACCAGGCGACAGCGCATCCAGGCGCTGGTCCTGGTTCTGCCGTTGCTGTTGTTCCTTCTGGTGGCGTTTGTGCTGCCCATTGGCGAGATGCTGTTCCGCTCGTTCTACAGCCCGGTCGGCTCAAGCGTAATGCCAAGCTTCACCAAGGTGATCAAGGATTGGGACGGTGAGGGCCTGCCTCCCGAGGCCACGTTCGAGGTGTTTGTCAAAGACATGACACAGGCCAGGGAAAGCAACGAGATCGGCAAGACCATTGGTAACCTTGCGACCCGGATAAACTATGAAATTCCGGGTTCGCGCGGCCTGTTCACCAAGTCAGCCCGAAAGGTCAAGAACATTACCGAGGGCCCCTATAAGGAAGCCCTGATCGCATTGGACAAGCGCTGGGAAAACCAGCACGTCTGGCGAACCCTGCAGCGGGTTTCCTCCGATTATACGATCTCGTTTTACCTCGCGGCGCTGGATCTGAAAGTTGACGAGAACAACGAGATTGTCCGCGCTGACCCATTGTACCGGATTTATGTTCCGATACTGTTCAAGACCTTGTGGCTGTCGGCGCTGATCACGGCGATATGCCTGTTGATCGCGTACCCGGTTTCATACTTGCTGGCGACCTTGCCGTTGCGAACATCAAACCTGTTGATGATCATGGTGTTGCTGCCGTTCTGGACATCACTGCTGGTGCGCACCACCGCCTGGATCGCGATGCTGCAAACCGAAGGTATTGTGAATGACATCCTGGTGTTCACCCGGATCATTCCGGAAGACGGTCGCATTCAGATGATCTACAACATGACCGGCACAATCGTCGCCATGGTGCACATCCTGCTGCCGTTCATGATCCTGCCGCTGTACTCGGTGATGAAGACCATACCACCGTACTACATGCGCGCAGCGCGCTCTTTGGGTGCAACGGGAACTTATTCTTTCGTCAAGGTATATTTCCCGCAGACGATACCTGGCATAGCTGCCGGCACGCTGCTGGTGTTCATTCTGGCGATTGGCTACTACATGACACCGGCTCTGGTGGGCGGTAATGACGGGTTGCTGATTTCCAACCTGATTGCAGATCACATCAAGAAAACCCTGAACTGGAGTCTGGGGTCTGCTCTCGGTGCCATCCTGCTGGGCGTCGTTCTGGTGTTCTACTGGATTTACAACAAGCTTGTCGGTGTCGACAATCTGAAGTTCGGGTGAGGAAGCCATGATGAACATTCTGGAAAAGATCCCGTCACCCGGTTACTCCGCTTACCTGGTCGCGTGTGTTGTTGCCTACCTGTTTACCGGCACGCTTGTCGCGACTATCGGCATCGCTATTATTCTCGGCCTGCCATTGTTCTTCATGAGCGACTTGCCGCCATATGCAACATGGCTGGAGAAGTTCGGTCAGTACATATTCCTGCTGGTCTGCACCTGCATCTTTATTTTCCTGATCACGCCTGTGCTGGTGATCATGCCACTGTCTTTCAACGTGGAGCCTTATTTCACCTTTACCGAAGGCATGTTGTCACTTGACCCGGCTGCATATTCAACAAGGTGGTATCAGGACATTTTCCTGTTTGGCATGAATGACCCGGATGGCACCGAGGGCTGGTGGTCCGACATGTGGAACAATTCAACATGGGTGAAGGCTGCTTTCAACTCGTTCAAGTTCGCCGTTCTTGCCACCATCATGGCGACGTTCTTTGGCACCCTGGCGGCGCTGGGCCTGTCGCGTCCGGAAATGCCGTTCCGCTCAGCCATCACCAGCCTGCTGATTTCACCGATGATCGTGCCGCTGGTGATCACTGCAACCGGCATGTTCTTCTTCTATGCAAAGAAGGATGTGTTTCCGTTCTTCCCGGACGGGCTCATCAATCATGATCTTGGCATCGTGCTGGCGCATGCCACTCTGGGCGTGCCGTTTGTGATCATCACCGTTACCGCCACGCTGACCGGGTTCGACAATTCGCTGATACGCGCATCCAGAAGCCTTGGTGCCAATGGCTGGACCACGTTCCGCCGTGTCATCATGCCTTTGATCATGCCCGGCATGATTTCGGGCGCGCTGTTTGCCTTCATTACCTCTCTTGATGAGGTTGTTGCCGTGATCTTCCTGGCCGATGTGCATCAGGTGACCATTCCACGGCAGATGTTCTCTGGTATTCGCGAACAGATTTCACCGACCATTCTGGCGGTTGCGACTTTGCTGGTGATGATTTCCATTGCCCTGCTGGCGACGTTGGAAGTTCTGCGCCGCCGCTCTGAACGCCTTCGTGGCTTGTCGCCCGGTTAAGTACACACAGGCAGAGACGCAGTAACATCATGAACAGCAAAAGCATCCGCCGGCTCCTATCGCGCAGGCGGATGCTTTTTTTGTCCGGCGCCGCCGCTGCCGGTACGGCGGCAACTGCCATGCATCTTGCCGGCCCGGGCAATGCCCAGGCCGGAGGCGAAGTGGACCTGGTACTGGTGCTTGCGGTTGACTGTTCCTATTCGGTGGATGCCCGCGAGTACCGGTTGCAGATGGACGGGATCGGGCAGGCCTTCCAGACCAGGGAGGTCCACCGCGCCATTGAAAGCGGGTTGCTGGGGCGCATTGCGGTTACGGTGTTTCAGTGGTCGGATGCGGAAAATCAGGCTTTGTCCACGCCGTGGACCGTGATTGACGGGCCGGCATCTGCCAACGCGTTCGCCCAGAATATTTTTTCCGTTCAGCGGCAACTTGCAGAAGGCGGCACTGCCATCGGCGCTGCCTTGCAGTTTGCCGCCGCTGCTGCAACCGCAGCCCCGTTCACCGCTTTGCGCAGGGTCATCGACATCTCGTCGGATGGCCGCAACAATCGTGGCGAAATTGTCGAGCTGGCACGCGATGAGGTGGTGGCACGCGGCATCACCATCAACGGACTGGCCATCCTGAACGAGTGGCCCACGCTGGATCGCTATTTCCAGAATTCAATCATTGGCGGGCCATATCATTTTGTGCTGCCCGCCAATGATTATGACGCCTATCGAGAGGCGATTTATCGCAAGCTGATCAAGGAGATTACCGGACCGGGTTTGTCCTGATCAGGTAGAACATCATCCGATCAGATGGGGTCATCTGATCGGATAAAGATGCTCGATTCCACAGTGGTAGAGCAATTTTATCCATCCGTGCGGATGGATGTTGCTCTAGCCGCAGCCAGCAAATCGTCTAGGTCCAGCCGTTGCGTTGTCATGGCCAGTGAGCCGTCTTCGGCGTGTGGCCAGTCTGCCTCGGGCCTGTCCCAGTACAGTTCAACCCCGTTGCCATCCGGATCGCGCAGATAAAGTGCCTCCGACACACCATGATCGGATGCCCCGTCAAGTTCATAGCCCGCATTTCTCACGCGTCGCAGGGCATCAGCCAGGTCGGCTCGTTCGGGGTATAGAATAGCCAGGTGAAACAGGCCGGTGGTGCCGCGCGGCGGTGGTGAACCGCCTTCGCTTTCCCACGTGTTGAGGCCGATATGGTGATGATAGTCACCCGCAGCGACAAAGGCAGCCTGCTCGCCATAGCGTTGTTTTATTCTGAACCCCAGCACGCCAACATAAAACCCGAGCGCGCGGTCAATACTGGCAACCTTCAGGTGAACATGGCCAATGCGGGTGCCGGCAGCGACAGGCACTTGCGGGACAGGATCGATAGTGTTGGACATTGCTGTTGTCTCCATGAAACCTGATACGGGATTACGCGCTGAGTGCTGCTTTGCGGTTCTGCATCGTATCCACCGCAAAAGCGCCACTGCCGAGCATTGCCTGTGCAACCAGGGCAATTGCCCAGAACAACGGGTATTCCCAGCCGCCGCCCTGATTGGAAAACACCCAGCCATTGCCTGAATGTGCCCACATGGCGCCGAGCAGAATGGGAGCCATGGCGAGCGATACAAGCCGTGTCTGGTAACCTGCTACCAGGGCAAGTCCGCCGGCGACTTCAACGAACACCGTTACATAAGCGAGGAAGCCGGGCAGGCCGAGAGATTCAAAGAATCCCACTGCACCGGGCATGGTAAAGACAAGCACTTTCAGAAGACCATGGGAGATGGCGGCAATACCCAGTGTGACGCGAAGCAGGGCGGTACCGTTTGCGGTTAGTTGTTCGGAGTTCATGTGAGTCATCCTTTTGAAGAATTGGTTTTGATGACGCATGGATAGGGCAATTGGAGCTGGAGATAATCTGGCAATTATGAGATAAATTATCTCCTGAAAGGGGATAGTGTGGATCGTCTTCGTGCCATCGAGGTATTTGTCACCGTTGTGGATCAGGGCAGCTTTGCCGCTGCTGCCGACGTGCTTGACCTGTCGCGCAACATGGCATCGCGACACGTGGCGGACCTTGAGGCCTATCTTGGCGCACGCCTGTTGAACCGCACGACCCGCTCACTCAGCCTGACCAGCACCGGTGCGGCCTATATCGAGCGGGCACGGGAGATACTGGCACAGCTTGACGAGGCCGACCGTGTTGCGGGCTTGCAGACCCTGACGCCTCAGGGCAGGCTTGCCCTGTCTGCGCCCATGTCATTCGGAGTGCGCCACGTGGCGCCCCATCTCGGGCAGTACACGTCTGCACATCCGAATGTCGGCGTCGACATGTCTTTGAATGACCGCACTGTTGATCTGGTCGAGGAAGGCTTCGATGTTGCGATCCGCATTACCGGCAAGATGGCTGACTCCAATCTGATTGCCAGGCGCATTGCCAGTGTCGAGGTGATCTTGTGTGCAAGCCCTGGCTACCTCGCAAGCCATGGCAGTCCCGAAACGCCGAAATCCCTGGTTGATCATCGCTGCCTTGGCTACACGCTTGGTCAAGACGGTAATATGTGGTCATTGCGCAATGCTGCAGGCACGGTTGAGCAGGTACGCATCTCTCCGGCGGTTTCCGCCAACAGCGGCGACGCCATTGAAGCACTCGCCATTGCCGGTGGCGGGCTTGCCCTGCAACCGGACTTCATTGTCAACGCCGATATCGCATCGGGCAGGCTGGTGCGGGTATTACCCGGCTGGACCGGCGGGATACTGGGGGTTTACGCGGTGTGCGCCGGCAGGCTCTACGAGCCACTGAAAGTGCGCAGTTTCATGGACTGGATTGCCGAGTTGTACCGTCCTAAACCTGCATGGATTATCGATTCCGGGCCAAAACGGGGAAAAGCCGCAACCAATGCTGGCAAATCAGAGTGAAAGCCATGACAGTAACGTGACGGGCGGCAACCTGTTTTTGAGTCTCTCATGAACCATACATATCCGCATCTGTTTACCCCGATCACCATCAACCACAAACGGTTGAAAAACCGCATCGTGTTTGGCGCACACACCAACAACATGGCTGAAAACGGCCTGCCATCGCGCCGCACCAAGGCCTACTACGTTGAACGCGCCAGGGGTGGGGCGGCGATGATCGTGGTAGAGCCGGTGCCGGTGCATGCATCCGGTGTGCTGACCCGTGGCAATTTTCGCGCAAATGATGACGCCATCATAGCGCCGCTGCGCAAGATCAATGAAGCCTGCAGCGCGCATGGCACGGTGATGCTGCACCAGCTTTATCACGTCGGACAGCATGGTGAC
>SWCD01000021.1_pt1 | contig 30483 bp, 22 predicted proteins | sample 4693011 | NCBI WGS metagenome assembly SWCD01 (sample SAMN10267278, study PRJNA491770) | bioreactor metagenome | isolation source: DHS bioreactor inoculated with marine | place: Japan: Omine Ridge, Nankai Trough | reverse complement strand
GCGCTTCTGCTACGACTTCGGGCTGGAGGAGCACCTCACCTACCTCCTCGAGCGAGGTCTGGACACACCCGGCGACGGCATCGAAGCCGCCCTCTTCGCCCGCTACAAGGAAGCGCGTGAAACCACCGGGGCCGTGGAGCAGGCCGAACTGGCGGTGGAACTCCTGAAGCAGTTCTTTCGCGGGGGACAGTACACGCGAACGGCAGTGCTCGACAGCCTGCCCGCCGCGGCGGGCGGACGTCCGGGCATCGGCGTCAACGATCCGAACGCCGCCGGTAACGGATCCGAACCCCCGAGCGGCATCGGCGGCAGCGCCCTCGTCGCGCCACGCTCCACGGACCCGGAGGTCAACGCGCTCCTCGTAAAGGCCGACGGATTGCGGGCCGAAGCCGACCGACACTATCGCCAGGCCATGCCCGGCAGCCCGGATCGCGCGACACACCGCGACAAGGCCCTGAAGCTCTACGAGGAGGCGATCGGCGTCTACGAAGCGGTGCAGGAACGCTGGGACGTGGGCCTCGACTCGATCTTCAAGGACCTCCTCCAGAAGCGCTACGCCCTCTTGAAGGACAAGCCCATCCGGTAGGGGCTGTGCCGCGCGCGGAGCCTACAATCCGTGCTTCTTGATCTTCGACCGCAAGGTCGTCCGGTGGATTCCCAGCGTCCTGGCCGCCTGCACCTGGTTGCCGCCCGCCAGGCGCAGGACTTCGGCGATGAGCGGGGCTTCGAAGCGGTCCATGACAAAGTTGTAGACCTCCCCCTCGGGAGTCTCACCAGAGAGGATCTCCGACATCAGCGACCGAATGCGTTCCCCCTCCTCCTCCGGTCGTCGAAGCGCGCCTTCCCGCACCGTGGCCGGGAGGTGTTCCGGGAGCACGGCCCCATCGCGCGCCAGCACCAGCGCGTGCTCCAGTGCGTTGCGGAGTTCCCGCACGTTACCGGGCCAGCCGTGCGTCACCAGCAGCCGCAACGCTTCCCGGGAGATCCCACCCACGTTGCCCGAGACCTTCAGTTGCAGCCCGGCCAGCACCGGGATGTCGGCCAGACGCTCACGCAGCGGCGGCACGCGAATGGTCATCACGTTCAGCCGGTAGTAGAGGTCTTCGCGAAAACGACCGGCGGCGACCACCGCGGCCAGATCGCTGCCGGAGCAACTCAGGATGCGGACGTCGGCCGGGAGCGCCTCGGTCCCGCCGACCTTCTCGAAGGTGCCCTCCTCCAGGAGCCGGAGCAGCCGGATCTGCACCGCCGCCGGCATCTGTGCAACCTCGTGGAAGAAGAGGCTTCCGCCGGCGGCACTCTCGATACGGCCCACGCGCCGCCCGGCGGTCACCGCCGTCGTCTCCGGCGCCACACCGAAGACCTCGGATGAGAGCGCTTCCTCCGAAAGCCCTTCGCAGGTGACCCGCTCGAACGAGCCGGACGCTCGCGGCGAGGCCTGGTGGACCGCCCGCGCCACCATCTCCTTGCCGGTCCCGCTCTCGCCGGTGATCAGCACCGGGACTTCCGATGAACTCACCGCGCCGATCTTCTTGAACACCTCCTGCATGCCCGCGGTGCGGCCCACCAACCCCCGCAGCCCCTCCGGGGTCGCCACGACACCGGCCGGCGCCACCGCACGTCCGGGAACCACGTCCGCGGCGATCCTCTTCCCCTCGAGCGCTCGCGCGATGACGCCGGAGATCCGGGCCAGATCGAGTGGCTTCAAGACGTAGTCGTAGGCCCCCCGCTTCATCGCCTCGACCGCGGTGTCCATGGTGCCGTACGCCGTCATGACGATCACCGGCAGGTGCGGATCGGCCTCCTTGAAGCGCTTGAGGGCATCCAGGCCGCTCATGCCCGGCAGCCGAATGTCGAGCAGCAGCACATCGGGCTCGAACGCCTTCGCCAGCGGCAGCGCGGTCTCGGCCCGCGAAGACGTGCGGACCGCGTGTCCAGCGTCCTTGAAGAACCGCTCGAAAGCGCGGCAGATTCCCGGTTCGTCGTCGACCACGAGGATCCTGGCCATCAGTTCTCCTCTTCCGGCAGAGAGAGTGTGAAGCGTGACCGTCCGTCCCGCCGTTCATACCCGAGCGAACCCTCATGCGCCACCGCGATCGCCATGGTCACGGAAAGGCCGAGGCCGGTGCCCCCGTCGCGGCCGCTCACGAAGGCCTGAAACATCGTCTTCTCGATGTCCGCCGGCACGCCGGGGCCGTCGTCTTCCACGTAGATTTCCGCCCCCGCACGGACTCCCACCCGAACCTCGCCGCCCTCCTCACACGCCTGCAGCGCATTCAGAATCAGATTCGTTGCCGCCTGCGCGAGTTTCTCGAGGTCCCCCCGGACCATGACCGCGTCGGGTCCGCGCTCGTCGACCAGCACGACGCCGAGATGCTCCGCGAGCGGGGTGAGCATCCGCAGTGGTCCGTCCGCGGCCACCCGCGCGTCCATCCCCGCCAGGTGATATCGCGGTGTCCCGGTGAAGAAGAGCAGTTCCTCCACCGAGTGATTGAGTCGCGACATTTCCAGCAACAGGAAATCGAGGTCCTCGGTGGCGCTCTTCGGCAATTGTGGCCGCAGCATCTCGAGCGACATCTTCATCGAAGACAGCGGGTTTCTGAGTTCGTGCGCCACCGCCGCCGAGAACTGCCCCAGGGTGGCCATCTTCTCCCGGCGGACGAGTTCCCCGCGGTAGTGCGCCAGACCGTCGAGCATCTCCGAGAGGGCGGTGGACAGGCGGTCCACCTCGAGTCCACCACCGCGCGGGATCGGAACGTCCAGCCGCCCTTCTCGAATGAGCGAGGCCTTTTCCGCCAGGCGTCGGAGCGGACGCGTGATCGTGCCCGCCAGCATCGCGCCCAGTGCGATACACCCGAGCAGCGCGGCGCCCAGGCCGATGAGGATCGGCATCCGCGCTGCGACCTTCGCCTCCTCGATCGGGCCCGCAGGACTCAGGAAGACGAGCAGGCGGTCTCGGACTTCGGCGCGCCGTCCGCGAAAGCTCCTTTCGCCCGCTTCCACGTCGAACCGGGACTCACTCGGGACCGCCTGAAGGAGTCGCGAGGCCAGTTCGCGGGGCAGGCTCGAGCCACTCACACTGCTGCCGTCGGACGTGGCGACGATGACCTCGATGCCCGAGATGTCCGCAACCTGCCGGAGATCGCCCTCCCTCAGACTGGCCTCGTGAATGAAGAAGATCGGATTCGCCCGGGCCGCGGCCAGACTCGCGGCGAAACGATCCTCGAGGCTCCGCTCGACGATTTCGCCTGCCGCCCGCACGGCGGCGAAACCCACCCCGCCGAAGACGAGCGTGAAGACGCCTGCGAAGATCAGGATGAGCTTGAGCCTGAGACTCATCGGCCCGATTGGCTCGCCGGGAGGATCTCGAGTTTCTCGACCATCAGGTGCGTGGCACCGGTGTCCGGATCCGTCAGCACCATCCTCCCGTTGACCCCCACGCGCTTCCCCACGTACTCCACCAGGCGAAAGCGGGTGGAGAGCAGGTGCAGCACCGGCGCGTTCTTCACCACCAGCACGAACTTGTCGCCTCGCTGCTCGACGACTCCCACCTGCCGGTAGGGCCTTTCCCGGAGGATCCGCAGCGCCCGCGCCTTCTCGAGTTCCTGACGGTACCGCGCGTCCGCGGCCTGGGCTTTTGCCGTCAACTCCTCCACCTGATCCGCGCGCTCGGTATCCACCCGATCCAGGTCGGCTCGCAGGTTCTCCGCTTCCCGGCGCAGCCCCAGCAGAAGCAGGAGCGATTCGGAATAGCCACGGGTCAGGTCGTCGTTCGACTCGAGCACGATCCGACGGAGCGTGTTCGTCAACTCCTCGGTGTCGCCCTCACCGGCCAGCACGGACGCTCCGGTCTTCACCACCAGATCCCGGAACTCCCGCTGCCGAGCCGCGGCCTTCTCGCTCTCCGTCTCCGGCGTCGCCTCCCCGAGAAGCGCCGCCCGCCGCCGCTTCCCCTGCTCCGAAAGCGCGCGCTGATACTCCGCGGCGGGTCCCAATTCCTCGACGTATTCCGCGAAGACGTACGCGTGTGTTCGCGCCGGCGGGATGATCCGCAGCCAGTCCCCCTCTTTCGCCAGCACGTCGACGCGTTCGCCCCGATCCAACACGGTCTCCAGCGGGAGAATCTCCTTCCCGGCGGTCACCCGCATGCGCACCCGCGAGCCGGAGACCTGGTGCGAACCGTCCGGCTGCCGGGAGACGAGTGACCCGTGGATGAAGCACGGAAACCCGCCGGGCAGGAGGACCTTCATCCACTGCCCCTCGCGGCCGAGCACCACCACCAGGTCGTCCCGGTTCAACTCGCCGAGCCGCGAGTGAATCGTTCCCGGGCCGGCCCGCACGCGGACCTTGTCCCCGGTCACCCGCCCGGCGGTCTCCCGGGGCGCGCCGAGAGCGACCGCGCCCGCCAGAGCGAGCAGCACCAATCCCGTAACACCGTGCCTTCGCATCCTTCAAGAGTAGAACCGACAGGCGAACACCGGAAACACAATTCATCATTGCGCCCTCGCGCCCCACCCGCCGGGCTCATTTCCTTTCCCCCGGTCCCGCTTTCCGCTCAGATGCGCGGATGCACTTCCCTGAATTCCGCTACATGCGGTGGGCCAAGACCCACTCCGGCGTTCATCGTTACGACCTCACACTGTCGGCGGCCCCCGGACGGCCTCTCGACCCCGTCGAGCACCCCGAACTGCCGCGGCAGACGCCGACAGGCGACGGGGACCGCGTCAACGAGGGCCTCATCGCCGAGCGCTACGGCGTCCCCGCCGGGCACGTGCTCTTCGTTCCCGGCTCCACCCTCGGGAACTACCTCCTGGCATCGGTCCTGGTGCGCCCCGGCGACCGTGTCCTCGTGGAGGAGCCCGCCTATGAGAACCTGCCCGGTCTGGTGCGGGTTCTCGGAGCGACGCCCGTTCCGCTCGCGCGCCGTGCCGATCTGGGCTACCTCCCGGACCCGGCCGAAATCGAGGCCGCCTTCCGCTCCGGCATCCTGCTCCTCATCCTCACCGATCTTCACAACCCCACCGGCACCCCCATGCCGGCCGACCTCCTTCGAGAGATCGCGGGCATCGCCCGGACGCACGGCGCTCGCATCCTCATGGACGAGGTCTACCGGGACTTCCTGCCCGGCGCCCCGGGCACCGCCTACCAGATCGACCCCAAGGTCATCGTGGTCGCCTCGTCGCTGACCAAGGTCTACGGGATGGGGGCCATGCGCGCGGGCTGGATTCTCTGCCCCCCGGACCTGCGGTCCGAGGCCGCCTGCCTGCTCGACTACCTGACCGTTCTTCCCCCCGCTCCCGTGGCCTATGCCGCCGAACAGGTGCTTCGCGAGATCGCAATCCGCCGGGACGCAGCCCGGGATTACGTCGCGCGCGGCGGCGCGGTCTTCAACCGGTTCCTCGCGGCTCGGGAGGACGTCCGGTGTCGGCAGCACCAGGCGGGAGTGGTCGCCTTTCCAGCGTTTCGCGGCATTGCCGACACCGCGAAGCTCGTGGCGTGGCTCCGGAACGAGCACAGCGTGGCGGTGGTGCCGGGGGCGTTCTTCGGGGATCGCACCCGCATCCGGCTCGCGGCGGGAGCGGCCCCCGAGGTCCTCGAACCGGCCCTCGAAATCCTGGCCCGGGCCGTGGATCGGTTCAGCGAGCGGCCCTGAGAGCGGCCAGCGCGGCCTCGTAGACCTCTTTCAACGGCACGCCGCGCTCGCGGGCGACACGCGCGCAGTCCTCGTACTCCGGTGACCGCGTCATCACCGTGCCGTGCCGACGGCCGACCTTCACGCGGATGCCGCCGTAGGGCGTCTCCACCTGGGCATACTCCCGATCCAGGACCGAGCGCTCGAAGGTGGCCCGGCGCACGCCGAAGGTGGTGGTCTCGGCGAACATGACCTCTTCCACCCGGGAGACGTCCGATTCGCGGGCCAGCACGGAGAGCACCGTCCCCGGGCGCCCCTTCTTCATCACCACCTGCGTGCACCACGCATCCAGCGCCCCGTTCGCCATCAGGCGCTCGACGGCCCAGGCCACACCTTCCGGCGCCTGGTCGTCCAGATTCGCGCGAAGCTCCACCACGGTCTCGGTCGTGGCCGGATCGCTGATCTCACCCAGAGTGATGCGCAGCAGATTGGGAAGTCGAGTGTCGGTGCGGCTGCCGGCACCGTAGCCCGTGGCGCCCGGCATAAAGGTGAAGCCGCCCTCCACCGGCGCGGCCCACGCCGCGAGCATGGCAGCGCCCGTGGGAGTCGTGGTCTCCCCTTCGCCCTCCGCCAGCAGCATCGGGAATCCCTCGAGGAGGTGCAGCGTGGCCGGCGCCGGAACGGGGATCCAACCGTGGCGACATTCGACTTCACCGGTGCCGACCCGCACCCGTGTCGTTACGACCGCCTCCACCCCGAAGTACTCCAGACCGAGCGCGGCCCCCACGATGTCAACGATCGCGTCGATCGCCCCGACCTCGTGGAAATGGATTTCCTCCGGATCCTTGCCGTGTGCCCGGCCCTCGGCTTCCGCCAGCTTCGTGAAGGCCGCAAGCGCTCGCGAATGCACGCGGTCGGGGAGGTCGCCGGCATCGAGGATTCGGCGGACTTCCTTCAGTCCACGGTGCGCGTGACCGTCCTCCACATCGACCACGAAGCGATGCGCGGCAAACGCCCCCCGCTGAACGGCCTCGAGCGAGAGCCGGTATCCCGTGAGAGGCAGGCCCGCGAGTCCTTCCTCGAGAGTCGTGAGCGGCATCCCGAGGCCCAGGAGTGCCGCGACCGTCATGTCTCCCGCGATGCCGGAAAACGGATCCACGAATGCGATTTTCATGCTTCATCCACCAGACCAAGCTCCGCGCCACGTCCCCAACCGAGGATCTTTGCGGCCGATCCCCCGGCCACCGCCACTTCCAGCCGGCCCCCACTCCCGCTGTAGAGGAACGGAACGCCCGGCTCGGCCTCGCCGAAGGTCACGGCGCGTTGGCTCACCGCCCCCTCGGGTCCGGTCAGGATTGCATCGGGACGATCGATGAGGATCTCGCTCGGGAAGCTGGTGATCAGGTTTCCGAAGCGGTCCACATGCAGGATCAGGCCCTCGCTGCCCTCCGCGCGAAGTTCCGGCAGGGTCACCGGGGGACTCAGAAGTTCCGGCCCCACCGAGGCCAACGCCGCGCCTGCCGCCAGATGGACGGCGACCGGCGCGAAGATGTCGCGGCCGTGGAAGGTCGGGCTCACCTCCGGCAGGAAGAGACTCTCCGCGGTGATTTCCCGGATCTCGTCGGCGACGCCGAGAAACGCCGTCAGGAGCCCGTTGTCCGGCCCCAACAGGGTACGTCGCGCGAATCGCACGGCCAGCGCGCGACGCTCCGTCCCCACACCGGGATCCACCACCGCCAGGTGCACGCTCTCCTCCGGGAAGGCGGGCACCGTGCACTCCAGCAGGTAGGCTCCTTCGCGCACGTCCCCCGCGCCGACGTGATGCGTGACATCCACGAGCCGCGCCTCAGGCATCAGCGAGAGGATGACCCCCTTCATCTGTGCCACGTACGCGCCGTCGCCGAAGTCCGTGGTGAGTGTGATCAGCGGTCCCATCAGCTTCCTCGCACAGGATCGAAGAGCTCCGCGGCATGGTAGGAGGAGCGCACGAAAGGCCCGGAGGCTACAGCCTTGAATCCGAGGCTGAGGGCCACCTGGCGATACTCCTCGAACTCCTCCGGAGGGACAAATCGCCGAACGGCCAGGTGCTTCTCCGAAGGCCTCAAGTATTGTCCCACGGTCAGGATGTCGCAATCGACTTCCCTGAGATCCCTGAAGACCTCGTAGAGTTCTTCCTTCTCCTCCCCGAGACCGACCATCAGCCCCGACTTCGTATAGACCTCGTCACTCGACTTCCTGACCAGGTCGAGCAAGCCGAGCGACCACTCGTAGCGCGCCTGACGACGGACGGTGTCGTAGAGGCGCGGCACCGTTTCCACGTTGTGGTTGTAGACGTGCGGACCGGCCTCGAGCACCCGCAGGATGTCTTCCGGGACGCCGCGGAAGTCGGGCGTCAGCACCTCCACCCGTGCCTCCGGCACCGTCTCCCGCACCGCCGCGACGACCCCCGCGAAGTGATGGCTGCCGCCGTCCGGCAGATCGTCGCGGTCCACCGAGGTGATCACGACGTGCTTGAGCCCCATGGCCGCCGCGGCCCCGCTCACGCGCTTCCCTTCGTTCGGGTCGAGGGGCGCGGGCCGGCGCGGCCCGTCCACCGCGCAGAAGCCGCAGGACCGCGTGCAGATCTCGCCCATGATCATGAACGTGGCCGTGCCCGCGGACCAGCACTCGTTCAGGTTCGGACAACGCGCTTCCTCGCACACCGTGACCAGCCCCAGCCCCTTCAGGATCTCTCGCACCGGCCGGGTGGTGTCGCCGGTGGGCAGCGTCTTCTTCAGCCACCGCGGCAGCCGCTGGGACGCGGGCTTCCGCGGACGGCCGGCCTCCTGAAATTCGCGCATGTTCTTTGCATCGGACATCGAACCGCCCTCCCTGCTACTTGTTCACCGGGGTGCCCAGGAGCGCGAGCACTCGGCGCTTTCCCGCTTCGAACGCCGACTGAGTCATGCCCTCCAGATTCAGGCGCAGGAGGGGCTCGGTGTTGGATTTGCGCACATTGAACCACCAGTCCGGATACTGCACGGTCACGCCGTCCACGAAGTCGATCTCGCCGTCTTTGAAGGCCTCCGCGAGTTCGAGGATACGTGCGTCCTTGTCCTCGACCTCGAAGTTGGTTTCGCCGGTCATGAAGTACTTCCGAAGCGGCGCGAGGGCCTTTGAGAACGTACGCTCGTCCTTCGAAAGCACGTTCAGCACCTTGATCACCGCGATCATCGCGGAGTCGGCGTTGAAGTTCTCACGGAAGTAGTAGTGCCCCGAGAATTCCCCGCCGAAAACCGCGTTCTCCCGGCGCATGGTCTCCTTCAGGAAGGAGTGCCCGACACGTTCGCGGATGGGCCGGCCGCCCGCCGCGGTGATCACTTCAGCCACCACGCGGGAGGACCTGAGATCGTAGACCACGGGCCCCGGGTTCGTCGCCAGGACCTCCTTCGCCAGGAGTGCGGTGGTGAGATCGTTCGTAACGATCCCGCCCTTCTCATCCACAAAGCAGGCCCGGTCGGCGTCGCCGTCGAAGCCCACTCCGACGTCGGCCCCCGACTCCCGCACCAGGGCGATCAGGTCCGCGAGATTCTCGGCCCGGAGAGGGTTCGGCTCGTGATTGGGGAAGTTGCCGTCGCGCTCGAGATAGAGAGGCACAAGCTTCACCGGCAGGTGCGGCAGGATCCACTCCACCTCCAGACCGCCCATTCCGTTGGCCGCATCGACGGCGATCACAAGCGGCCGGATTCCGTCCGCCTGGGCCAGCACGTGGGCCACGTAATCCTCGCGGATATCGTGTTCCACGGCCACGCCGGGCGTCACCGCGTCCGGTAGCTCCGCGCCTTCCACCAGCCGCCGGATGTCCTGGATCCCGTTGTCGCTGGAGATCGGGATGGCCAGCTCCCGGGACATCTTGAAGCCGGTGTACACCGCGGGGTTGTGCGACGCGGTGACCTGGATGCCGCCGTCCAGACCGTAGTGCCCCACCGCGAAGTAGCCCATCGGAGTGGAGACCTCTCCGATCAGCATCACGTCCACTCCGCCCCGGGTCAGCCCCCGGACGAGCGCCTCCATGACCAGGGGCCCGTGGGACCGCATGTCGCGACCGACGGCGATCCGCTTCGGCTTCACGAATTCGGCGTAGGCTCGCCCGATTCGCTCCGCCAGGTCGAGAGAGATCTCGGTCTCGTACAGGCCGCGGATGTCGTACGCCTTGAAAATGCCCATCAATTCACCCCCGGAAGCACGGCGGCCATGACCTCGAGCGCCCGCTCGACATCTTCCCGATCCACATCGTGGTGGCACACGAACCGGCACTGATCCACGCCGGTCGCCAGGGTGCGCACGCCTTCGGCTTCGAGGGCCGCCTCGAAGGCCGCCGCGGGCATCGCCGTCACACGCATGAAGAGGATATTCGTTTCCACGAGCGCGGGATCGAGTTCCACCCCCGGGAGTCGGGCCATTCCCTCGGCGAGCGCTCGCGCGTTCACGTGATCAGCCCCTATCAACTCGCGCATTTCAGTCAGGGCGACGATGCCGGCCGCGGCGATGACCCCCGCCTGCCGCATGCCGCCGCCCAGTCGCTTCCGAAAGACACGGGCGCGGTCGATCATGTCCTTCGACCCGAGGACGACGGAACCGACCGGCGCGCCGAGTCCCTTCGACAAGCAGACCGACATGCTGTCCGCCAACGCGGCATACTCGTGAAGCGAAACACCGGAGGCCGCGGAGGCGTTCCAGATTCTGGCGCCGTCGATGTGCGTGAGGACTCCACGGGAGAGGCAGAGTTCGCGAATCCGCTGCATGTTCTCGAGCGGCACCACCGCGCCGCCGTGGAAGTTGTGGGAGTTCTCCAGCGCCACGAGCGCGGTGCGCGGCGTGTGGAGGCTCCCCGGCCGGATCCAGGCGGCCACTTCCTCCGGGTCCATCGCCCCCCGCTCACTTCGAAGAGTGCGCGTCATGATGCCGAACAGCCCGGCCGCGCCTCCCGCCTCGAAGTTCAGGCAGTGAGCCCACTCCTCGGCGATGATCTCGTCCCCGGCCGTCACCTGGGAGCCAAGACTCACCGCGTTGCCCATGGATCCGGAAGGCACGTAGAGGCCGGCCTCCTTCCCGAAGAGGTCGGCGGTCATCTCCTGAAGGCGCTTGACGGTGGGGTCGTCGCCCAGGACGTCGTCACCCACCTCAGCCTCGGCCATGGCCCGCCGCATCGCCGTCGTCGGCCTGGTCACCGTGTCGCTTCGAAAATCCGCCACGTCGTGCATGCATGAACTCCAGATAACGAGAGACGGGGCCGCGCGCACTCTTCGCACGACCCCGTCCTCATCGGCGAGTTCGCCGGCTCCGAAGCCGCGATGCGCACGTCTCAAACCATCCGAGCCGGGCGGTCGCGCCTCACACCGGCTACTTCGCCATCTTACGACTTGCTTCGAGCAGCGTCTTGAACTCAGCCTCCGGGACCTGGCGCACGTCCCCGCTGGCGAACAGCACCCAGCGAGTGCCGCCCGGACGGCCGTCTCGTTCATGGACCCAGATCACCTTCTCGTGATCCTTGTCTACGTTGCCGGCGGCCGGCCCGAGATAGACGAAGGACGTCTTGACGCCGGATCCGGCGGTCAGCGGCGCCTTGTCCCCCGGCAACACCAGGACGCCCGCGTTCTCGAGCGCCCGGCTGGAGACGAGTTCTCCCAGGTCGGAGGGGAAACGATCCGTCTGCGCGAAGTGGAAGAGCAGGGCGATGTAGACTTCCTCGAGTTGGGCGCGAGGGCGCTCGTCCTCCAGCGCCGGGGCCGGTGGCTCCGGCTCCACGGGCGTGGGCATGGGCCGCGTCGGCTCCACGTACACCTGCGCCGTGGACGACTCCATGGCGCGCCCCATGACGAGGGCCGGCAGCATGGAGGTCATCATGATCGGCATCATTCCCATTGGTGTGTACGCGTGCATGGACACGCCCTCGGCGCCCATCCGGGCGCCCCAGGCTCCACCGAAAAAGTGCCGGGCGATCGTCTCGGTTCGTGGCAGGAGAGCCATGTCCACCGGACAGTCCAGATCGTTCGCCGCCAACTGCGCGAGCGGTGCCAGGGTCCCGTAGAGCATCCGCACGGCCAGCTGGAAGTCCACGTACTCGAGGGAGTCCATGTTCTCGGGAAGGCCGCGGCGGGCCCGCATGAAGTCCGGTCGCGTCAGAATGGAGGGCGCATTCGGCCCACGCGCAATGTGGTCCTTCAGGACCTGCGGGTAGAGAGCCATCACGCACAGGTCGCCGTCCAGGTAGAGCGCCGGCATGGCCGGGAACGGATCCCCGTAGCGGTGCCCCACGTGGATGTAGTGGATCGTCTTGCCCATGTACTGCATGCTGCGAATCTCGACCTCGAGCCGGTCGTAGTCGCCCATGTGCTCCTGAGCGCGCGCCACGATCTTCGCCAGCGAAGTCAGGAACTGCCCGGGGTTGCGGAGGCGATTCATGAAGACGAGATCCGGCATGAGCCCGCCGCCGTCCGGCATGGCCGCGTACAGCGCCATCTCCTCGCCGAGGGGCTTCAGGAGATCCTCCTGCAGATCCACGCCAAGCTGTTCGCGAAGCTCAGTCAGGCCATCGAGCATCTCGTCCAGCACGTACGGCTCGACTTCGCCGACCAGTTCCATGATGCGGGCCATCATCTCGTGAAGATCCACACGCCCCGCACTCGCATAGAACGCGCTCGCGGGGACCCGGGAGAGCAGCTTCGTGCCATCACCGGGCGAGGTGTACATGAGGCCCATCAGGCCGGCCTTCTCTCCCGGAGCGTAGGCGAACATCGAGTCGCGAATGCCTTCGGCCTGGAAAGCCGACCCCATGCCCACGGCCTTGATGCGGTTGACGCCCAGGACCTCGATCATGCGCCCGGTCATCGCGTCCATTTGCTCGCCGAAGTAGCCCATGATGGACTCGACGTTGACGAAGACGTTCGCGAAGGTCGCGTCTCCCCCGGTATTTTTCGCCACCGCGCGATAGGTCGCGCTCTCTGCCAGGCACGAAGGCAGCCCCTGCTGCCAGGCGTCGATCAGGCCGACCATCCGCTCCGGACGGGTGGTGATCGTCAGCGCGTTGCCGAGATAGGCCACGGTCAGCTCGAGGCCGACAGGAAGCATGATCGATTCGTAGACCACGCCGGCGTGTTCCATCGGCGTCACGTTGATCTCATCGCCGGCGCCGGCCAGCGCATCCGCGTGGACCTTCCTGAACTCCGGCATGGCCGAGCCCATATCGACGAGGATGACCGCGTCCGGAACCAGCCCGCCGTACATCGGGTCGTATTCGACCACCGCCATGGCCACCTGCCCCTGAAGGACCTTCACGAGGTCAGCCAGGCGGTGCCCGGTCTGGGCCTCGAACTGCGCGAGCTGCTCGCCGATCATGGCCAGGCCGGGCGCCAGGAATTCCTGGACCTCGGGTTCGCGCCAGAGCTTCATCAGGGCCATTCGGGAGGCCTGGGCCCGCGCGGCGGGGACGTCCCGCACGCTCGCGAAAACGAAAGTATGGTCCGGAAGGAGATTCTCCAGACGGGGCGTGGCGCCGTCGGCCGCGATGGCGGCCGGCGCAAGCGCGAGAAGAGCCAGGAAAACTCCCGCAAGAACAACACGTCGCATGATTGCCTCCCAGTGCAGATTGGCCAAGGGGTCCACTCGGGTACCCCCTTCTATACGCACCATACCGCGAAACCGTCCCCGATGTTTGCTTCGGACGCGGAGCACATGAAAACGGGGCGCCCAAAGGCGCCCCGCCGTCTCAATTCGCGTGGATTTTCAGCCGTTTCGGCTGGCAAAAGCTCCCATGAAGTCGGCCAGGGCCTTCACCCCCTCCATCGGGTGGGCGTTGTAGATCGAAGCCCTGCATCCGCCGACGGAACGATGCCCCTTCAGCCCGGAGAGACCTTCCGCCTTGGCTTCGGCGATGAACTTCTGCTCGAGCTCCGGGGTCGGGCAGCGCCAGACCACATTCATCACGGAGCGGCTGTCCAACTGGATCGGAGAACTGTAGAAGCCGCCACTGGACTCGATCGCTCCATACACCAGGCCCGCCTTCTCCCGGTTGATCTTCTCCATGACCTCAAGGCCGCCCAGGCCCTTGATCCACTTCAACACCTTCCCGACGGTGTAGATCGGGAACACCGGGGGCGTGTTGAAGAGCGAGTCCTTCGCGGCGTGCGTCTTGTAGCTGACCATCGTCGGCAAGCCGTCCACACACATCTCGAGGACGTCCTTGCGCATGATCACGACGGTGACGCCCGAGGGGCCGAGGTTCTTCTGCGCCCCGGCGTAGATGATCCCGAACGGCGCGGGGTCGAACTTGCGCCACAGCATGTCCGAGGACATGTCGGCGACGAGGAACGAGCCCGACGCGGCCACCGGGAACGTGTGGTACTGCGTTCCGGCGATGGTGTTGTTCGAGGTCAGGTGCAGGTACACCGCGTCGTCCCGCAGATCGAGTTGAGACTGGTTCGGGCAGTAGTTGAACTTGCCCTCCTCATTCTCCGAGTTCCCGGCCACGTGGATGTCGCCGAACAGCTCGGCCTCCTTGATGGCCTTCTTCGCCCAGGTACCCGTCCGGATGTAGTCGGCCTTCTTGCCGCCCGTGAGCAGGTTCATGGGAATGGTGAAGAACTGCGTCGAGGCGCCGCCGCCCAGGAACATGACGTAGTAGTCGTCACCCAGGCCGAGCATCTCGCGAAAGAGGCTGATCGTCTCCTCGTGCACCGCGGAATACTCCGGACTCCGGTGGCTGGACTCGATGATGCTCATCCCCGAGCCCTGGAAATCCGTGAACTCGTCCCGGATCTCCTCGAGCACCGGCAGCGGCAGCGTGGCCGGGCCGGGGTTGAAGTTGTAGACCCGATGTGTCATAGCTTCCCCTCCTTCACATACTCGTCAATGATCTCCTCGATCACGTCGCCGATCCGGAGCAGGTTCTCCTTCGTCGACGCGCCGATGTGGGGCGTCATATAACAGTTCGGGGCGTCGATCAGCGGGCACTCGTCCCAGTTCGGCGGGTCGGAGTACCACACGTCGGTGCCGTAGGCGCGGACCTTGCCGGAGGTCAGCGCGGCGGCCATGTCGGCCTCGTTCACGCACTTCCCACGCCCGGTGTTCACGAGGATCACGCCGTCCTTCATCCTGCCGATCGTGTCCGCGTTGATCATCCCGTCCGTCTCGGGGGTCAACGGCAGGTGCAGCGAGATGAAATCGGACCGCTCGATCAACTCCTCGAAGGTCACCATCTCGGCGACATCGGACTCGTCCACGTACTTGTCGAAGGCGATCACCTTCATCCCGAAGGCCGCGGCGCGCCGGGCCGTCTCGGTGGCGATCCGCCCGATCCCGAGGAAGCCGATGGTCTTCTTGTACAGCTCGGTCCGTTTCAGGGCCTTCTTCTGCCAGTCACGACCCTTCATCGAGTTGTGGCCGGGGATCACGTTCGCCGGAATGGCCAGAAGAAGAGCCATGGCGATCTCGGCGACCGCGATGCTCGAAGCGGAGGCGGTGTTGTGGACCGCGACGCCCTTCTGACGGGCGTACTCCGAATCGATGTTGTCGATACCGACGCCGCCCCGAATGATGAGCTTCAGGTTCGTTGCGCCGTCGATGTACTCCTTGGTGCACTTCGTCTTGGAGCGCACGAGAACCACGTCGGCCTCGGCCACCCGGTCCTTGTCGTCGAAGACCTCGCCGAAGCGGGCCAGCTTCTCCGGAAGCGCCGGATCGAAGGCGTCAGAGATCAGGATCTTCATCACATCCTCCTCAGGGACGATCGCCGAGAGGCCGGACGATAAGCCCGGACCTCAGCTTCGGTTCGAACCACGTGGACTTCGGAGGCATCACCTCCCCCGCGTCCGCAATGGCCATGAGCTGTTCGATGCTCGTCGGGAACAGGGCGAAGGCGACCGCGGCGCCGGCGGCAACGCGCCGCTCCAGTTCCTTGAGTCCACGGATTCCACCCACGAAGTCGATACGCTCGTCCGTCCGCGGGTCTCCGATCCCCAACACGGGGCTCAGGAGGTTCGACTGCAGGATGGCGACGTCCAGGCTGTTGACGGGGTCGTCGGCCGGGAAGCTGCCTTCCTTCGCCGAGAGCCGGTACCACCGGCCGTTCAGGAACATCCCGAACGTCTTCTGGACCGTCGGCTTCGGATCCTCGGTCGGCTCAACCGAGAACTTCTCGCTCACCGCGGCGAGGAGCTCATCCGGACCGAGTCCGTTGAGATCCATCACCACGCGGTTGTAGTCGAGAATCTTCATCTGGTTGTCCGGGAAGATCACCGAGAGGAAGAAGTTGTATTCCTCCTCGCCCGTGTGATCGGGGTTCTTCTTCCGGCGGTCGGCGGCCACATTCGAGGCCGAGGCGCTGCGGTGGTGGCCGTCCGCCACGTAGAGAGCGTCCACCTGAGCGAATTCAGCCCGGATCGCCTCGACCTGCGCCGCGCCCCGGATCACCCAGAGGGTGTGCCGAATGCCGTCCGGCGCGGTGAAGTCCACATCCGGCCGACCGGCGCGCACCTCGTCGATGACCGCGTCGATGGCCTCGCGGCGGCGGTAGGTCAGGAAGACCGGGCCGGTGTTGGCGTTCAGGGAGTCCACGTGGCGGGTGCGATCGTCTTCCTTCACGCGCCGCGTGTGCTCGTGCTTCTTGATCAGGTCGCGGTCGTACTCCGCCACGCTTGCGCCGGCCACCAGCCCGACCTGGCGGTGATCGCCCATGATCTGCTGGTACGCGTAGTAGCAGGGCTCCGGGTCCTGGACCAGGACTCCGTCCGCGATGAGGCGGTTCAGGTTCTCCGCCCCCTTGGCATAAACCTCTGGAGAATAGAGGTCTACGCCCGGCTCCAGGTCGATTTCGGGCTTCACGACGTGGAGGAAGCAGAGTGGGTTTCCCTCCGCCATCTCACGAGCCTCTTCCGAGTTCATGACGTCATAGGGGGGGCTCGCCACCGTCTCGGCGGCATCGGGCCGCGGCCGGAAGGCACGGAACGGGCGTAGATCGGCCATATTCACTCCTTTGAGCAGGATTTGCCCACACTCAGGGGCAAAAACGGAGCCTATCGAAAAGGCCCCCCCGACACAAATTGATCCGACTCGTCAGTGCCCGGAAAGCCCGGATTCCCGTGGGTTGGCCCGCCCGCCGTCGGGCGCTCCTCAGAACTCGCACTCCAAACCCACGTAGAGCGCCCGCCCCAGTCCGTTCGGGGCGCTCTCGTTGTCGTACCAGTCGTAGTCGAGGAGGTTCTCCAGGCGCGCCGTGAGGACCACGTGTTCGCAAAGTTCGGCCCGGCCGCGAAGCGCGATCAGGAGCTTCCTCCCTGGGTGGTTCCGGTGATCCCCGTCCGGGGTGATCTTCCCGGTGCCCGGGTAGTCGTTCGAGGCGTAAACCTCGAGCCCGGCGAACCACATGCCCTCGTGATAGCGGATTTCCCCCCCGCCGAACTGCTTCGGGCGTCCCGGCAACCTTCGCTCCTCGCCCGCCGCGGCGTCCAGGTTCCTGGGATCCTGCATGGTCAGCCACGCGTAGACCTCGACCGTCTCCGAGAGCCGCGCCCGCGCCGTCAGTTCCACTCCGGTGGTCCGCGCGCGGTCGAAGTTCTCGAGCAGGCCGGTGCTGGAGTCCCAGGCGATCAGGTCGGAGGTGCGAAGCTTGAACCACGTGGCCCCCAGCACGGCGGCGCCCTCGAAGAGTTCCTGCTCGACACCGATGTCGATGCTGACGCTGCTTTCGGGCGAAAGGGCCGGGTTGCCGACGTACGGATCCGCGAACTCCACCGGCTTCGGCGCGCGGTAGCCCTCACCGTAGTTCGCGCGGATGCGGGTCCCCCACTCCTTCAACTGGTAGAGCGCGGAGCCCGACGCGGTCGTTTCGTAGCCGAAGTAGGAGTTCTTGTCCCGGCGCAAGCCCCCCGAGAGAGTCAGGCGGTCGAAGAGCACCGCCTCACCCAGCACGAAGACCGCCCGGTTGCGGACGGTCTGGTCGAGGTCGGGCGACGGGCCCCAGGCCGTGGTCACGCGGTTCTCGGAACTCTCGTCCTCGTACTCGCCGCCGAGCATTCCGGTCAAGTCGAGCCAGTCCGCGACGTCGGTAAACCGGCCCGTCACCGTACCCGTCACATTCCGCACCTGCGCCTCGGCCCGGCTTTTCAATTCAATCGGATCCCCATCCTGGTCCGGGCCGTTCGTGAGGAGCGAGTTGACGTCGAAGATCGAGCCGATCAGGCTCCAACGGAAGACGTCGCTCACGTCGTGCTCGATCCCGAGGGCGCCCAGCGTGGTGTTTCGTTCGCGCTCGAGGTTGTCATCCTCCTCGATCTGATCGCCGAAAGGGTAGTCCCACGGATCCTGCTTGTCGGCGTCGATGTAGCGGCCGGACAATCTGACGCTGAGCCCCTCCGCCAACTCGTACGCCACGTACCCGGCCCAGGTGTCCACCAGGAAATCGTCGTTCGGCAGGTCGTTTCGGGAGTGGAGGCGCGAGAAGGTGGCGCTGAAGTCCACCGGCCCGGCTCGCCCTGTGGCTCCTCCGAGGAAACGGTAATAGCCGTATGCCCCTCCCTCGACCTCGAGCAGGGCGCGCGGCTCACCGCGGCCGCGGCGCGTGACGAAGTTCACCACTCCTCCCGCCGCATCCGAGCCATAGAGAGTGGATGAACCGCCGCGCAGGATCTCCGCGCGTTGGATGTTGTCGATCCCCAGATCGAAGAAATTGAACTGCCCGCCGAGGGTGGGGTCGTTGACCTGCACGCCATCCACGAGCACCACCGCCTGGTTGGAGGCCGCCCCGCGGATGAAGAAGGAGGTGGCCGAACCCGGGGAGCCGGAGGCGAGATAGGCCCCCGGAACCTGCCGCAAGCCGTCACCGGAGAGCCTGACCTGCCGGGCTTTCAGGTCCTCCTCGTCGATGACCGTCACCGAAGCGCCGGTCTTCTCGATCGTTTCCGAGAGACGCGTGGCCAGAATGAGGATTTCATCCTCGATGACGCTGTCGGCCTCCTCGGCGTACGCCGAAAGCGACACCGTCAACAAGAGGGCCGCCACGACGATCCAGGTACGGCTCATCGGCTTCTCCCGGGCCAGGGGCCCAGCAAGCAGGACTTTGGCATCAGTCGGGAAACACCATCGGCACGTCGAGCCCCTCGACGTGCCGCACACGAACCCGCGTGTCGTAGGCTTCAGAGAGCAGGTCGGCGCGCACGATGTCGCCGGGCGGGCCATCGCCGAGGATCTCCCCGCCGGCCAGCACCACGATCCGATCGGCGAATCGCGAGCAGAGATTCACATCGTGGGAGATCACCACCACCGTCCGCCCCTCCTCGCTCTTCAGGTCTTTCAGCAGCCGCAGGATCGAGACCCGGTGCTTCAGGTCGAGGTGCGAGGTCGGCTCGTCCAGGATCAGCAGTGGCGCCTCCTGCGCGAGGGCTCGCGCCACGAGAACCCGCTGCCGCTCGCCCCCGGAGAGTTCGGTCACGTCACGTCCGATCAGGTCGCCCGCGTTCACCACCTCGAGACACCGGGCGGCGAGTCGCCGATCCGTCTCGCTCACGAAGCCCAGGCCGGAGAGCCAGGGCGAACGCCCCATCAGCACGGTCTCCTCGACGCTGAACGGAAACAGCGCCGGCTCCTCCTGCGGCACGACCGCGAGAAGCCGGGCCGCCTCCCGCGCCGGGAGTCGCGTGACCTCCCGGCCGGTGAGCAGCACGGAACCCGCGCTCGGCGTCACCACCCCCGACGCGAGCCGGAGCAGCGTGGTCTTTCCGGAGCCGTTCGGCCCGATCACCGCCGTGACCATTCCCGGCTCGATGACCAGGGAGAGTCCGTCGAAAACCGGACTACCGGGGTAGGAGAAGGTCACTCTCCTGAATTCGAGGTGCGGGTCGCTCATGCCGCGCCCCTCCCCGCCGACTTTCTCCGCACCAGGATCAGGATGAAGCTCGGCGCGCCGATAGCGGCGGTGATCAGCCCCACCGGCATCTCGCCCGGGGCGGAGAGAACCCGGGCCACGGCATCCGCCAGCACCAGGAACGCGCCGCCGACGAAGAAGGACGCGGGGATCAGGAGGCGCAGGTCCGACCCCGATAGCAGGCGCACGCCGTGCGGAATGAACAGCCCGACGAAGCCGATCGGCCCGGCCGCGGCCACCGCGGCCCCGGTCAGCAGACTTGCCAGAACGAAGACCGCGGCCCGCGTCCGCCGCACATTGACTCCCAGCCGTCGCGCGCTCTCCTCGCCCAGGCTGAGCAGGTTCAGCGCGCGCCCGAATGCGGTCAGGGCGATGACGCCGGGCACCACGATCACCGCGGTGGCGAGGGCGGCGCCGGGTCTCACTCCATACAGTCCGCCCATCATCCAGCGCAGGATCTCCTGGGCCTCGTGCGGGGTGGCCAGGTACTGCAGGAACCCGAGAATCGAGAGAAAAAAGGCGTTCGCCACGACCCCGGCGAGGAGCAGCGTCTGCGGAATGAGATGCCCGCCCCGGCGGGCCACCGCGAAGATCAGCATCAGCGCCAGGAGGCAGCCCGCGAACGCGAAGATGGGCCGCAAGCCGAGCGAAAGCCCCCCGACAGCGACCGTCTGCACGCCGAGCACGATGGAGAGAACCGCCCCGAGCGCTCCTCCACCGGACACCCCCAGGACGAAGGGGGAGGCCAGCGCATTCCGCAGGAGGGCCTGGAAAGCCGCGCCGCACGCCGCCAGCGCCCCGCCGACGAGCAGCCCGGCGAGAACCCGCGGCAGCCGCAGATCGAACAGGATGAAGGCGGCCTGCTCGTTTCCGGAGAGCGCCTCTTCGATCGAGACCGACTCCGCCCCGACCAGCAACGCCGCCGTCGCCGCCAGAAGGTCGAGGAGGAGCAGCGCGAGAAGCCAAACCGAGAAACGCCTGGCGGTCAGCGGACTCATCGGCCCCCTCTCGACAGGAGCTCCCTCAGGTAGCCGAGAGCCTCGGGGACCCGGGGCCCCGGACGCACCACGGCGGTCTCCGTAAGCTGGAAGACCCGCCCCTCCCGCACCGCCGCGAGAGTGTCGAATCGCCTCCACCACGCGAGAATCGTTCCCTCGTCTTCCCCGGGCGCCAGGCTGGCGTCGATGATGATCTCCGGATCGCGCTCGACCAGGCTCTCCGCGGAAAACTCCGGCCATGGCCGGCGAAGGTCGGCGGCCACGTTTTCGGCATCGCAGTACGCGAGCAATTCGGTGATGTGCGACGCGCCGCCGGCCACGCGAAGCGGTTCCCGCTGCACCACGAACAGCACGCGCTTCGGCCGGCCGGTGCGGATCTTCGCGCCCTGCTCCAGGGCCTTCGAGATTCTGGAGAGCAAAATGGTCGCCTCGACCTCGCGGCCCGTCAATTCGCCCAACCGCGAGATGGTCCGGCGCACTCCGGCGAGGTCCTCGGCGATGACCTTCTCGACCGGCACGAGGTCGGCCACCGCTCCGAGAGACCGCGCCTGTGCATCACTGCCCACGAGAATGAGGTCCGGCTTCAGGCCGATGACCGCCTCCGGACCGGCGGAGAGCGCGTCCGCGACCGCGGGGATGGCAAGGGCCGCGGGCGGGTAGTCGCAGTAGGAGCAGCGGCCGACGACGAGATCCCCGGCGCCGAGCGCGAACAGGGTCTCCGTGGCGGTGGGCACGAGGGAGACGATGCGCCTCGGGATACCGGATCGGTCGGGGGTTTCCCCGCCGCAGGCGCCGAGCCACAGCAGAAATCCGAGGAGGGTAGCCGCGACCCTCCAACGGGCCGATTCTGGGGCTTTACACACGAATGCCCCCGAGCCAAGAGGCGCGAGGGCCGGATGCGCGGGCCCCGATCCTCGGGGGCCTCCTGGTCGCAGTGGCATGTGGCGAGGTCTTCTGGCTCTCGGATCGTCCTACTCGCCGCCCCTTCCCGGGAGTACCCCTCCCAGTGGGCTGTTGCGGCTTTCGTCCCCGATCACAGCGGCGGGTCCGCGGTGGATTTTCACCACCTTCCCTCCGTCCGCATGCCTGGGTTTGGAAGTTCAAAGAACGAAAGAATGCTAACTTGGTGGACGCGATACGTCTTCCTTATTCTCCGATCGGAGGCCCACGTGGACCCGCAGACCCTCGAGCGTGCCGCCAACGCCCTCAGGCGCGCTCGCTCCGTCCTCGTCGTCACCGGCGCGGGAGTCTCCGCCGAATCCGGCATCCCGACCTTCCGGGGCGCGGGGGGGCTGTGGGAAGGTCACCGGGCCGAGGAACTCGCGACCCCGGCAGCCTTCGCGGCGGATTCCCATCGCGTGTGGCGGTGGTATCGCTGGCGTCGACGCATCTGCCTTTCCGCCACACCGAATCCCGCCCACGAAGTGCTGGCCCGGATGGATGCCGCCTTCGAGGACTTCCTGCTCGCCACCCAGAACGTGGACGGCCTGCACCCCCGCGCCGGAAGCAGGCGCCTCGTCGAGCTCCACGGCTCCATCCATCGGTCCCGTTGCACGGGCTGCCACCGAGTGGATGACCTTCCGAAAGAGGTCGAAGCCGACGATGCCCCCGACCCGGTTTGCGGTACCTGCGGGAAGATTCTGCGCCCCCACATCGTCTGGTTCGGTGAGATGTATCAACCCGGAGTCATGGAGACCGCCACTGCAGCCGCCGAAGGTGCGGACGTGGCCATCGTCGCCGGAACGTCGGCCATGGTCTGGCCGCCCATCGCCCTGGCGCTGCATGCCCAGAGCCGGGGGGCGTTCCTCATCGACGTCAATCCCGAGAGCACGTCGGTCTCGGTGCAGGCCGATCAGCACCTCGCCGCCCCCGCCGGCGAGGCGCTGCCGGCACTCTGGGAAGCCGTGGGAGCAGCCGGATGAACTTCCTGAAGACCTTCGCCCTGGCGTTGGGAGTCGTCCTGGCGGTCCTCCTTCTGGCGTATGCCGCGGGCTGGGTCCGCTTCGGACCGGACCATGGCTTTGATGAGTCCCCCTTCGTGGTGCGCAATGAACTCCCCGAAGTGCGCGGCGACGGTTCCCCGGAGCAGGAAGCATCGCAGCTCCGGCGCCAGCTCGCCGAGGCAAACCAACGCATCGCCGAACTGGAAGCCCGACTCGCCGCCCCGAAGCCCGACGCACCTGCGCCGAGCGTGCCCTCTCCGGCCAATGCTTCGGTGCTCGAGATCCCGGCCAAGCTCCTCCAAGCCGGGAATGAACTCGCCGTGGGAGAGGACGCCCTCAACGCGGCCTGGGCCCTCCACTGCGCCACCCGCAAGGGGCAGGACACCACAAAAGCGCTTCAGAGCCTCGAAGCCTGCGGCACCAGCGGCTTCAAGGCCGTGGTCGCCCTGATGCGGGCGGGCTTCAAAGGGACCTGGCAGAAGGAGTGGCTCAAGGGAACGTGGAAGCCCGGCATGGAGCAGCACCTGATCGACCTCGCCGAGGACCCGGAGCATCAGGGCGGGCACAGCCTCGTGCTCTCGTTCCTCGCCATCGCCGACACCCCGCGCGTCCGCGACTACCTGCTTCAGAAGGTCCAGAGCGACCCCACTCCGGCCACGGTCTACAACGCGGCACAATCCCTCGGCGAGTTGAAGGAGCGCCGCGGGCCCAATGCCATCGGGCTTTCCTTCGCGCAACCCGAGTGGGGCGGCGTCCGGGGTTCCATTCTCACGAGCCTGGGGGAAATGGGAGGCGCCGATGCCCGCCGCGTCCTGATCGAGTATCTCCGAATGGAGAAAGCCGATCACCTGGGCAGCGCCATCCGCGCTCTCGCCAAGGTCGATCCCGGCGTGGCGAAGGTCGAGGCGCGCCGGCTCCTCAGGAGGGACGGCGCCGAGTTCATGGACTACCTGGATCGCAAGGCTCTCGAGCGAACTGTCGAGGAGGAGTAGACCGCTCAAGGGGTCTCAACGCGAGTCGGGTTGATCTCTCCCATGCCCCCTCGAACGGATCCGCTTTGTCGAATCCGCCCCCGATCCGGAAGGCGGTCGCGGCCGGTGCTGCGCGGTCGGCACGGAGGCCGCCCCTCCGAAGGCGTGCTGGTCCACCTTGCGCCTCGGAGGAAGCTGCTCCGTCAGCGCCTGCTTGAACTCGGGGGAGCGGAAAACAGCTTCGGGGCGGGGCTCACCAGCCCGCAATCCCAAGGGGAAAGTCAAGGGTTCCCCAACCAGGCCGCCTCGGCTGTCGACCCTCCAAAAGGACTCCCGGTGTTGTTTTTCCGCCTACTTGAAGAAGAAGACCGCGGCGGCTCCGACGATGACCACCCCCACCACCACGGCGCACGCGATCAGGACCCGGTTCATGCTTCGCTGGGTGTTCTCCACCAGCTTCTCGATCTGGCGGACCTGCTGCGTCTGCGCGCCCTTCAGCATGGTCAGGCTCTGCTGCTGGGCCTTGTGGAAGAGATTCAACGACCGATTCTGGGCGGTCTGGAAGGTCTGCAGGTTGGCCTGCTGGGCCTTCTGTACACCTTCGAGGTGCCCCAGCTGCGCCGACGAGTTCTCGGTCAGCCGCTCGGCAATCTCCGTCAACTGCTCGGTCTGCGCCTTCTGCAATTCCGGGATGGCCTTGAACTGGTCCATCATCTCGGAGGAGCGCACGGTCTGGACGTCGAGCTGCCGGGAAATCGTCCCCAGAAACTCGATCTGCGCCTGGTTCGTTTCGGGGATGGAGCGCAGGACCTCGGGCAACTCCTCGATGGCATCCAGGAGCGCGCGTCCCCGCTCGTTTCCGGATTCCAGCTTGGTGTTGATCGACTTCAGAAGGCTGGACATGTCCGCCAGGCCTTCCGTCATCTTCTGGGCGGTTTCCTCCCGCCGACTGAGCTGACGCTCCGCGGTGGCCTCGGGGACCAGAGCGGTGCTCTCCTTTTGCTCGACCTCGTCTTCCACCGTGTTCCGACGGCGGAAGAGAATCTCGGTGATGGAGGGCCGAAGCGTCGCCTCCCCGGATGCGGAGGCCTGCACCTCACCCGTTCCGGCGATCGTCGCAGGGCCTTCGTTGCCCTGCTCTTCGGACTTCCCCATCGACAGGATGCGCTTGATGAAAGATGGCTTTGACATGATAAGGGCTTCCTCCCAGACGAACCTCAAGCCGGAGAAAGAATACCCCGACCCAGGTTGTCTGTAAAGCGGGGAAGTCTCAAATGTGGGGAAAGAATCTCGAAACACCGCCACATGTTGTGGGTGTCACCGGTTTGGGAATCTCCCGCAGAGGCGCAGAGCCGCAGGGGAACTGGTGTGGTGAGTCTGAAGTCCCCCGTCACACCGAGAGCGCCGGTGCGCACGCCCCGCAAGGAGCCAGGAGGGCGCAACCCTGCTGGTTTCAACCGATGAGCAACGCAGCGGGACGCGATGCAGAGGCCCTCGAATGCAGGTGGGATTTCGGACTCACCACGCTAGTAGGCCCTGGCCCAGACCGGCCGCGCCGTTCCCGGCTTTCCGCAGACCACGCACGCGCCCCGCGCCTCGCCACCCTCTTCGGGAATGACCCGGATCGTGGCCGTGGTGTCGGCCTTCACCTTCGCCTCGCACTCCGCACCGCCGCACCAGTCGGCGTTCACGAACCCGAGGTCACCGTTCAGGACCGTCAGCATCTCCTCGTAGGTGTCGAGGTCCAGCGTGTTCTCCAGGCGATGGGCCAGCGCCTTGTCGAAGAGGCTCTGCTGCAGGTCGTCCATGATGCCCGGCAGCCGCGCGGCCAGACCCTCGATCGGGGCATCTTCCTTGCCGGCCTTGCCGGTGTCGCGACGGACGAGGACCACCTTCCCCGCAGCGAGATCGCGCGGGCCGAGCTCGATCCTGACCGGGACGCCCTTCTTCTCCCACTCGAAGAACTTCGCGCCCGGCTTCACGTGATCGCGATCGTCGAGCCGCATCCGGATTCCGAGACTCCGCCCCTCGGCAACGATCCCCTCCGCCGCCGTCAAGAGCGCCGCCCGCTCCTCCTCCTTCCGGTAGATCGGCACGATCACCGCCTGGTACGGCGCGAGCTTCGGCGGAAGCACGAGGCCCTCGTCATCCGAGTGACACATGATCAGGCCGCCGATCAGACGCGTGGAGACGCCCCAGGATGTCGACCACGCCAGTTCCCGCGCGCCGGAGCGCCCCTGGAACTGCATGTCGTACGCCCGGGCGAAGTTCTGCCCCAGAAAGTGCGAGGTCCCGGCCTGCAGCGCGCGCCGGTCCTGCATCATGGCCTCGATGGCGTGCGTCTTCACCGCTCCGGCGAACGTCTCCGCCGGGGATTTCACCCCGCAGATCACCGGCATCGCCAGGTACTCCTCGGAGAGCCGTCGGTAGACGTCGAGCATCCGGAGCACCTCCTCGCGGGCCTCGGCCTCCGTCTCGTGCGCGGTGTGCCCCTCCTGCCACAGGAACTCCGTCGTTCGAAGGAAGAGCCGCGTGCGCATTTCCCAGCGGACCACGTTCGCCCACTGGTTGATCAGGATGGGCAGATCCCGCCAGGAGTTCATCCACTTCGCGTAGGTGGAGCAGATGATCGCCTCGGAGGTGGGCCGAATGTAGAGCGGCTCGTCGAGCTTCTTCCCGCCGCCGTGCGTGACCACCGCACACTCCGGCGAGAAGCCCTCGACGTGCTCCGCCTCCTTCGTCAGCAGGGACTCCGGGATCATGAGCGGGAAGTACGCGTTGACGTGACCGGTCTCCTTGATCATCCCGTCGAGGGCGTGCTGGATCGCCTCCCAGATCGCGAAACCGTAGGGGCGGATGATCATGCAGCCCTTCACCGGCGCATGTTCCGCCAGCTCGGCCTCGCGGATCACGTCCGAATACCAGCGCGAGTAGTCCTCGCTGCGCTTCACCAGTCCCTTGCCCATGTGTCTAGCTCCGTTTCGCCACGATGCTGAGCAAACGGCCCGGCACGTGAACGACCTTCACGATTTCCATGCTATCGAGGTACTTCATCACGGCGGGAACCGCCTTCGCCGCGGCGATCACTTCCTCTTCACCGGCCTCCGCCGGAACCGAGATCCGTCCACGCACCTTGCCGTTGACCTGCACCGCCACCTCGACCATCGCGGTCAGGGAGGCCGCTTCGTCGTACACCGGCCAGCCGGCGCGGAACACGGTCCCCTCGCCACCCACCTTCTCGAAGAGTTCTTCCGCGAGGTGTGGCGCGATCGGCGCGAGGAGGAGCACCAGCGAGCGCACCGCCTCGGCATACGCCGGGAGATCCGCCTCCGGAATGTCCGCCGGCTCCGTCTCGCGGAGCGCGTTGACGAACTCCATCAGCGCGGCGATGCCGGTGTTGAACTTCAACTCCGCCCCGAAGCCCTCCGTGACCCGACGGATGGCCTCGTGGCACTTCCGCCGGACCGTGGTGGCCGCCTCGCTCAGATTTGCGGAGTCCACGTTGCTCGGGACACCGACGATCCTCGGGACGAGACCGGTCACGCAGTCGAAAACGCGACCGAGGAATCGCTTCGCCCCGAAGACCGCTTCGTCATTCCAGGAGATCGCGTCCTTCGTCGGGGCGAAGAAGAACATGGCCAAACGGAGCGCGTCCACGCCGTGATCGTTCATCACGTCGATGGGTGACGTGGCGTTCCCGAGTCGCTTCGACATCTTCACGCCTTCGCGATCCCTCACCATCCCGTGGTTCACGAGCGCGGTCGCCGGCTCTTCACACGACAGGTAGCCGGCATCCTTCAGCACCTTGGTGAGGAAGCGGAAGTAGATCAGGTGGCCCGTGGCGTGCTCGGCGCCGCCCACGTAAAGGTCCACGGGGAGCCACGTGTCGGCCTGCTCGCGGGAGAAGATCCGCTCCCGGTTCTGCGCATCCACGTACCGGAACTGGTACCAGGACGAGCACATGAACGTATCCATGGTGTCCGCGTCCCGCTGCGCGGCGGCGCCGCATTTCGGACAGTCGACGTCCATGAACTCCGGCACGTCGGCCAGAGGCGAGCGGCCCTTCGGGAGGAAGTCCTGGACGTTCTCCGGCAGCACGACCGGCAGATCCTCGGCCGGCACCGGCACCACCCCGCAGGCCGGGCAGTGGATCATCGGGATAGGCGTGCCCCAGTAGCGCTGTCGGGAGATCAGCCAGTCCCGGAGTCGGTACTCGACCGTGGGTCCACCGATACCCTTGTCGGCGAGGTAATCGGCCACCCTGCCGATACCCTCGGTGGACGGGACGCCGTCAAACGACCCGGAATTGACCATGCTCCCCGGCGCGACGTACGCCTCGGCCATCTCCTCCACCACGAGATCCCCGTCGGGCGGATTGATCACCACCTTGATGTCGATGCCGTACTTCTTCGCGAACTCGAAGTCCCGCTGATCGTGCGCCGGGACCGCCATGACGATGCCGGTGCCGTAGCTCGCGAGCACGTAGTCCGCCACGTAGATCCGGACCTTCTCACCCGAGAGGGGATTGATGCAGAACCGGCCGGTGTCGACGCCGTCTTTCTCACGCCCCTCCGCCAGGCGGTCGATCTCCGACCGGGCCATGGACTTCTCGATGTAGCGCTCCACCGCTTCTTCCGCAGCGGTGCCCCTGGAAAGGCGGCGGGCCCACGGACTCTCCGGCGCCACGGCCATGAACGTCACGCCGTAGAGCGTGTCCGGACGGGTGGTAAAGATCTCGATCGCCTCGTCCTCACCCTCGACCGGGAAGATGGCGCGGCAGCCTTCGGACCGGCCGATCCAGTTGCGCTGGATGGCCTTGATGTTCTCCGGCCAGGCGTCGAGGGTGTCCAAACCGTCGAGGAGGCGCTGGGCGTAGTCCGTGATCTTCAGGAACCACTGCTCGAGATCCCGCTTCAAAACGACGCTGTGACAGCGCTCGCAAGCGCCCTCCTCGACCTGCTCGTTGGCGAGCACGGTCTTGCAGGAGGTGCACCAGTTCACGAAGGACGACTTGCGGTAGGCGAGTCCCCGCTCGTAGAGGAGGAGGAAGAGCCACTGGGACCAGCGGTAGTAGTCCGGCCGGCAGGTGACGACTTCCCGGCTCCAGTCGTAGGAGATCCCAAGGCCCTGCAGCGTGCCGCGCCCCGTGGCGATGTTACCTTCCGTCCAGGCGCTCGGGTGGATGCCGCGATCGATCGCCGCGTTCTCCGCCGGAAGCCCGAAGGCGTCCCAGCCGAACGGATGGAGGACATCGAAGCCCTGCATCATCCGGTAGCGCGCCACCGCGTCCCCCACGGAGTAGTTCCGGAAGTGCCCCATGTGGATGTCGCCGGAGGGGTAGGCGAACATCTCCAGGATGTAGGACTTCCGTTCGGGAGCATCCGCCGCCTTGAAGAGCCCGCTGTCGGCCCATTTCTTCTGCCACCGGGCCTCTACCTCGTGAATGTCGTAACGATCGCCGGCCATCTCAAGGTTTCCTCTGGAAAGCGTTATCCCGGGGCGGGCTGAAACGAAGCGGCCATGCTAGGGGCGCCAAACGAGCCGGCCCAGCAATTTCAGCCTCAGCAGCCGGCAGACGGTCCATACCGCAAGTCCCCCCCTGCGGTTCGAACCGGGCCCGCGGTCCGCCCTCGGAAACTTGACCCCCGCCTGACCCGCCCGTACATTCTGCGCTTCGCCCCCTCGCGGGGGCCCGATCTCTGACAATCCGGGGCTGTAGCTCAGTTGGGAGAGCGCTTGAATGGCATTCAAGAGGTCAAGGGTTCGACTCCCTTCAGCTCCACCAGATCATAAATCGGCCGCCCCTCATGGGGGCGGCCGGTTCGATTCATGGCCGGGGGTGTTTCTGTGAGCTCGCCGCAGGCCCCCCCCCGCCCGGAGGGCAGCTTGCCGGGTTGAGGCCGACACAGCGGTCGGCCCTCCAGAAAACGGCACACGACAACATGGAGGGCGCCGCGCCGTCGGCGCCTGGTTGGATTCGGGGAAGCGAGAAACAGCAGGGAGGGGGCGGCAGGAACCGTAATCACACGGGGGTTGTGGTTGGGGGAGTCGGACGCGGCTCAACGGCTCAGGGGAGGGGGCGGCCGGAACCGTAAGCACACGGGGGTTGCGGTTGGGGGAGTCGGACGCGGCTCAACGGCTCAGGGAGGGGAATGGGTTCCCTCAGGCCCGATACGGGGTATCCTCAGGCTTGCATCCATTGTCCGAAACGGCACGGAGTCCATGAAACCCGCGAGAGCCATTCTTCTGCTTTCTCTTTTCCTCCTCGCCGCACCGGTCGCCACTGCCGGGGAGACGGTCGTCATCCCCATTCGTGACCGGCTCGGGCCGGGGCCGGCGGAGCGGATTGCCGGGGAGATCGAGCGGCTCGGGAAGGCCGACGGCGGCACGCTGGTGATCGAGTTGGCACTCGACGGAGCCGATGGGCCTGCCGGGCTGGCTTTGGCTCGCTCCATCGCGGCTGCGCCTGACGGGCTCGCCATCGTCGTTCTCGTCACGCGGGCCGCGCCCGGGAGCGCGGTGGCGGTTCTTCTGGCCGCTGATCGCGCCTTCGCCCTCGAGACCGCCACCATCGGGCCGGTACCCGCTCGCGGGGCGGTGCGCCAGGCGGTGGCGGCGGCCGCGGCCGGGCGCGATCTGCCCTTGACCAGCTTCCGCCGGATGGTGGAGCCGGGCGGACTCAGCGCCTTTGAGGCGCAGGAACTAGGCATCGTGGAGCAGGTCTTCGTCGGGCGCGGAGAGATCTTCACCGTGCTCGGCCTGGACGCCGATCTGGCCGAAGAGCGGCAACCCCGGCTGCCCGGCCCCGACCGGCCGGTCGTCAGAAACCCCCGCGTCAAGGGGCCCTTCGAGAAGCCGTTCCTGATCCCCATCGACCGGGAGATCGACACCACCCTGGCGACTTCCGTCACGCGCCGCGTGAATGCGGCGAAGGAGGCCGGGGCCGACCTCCTGATCTTCGAGGTGGATTCCCCCGGCGGACTCGTTTCCGCCTCCATGGACATCGGCGACCTGGTGTTCGATGCCGGTGTCCCCACGGTCA
>SWCD01023961.1_pt1 | contig 30526 bp, 27 predicted proteins | sample 4693011 | NCBI WGS metagenome assembly SWCD01 (sample SAMN10267278, study PRJNA491770) | bioreactor metagenome | isolation source: DHS bioreactor inoculated with marine | place: Japan: Omine Ridge, Nankai Trough | reverse complement strand
AGCTGGACTTGAACTTGTTCGGCCCGACTCAAGCCCGTTCCAAGAACCTCAAGATCACCATATAGCCCAGTGGCCAGAGTCCCCCATATACCCGCAGCTAAATGAACCGGGATTGCACCGACTGCATCATCAAGCTTGAAGGATTCCATTACATCCTCGGCAAAAACAACAACCATCCCACCAACAAGGCCGATAAGAGCTGCAAGAGGCGTGGTAACCGCAAAACAGTTAGCTGTAACCGCAACCAGCCCCCCCAACGCCCCGTTCATTAGTTGCATTACGTTTAATTTCTGTTGGACAGCATAACCAAGCCCACCGGCAGCCAATGCACCAACCGACCCTCCAATCACTGTATTCACCAATATCAGTGGGACTTGGTCATTCATTGCCAAATTGCTACCGCCATTGAACCCAAGCCAACCAACGAACAAGAAGACCACCCCTAATGCGGCAAGTGGCAGGTTTGAGGGATAGATTGCGCTTGCTGGTTCGGTGGCGGTTTCAAAACGTCCAATCCGGGGGCCGATTACAATCAATAGTGCCAGTGCGCTCCATCCACCAACACTATGAACAACTGATGAGCCCGCAAAATCCACAAAGCCCATACTGGCCAGAAACCCGTCACCTTTGCCACCGCCAAATCCCCCCCACGACCAATGTCCCGCAACCGGATAAATTAGACCAGACACCACAATGGCAACAATCAGGTAGCTGCCGAATTTCAAACGTTCCGCAACAACGCCGGATATAATAGTAACAGCAGCGCCGCAAAACATAACCTGAAATACAAAAAAGATCGTCTGCGAACCATCTTGAGTAGCAAAATCCAATAGAAACAGATCTGTTCCGAACCAGCCGCGATATGTATTCCCGAACATCAGAGAATAACCAACCAGCCAAAAAACTACTGTCGTCAGACAAAAGTCAGCCAGATTTTTGATGGCAACATTGATGCTGTTCTTGTTGCGGGTCAGTCCACTTTCCAGACAAAGAAAGCCAGCTTGCATAAGAAAAACCAGTGCGCTGCAAATTGCGATCCACAGTATGTCTATCTCACGCATTTATTTCACCGGCCAATCCAAAATCATTTAAATTGTTATCCTTACCCTAGCAAAGCCTCGATCTTCTGCAATAAACGCTTGAAATCGACCGGCTTGGTATCGTAATCATCGCAGCCCGCTTCCATAGCTTTTTCTTTGTCACCAGCCATGGCGTGCGCTGTTAATGCGATAATGGGAATACTTTGGGTTTCAGGATTTGCCTTCAGATGGCCTGCGGCCTCCCATCCATCCATGATAGGCAAGCTCATGTCTAACAAGATTAATTCTGGTGCCTGATCTGACGCCATTTCAACACCCTGTTTACCATCAAAAGCCATTACAACTTCGTAACCCTTTTTCTTCAGACGGCGCGATAGCATGTCCCGGTTCATTTCATTGTCTTCCACCAGAAGAAGCTTAGACATTTTATTCTCCACTTAATATTCTTATTAGCATAGCGTTATGATTCCATTATTTATCTCAGAGTACTGTTATTAACGCATATCTCCAATGGTTCATGTTAAACTATACAAAGACATAGTTAAATCCAAGCCGACAGAAACACCAAACAAAAAATTGCACCAACATAATGCTTGCCGCATGGCAATTACGCCGCCTAATATGCCCATAAATCAAACTGGATGTGTTCTACATTTATTGAATGCCTGCTTAAAAAAAGACATGAAAAGCGACGGGATAAAGAGATGACCAAAAATAATTCTGGAATTATTAAGTTTACAATTGGTGTCACTGGTCACAGGGATTTAGCTAAGCAATCGCATAAACTGCTTCGTCGCGCACTAGGAGCACAATTACATGATATTCAAAACAGGTTCTCTACTTTACCTGTCGAGGTGGTTTGTGGTCTAGCCGAAGGTGCTGATATTATGGTTGCACAAATAGCTTCGGAAATGGGTATTTCTGTCCGGGCAATTTTACCGATGCCTCTGGAAATATATAAAGAGGATTTTTCGAAAAACGGATTAAAAGAACTCGAAGAAATCATAAAACAACCCAATGTTGAGCTAACGGAATTACCACTGAATGTAGAACAAAATATCAATCGCGATAGCCAGTATATATTATTAAAAGATTATATATTTCGCCGTTCAAATGTTCTGTTAGCTCTTTGGGACAAACAAGTAACCGGTTTGCCGGGAGGCACGTCTGATGTTGTATTAGAATATCTTTCAGAAGATTGCACTGCACCCTACATCATATCTGAAACAAACGTTTCCCGGACGACAAGATCTGCAACTGATGATGATGATGGTAATCTGGTAATTGCCATATACACACCTCGAGAAGCAACCACCGATTTAGATGGAATAGCACAAATTCAATATTTGGTATCGGATGGTGCCCCAAACGCACTGGCCAGCTTAAACGTATTACCGCACAAGGTTAGTGACCGGTGGCAGGGATTTGAAAAATACGTTGTGGATCGACAATCAAATTATGCAACTGAATACATTTCATATGATTTATATGAAGACGGTGACCAAGGTTTTGATGACATACTTCAAAACTTAAATGGTGAATTCATCCGAGCCGATCAACTTGCAATGGCAAATCAAAAGTTTTCTGACTATTTGTTCAAGGGATTTGCGCTTGCGGCAGGGGCAATGGGTTTTTTCTTTCTGGCTTATGCAAAACTGGCTGCCATCAAAATATTTTTACTTGCTTATTTATGTCTATTCGCAGTCGGATACATTCTATTTAAACTAAGTAAATCACGCGGCTGGTTTGGAAAACATCTAGCTTATCGGGCTTTAGCCGAAGCCTTCCGTATTAAATACTATCTAACACTTTCGGGAAATAGCGGCGGGATTCACAGCGGGCGGCTTTTGAAAGTAACGCGGATAAATCGTTTTAAAGGCATTGAATGGTTATACGATGTTATCAGATGCTCAGAACCACTACTAGGACGCCACAATTCGCCAGAAGGAATGGAATTGATCAAGACAAGATGGATCAAAGGCCAGTCGAATTATTTAACAAAGAAACTACACGTCTTACACAAACAGCATTCACGATTAGAAAAAATAAAGAGTGTGTTATTCTTCAGTTCATTTGTCGGAATTCTTGTACTTTTATTTTTCAAAAAAGAACTCTACCACATGCATCTTTTTAGTTTGGACGGGAAAACATTACTTGTCTTCCTGATGGGACTATTACCGCTTTGGCTGGCACTTTGGGAGTTGTATCAAAGCAAAATGGCCGTTCGTGAACTTAGTTGGCAATACGCCAATCAACAAAGAATTTTTTCTGAAGCCAGTAGAAGAATGTCAGAACAATTGAATTCAAGCTCATATAAAGCGATTATTCTGGGATTGGCCGAAAGTTCCCTAACTGAAATATTTCAATGGACAGCTCAACGGTTTCACCGTGAACATGAACCCCCATCCGCAGGATAAATATGCAAGACGACAAAACATCATCGGATTCTTTCGCACAGCATCTAGCAAATCTGCGGCATGACCTAAGAACACCCGTGGGCCACGTCATTGGTTACGCGGAAATGATCGAAGAGGATCTTGATGATGACGGGTTGAAAGCGCACGCACATGACTTGCAAGCGATCCAGAATGCGGGTCAGAGAATACTCGGGTTAATTGACGACTTCTTCAACCCCGATAAAATTTCAGCAGATCAAATCGCTTTTGAGGAAGCGCAATACCAAATCCGGTTACAGCTAAATCACATCGGTGGTTATACTGAAATGCTTCGTGAAGAAGCTGTCGAAGATGATAAGGATGATTTGGTCGTTGACCTAGACCAGATTTCCACTGCGCAAAATAATATAGTTTCTATGATATCTAATCTCGGGCCTGATATGTTCGACGATACCGTGAATAAAATCGGAAAAATCACCAAAAGTAAACAAACAAAAGAACGTGATAATTTTGAGGCAACAGGCATTCTTCTTGGGAGTGGTGGCGAAATTCTGATTGTTGATGATGATCCAGCAAATCGAGAGTTACTTAAACGTCGGTTAGCAAGGGCGGGTTACACATCAACTTCTGTAGAATCTGGTGAAGCGGCCCTCGAAATTCTTGAATCACAGCGTTTTGATCTGATTTTGCTGGATTTAATGATGCCGGGAATTTCAGGGATAGAGACACTTGAAATAATTCAAGAATCGGCACGTTTAAGAACAATTCCAGTAATTATGATCTCTGCCGCAGATGATGCCGATAATATGGTTCAATGTATGTTGCATGGCGCTGAGGATTACGTTTCAAAACCTTTCAACCCCGTCCTTTTAATTGCCCGTATCAATGCATGCCTCGAAAAGGTGAGGCTGCGTCAAAACATATCACGCCAGTTCCGAATTTTCATATCATCACCCGGTGATGTCATTCCTGAACGACGAATGCTGAAATCTGTGATCGGTAGATTGAATGAGGAGTTCACTGGCCGCGCCTATCTGATCCCAATTTTGTGGGAAGAAGAACCACTTCTTGCCTCTGACACGTTTCAAGCACAGATTCATCCACCAAGGGATACGGATATTTACATCGGGATTCTATGGTCTCGGATTGGTTCCCCTTTGCCTGAAACAATCCTGCGCGAAGACGGTACTCGTTATGATTCAGGCACTGCGTTTGAATTCGAAGATGCACTCATGGGTTATAGTGAAACAGGGTCGCCTGAAATGCTACTATATCGCAAGAGCGGCGCACCAAGTATTTCATTAGAAGACAAAGCAAACGTACTGGACAGGCTCGATCAGATAGAAAAGTTGCAAACCTACATCGACCAATGGCTGATTGGTGAAGACGGCTCCTATATTGGCGCGTTCCACATGTTCGCCGAACTTACCGATTTCGAAACAATGACCGAAATGCATCTTCGAAAATTAGTTGAACGATTGCTGGTTGATTGAGCGTAAGGGCGTTCTCAGATTAATTCGAACTAACCTCAGTTTACCGTGTAAGGCGTGAGCTTACGCGGAGCAGTCAAGGTCTGCTTTGTGTTCGAAGCGGTCATTGGCCGCTAACACCACGAACGGCAGCTTTGGGCCGTTAGCCGACATGGTAACTATGGGCGGGAAGGAGACGTTCGCTTCTTCGCTAACTGATCATGCCACACCGTTGATCACTGCCATCCAGTCGAGGAGAGATTCCATCGATCTCGCACAGTGGCATTCAACGCACTCCTTCCGTTTCGGCGGTCGCAGCGCTGCCGAGCGAGGGACGCAGACGCTCCAGTGCCTCATCCGAGTACCCCAACTCGCGGGCGACAGCATCATTGTGCTCGCCGATCTGCGGTAGATCGCGATGGAGACCGGGCCGGGTGCCACCGTATTCAAACGGGAGTGTCGGAACTTGCGTCCGCACGCCGTTGCTCAGGGTTACTTCGACCGTCGCGCCAGTGTGGTTTATATGAGGGTCGTCGAAGAGCTGGTCTGGTCGTAGGATCGGGGCGAAGGGCAAGCCGACGCGCTCGCAGATCGTGGCAGCTTGCGACAGGTCTTGCCCTCCGAACATTTCGCGCAGGCGCGGCATGAACGCATCTCGGCGCGCCACCCGCTGCGCGTTGGTCTGAAGTTCTGCGTCCTGAAACAAATCGTCCAGACCGAAGGCGTTGCAGAATTGAATCCATTGTTTGTCGCTGACCACGCCAACAAAAATCTTCTCACCGTCGGCCGTCTCGAATACATCGTAGACCGCCCAGGCAGATACACGCTCGGGCATCGGCACCGCGGGAACTCCGGTTTGGCGGTATTGCACCATGTGTTGCGCAACGAGAAACACGTTGTTCTCGAACAGGCCCGAGCGGACGAAGGTGCCTTTGCCGGTACGTTGGCGTTCCCACAGCGCGGCCTGAATGGCAATTACCCCGAATAGTCCACCCATCACGTCATTAACCGAAGCACCGGCACGCAACGGGCATCCTTCGGGCCCCGTCATGTAAGCCAGCCCGCCCATCATCTGCACCACTTCATCAAGAGCGGCGCGTTGCTCGTAAGGGCCGCTGAGAAAGCCCTTCAGCGCGCAGTAGACCAAGTTAGGGTTGATCTTTTGTATTGCATCATAGCCAAGGCCGAGACGATCCAGCACTCCTACACCGAAGTTTTCAATGAGAACGTCGGACTCGCGCACGAGGTTAGTGGCGAACTCGAGGCCCTCAACGGACTTCAAATTCACTGAGATGCTCCGCTTGTTGCGGTTGTAGGTTCCGAAATAGCCCGAGCCCGATCCAGGCAGGCAGCGGGTGTTGTCGCCCCCCGGAGCTGGTTCAACTTTGACCACATCGGCACCGAGGTCGGCGAGGATAAGGCCGCAGGTAGGGCCCATCACCATGTGGCTGAATTCGACGACCCTGACACCATCGAGGGGGCGTGGCGCACTGGTCAGGTTGCGCTCCTTTCGCCGGCGTAGGTAAAGCCCTTGGGCAAGCCGACCTCGGGGACGTTGCCATAGATGGTCTCATCTGGCAGTCCGCGTAGCAGTACCTCGCGTGCGGCGATCAACGAATCGACATCGACACCTGTGCGCAAACCCATCGCTTCCAGCATGAAGACAAGATCCTCAGTCACAATGTTGCCGCTTGCTCCCGGTGCATAGGGGCAACCTCCAAGTCCGCCAAGCGAGGAATCGAAGGTGGTCACGTCAACCTCAAGGGCGGCCACGACGTTGGCGAGGCCTTGGCCACGTGTGTTGTGCAGATGAGCACCTGCCATTTTCTCCGCACTAATCTCGCTGCGCAGGCGGCGGAACATGCGTTTGATCTGGGCTGGGTTGGCATAGCCGGTCGTGTCCGAAAGACCGATGCTGTCCGCGCCCGCCTTTGCCAGTAGGCCGGCCATCTCGATCACCCAGTCCTCCGACACCGTGCCCTCGAATGTGCAGCCAAACGCTGTCGAGATGCCGACTTCGACATCCGGACGCTGCTCGACGGGCAGAGAGTCGCGAAAAGCGCAAACCCGGCGGACCTCTTCGATCGCCTCTTCGGGGGTCTTGCCAATATTATTGAGACTGTGCGCCCGCGAGGCTGAAATCGGCATGGTCAACTTTCGTGTACCCGCTGCAATGGCGTTTTCTGCGCCCTTAAGGTTGGGAACTAGTGCGAGAACCGTGAGACCCTCAAGCTTGTCCGCTTCTCTTACGAGCGTGGCACAATCGGCCATTTGCGGTAGCAGGCGCGGGGACACGAAAGAACCCACTTCGATTTCACGAAGCCCCGAGGCCGCCAGCGCTTTGATCCAATGGAGTTTAGCCTCTGTCGGCATCGTGCGTTTGATGCTCTGTAGCCCGTCCCGCGGGCCGACCTCACTCACTAGTATGTCAATTTCCTGAGGCATGGCGAATCCCTCCTCTGTAAATTCTGCTTGGCAGACGTAATTCCTGTAGAGCAAAAACTACGGCCACTGTGCGTAGTGAGGGGTCCGTCATATCGCGCCTTCCTTTTTTAGGGTCGAGATCTGGGCATTGTTATAGCCTAGTTCGCTCAGGATATCGTTTGTATGTGCGCCCAACTTAGGGGGCGGAGAATCGACACTAGGGGCCACGCCATCAAGCTTGGCACCGATCCCGACCAGTTGCAGATCCTCAGGGCCAACGCGGTGTGTTTGCAGCAGGCCGCGATCAGCAAGTTGCGGATGCGCCAGCGCCTCGGGCACCGACCAGACAGGCCCCGTGGGCACGCCCTGTGCCGTCAGTTTTTCGACCCACTCATGGGTAGGGGCAGTGGCAAAGGCCGTCTCCAGTTCGGCGGTCAGGGCGGGTCGGTTGGCCAGCCGGTCCTTTCGATCGGCAAAGCGTGGGTCCTGCGCCAAGGCGGGGTTACCGATGATCTCGCAAAGCGCCTCGAACTGTTCTTGTTTGTTGGCGGCGATATTCATTACGCCATCGGCGGTTTTGAATGTGCCGGACGGGCTGGAGGTGAAATTATCATTGCCGTTCGGCATGGGAGTCTGCCCGGCAATCAGATGGTTCGACACCACCCAGCCCATCGTCGCAATGACGGCCTCAAGCATCGAGACGTCAATAAAGGTTCCACGGTTCTCTGCCTTGTTGGCGAGGGCGGCGGCCACGGCAAAGGCAGCGGTCATGCCGCCAATGGTATCGGCCATAGGATAGCCCACCCGATAAGGGGCGGTGTCACCGTCGCCGGTGATCGACATCACGCCACTCATCCCCTGTACGATCTGGTCATAAGCGGGCAGTTTCGCCAGCGGGCCATCCTGACCGAACCCGGAGATAGCACAATAGATAAGGCGCGGGTTTTCCTGGCGGAGCGTATCATAGTCAAGGTTCAGGCGTTTCATCACCCCGGGACGGAAATTCTCGACCAAGGCATCGGCCTTTTGTACCAATTCTTTCAGGATGCGTTTGCCAGATACCGATTTCAGGTTCAGGGTGATGGACCGTTTGCCCGGATTTTGCGCCAGAAAGGATACGCCCATCAGATCGGCGTTGCGCGCGGGATCAGCCCCAAGCTGGCGCGCAAGATCACCCGTGCCCGGAGTTTCAACCTTGATCACGTCGGCCCCCATATGGGCCAGTTGGTGACAGCAGAACGGACCGGCCAGCACATTGGTCAGATCAAGAATACGAATGCCCTTCAAAGGTGCCTGTGTCATTATCTGCCTCCCTCGTGCACAACCTTTGCTACAGTGAAAAATTCGCGGCAATAACTGCCTTTTTCCGGCGCGCCATAGGATGATCCTTTTCGGCCCGTAAATGGTGCGTGAAAGTCCATGCCAGCAGTGGGCAGATTGACCTGTATCATGCCTGCCACGGCGTTTTGCGTGAAGTGGTCGATCTTGACGGCATCACTCGAGACGATGCCCGCTGACAAACCGAATTCGGTGTCGTTGGCAGCGTTAAGGGCTGCGTCATAGTCCGGCACTCGCAATACAGCGGCGATTGGGCCAAATATCTCTTCGCGCGCCACCGCGGCTTGTGGTGACACATCCGTAAACAGGGCTGGAGCAAAGTAATGTCCGGGGGTTTTCGATCTCACTTCGCCGCCGCCTGCGGCAAGTGTGGCGCCGTCCGCCGCAGCCTGTGCGACGCATTTTGTGTTGATGGCCAGTTGCGCCTCACTGGCCGCCGGGCCAATCTGCGTTTCTGGCACGCGCGCATCACCGATCCTAAGGTCTTTCATTGCCACACAAAGACGGTCCACAAATGCATCGTGTATTCCCTCTGTGACGATCAGGCGGGATGAGGCCGTGCAGCGTTGGCCTGTTGAGAAAAAGCTGCCCTGAATGGCACAGTGAACCGCCAGATCCAGATCCGCATCATCCAGCACAATCAGTGGGTTTTTGCCCCCCATTTCAAGCTGCATTTTGGCCCCACGAGCGAACAGCGCGGCACCGATCTTGCGCCCGACAGGTGTGGAGCCGGTAAAGGTGATACCGGAGACTTTGGGGTGTGTCACGATCGCTTCCCCTACTTCAGAACCTGGGCCCATCACTAGATTGAACACGCCCTCGGGCAGACCCGCGCGTGCAATGATGTCGGACAACATCCATGCCGATCCGGGCACCAGTTCGGCAGGTTTGAACACAACCGTATTGCCATAAGCTAGGGCGGGAGCGATTTTCCATGCCGGGATCGCCAGTGGGAAATTCCAGGGCGTGATCACGCCCACGACGCCAATTGGCTCGCGCAGAACTTTAAGCGACACACCTTCGCGCAGAGATTGGTAAACATCGCCGGTTGTGCGATAGGTCTCGGCCGCGAAAAATTTGAACAGATGCCCCGCGCGATGCGCTTCTGCCTTGGCCTCGGACAGGGTTTTGCCCTCTTCGCGGGCCAGCATGTCGCCCAGCTCGTCCACACGGGCGAGGATTTCCGACCCGATGCGATCAAGGACTTCGAACCGTACCAGAGGCGATGTCGCGCGCCATTTCGGAAAGGCGGCAGCCGCGGCTTCGATCGCTTCAACGGTCTGGTTGGCACTGGCCTGAGCATAATGACCAATGGTGTCGTTCAGGTCAGATGGGTTGATATTGGGGACAGCATCGCTGCCAACGGCCCATGTTCCGGCGATATAGTTGGGGAACGGGTTTACAGTCATAGTACTTCCTCTAGAATTGGTCGCCACCCGATATCTTCATGCCGGTGGTCCACAGTGTTCACGTAAAAATAGGTCGGGCCGTGATAACCTCGGCATACCCGCCCGTCGACGCGGCTGGCGACGGGTTCGGCCGTCCAGCTAACCGCACCGAACCAATTCCACAAACGGTTATGAGACGAGATCAGATGATCCGGGCCAAGCGGGCTGGTATGATCTCTTGCCTCAGGCTTGGGTGCGTTCGGCGCGGCACCACCCACCAACGCATCCCATTCATTGGGCCGGGTCGCCCCCTGATAGGGGTCATCATGGGGCGTATCACCACCGGTTAGTAACCGGCAGCGAAACTGCCTGCCATCAATCGACACTTTTGTGCCAAAGACATACCCGGCGTCATCCAGATCCTGCCAGCTGACGCGAGCCATAAGCATCCGGTCGGCCACCAGATACTGGGTACCTCCCTGCTGAAACGCGTGCCAGTTCAGGCGCTTGAGCGGGTCTTTAGGGCTATCTGTGAGGGCCCAGTTATCCCAATCCGGGTCACGCTCAAATTCTGGGATGTTACCGGGTTGCAGGCCCTCGTAAGGACAAAGTGCTGCAAGATCCGTGATCCAGGGCCGGGTTGCCGGGGCAAGGATCTGTCCTGCATGGGATAGCCCACCCAACTGCCGAATTCCAATGTAATCCATCATAGCCCTGTCTCCGGTCGAGTGCGGAACCGGCGCAGGATACGGAACAGCATTTCCGCCGCCAGAAATTCCGTGCGCTCTGAGGGATCAAGCGGTGGTGAGACCTCGACAATATCCAAACCGCCCAAGGGTGCCTCGGCCAAACCATCCAGCAGATCGTAATACTGACGAGGGGTAATACCGCTATGTACGATGGAACCTGTACCGGGAAGATAACCGGCGTCCATCGCATCAATGTCAATCGACAGATAAAGCTCGTCGCAACCCTGCATGGCATGCTCAAGGGCTTGGCGCATAACCTCTGCCGGGCCCAAGTCATGCACATCACTGGCCGAAAACACCCGACCGCCCTGCTTTTCGATCAGGGCCAGATCGCCGCCATCGACCCAGCCTGCGATGCCGATCCAGACCATATTGGATACATCAATGTTGGGCAGCTCAGAAATCCGGCGGGCATTGGTCGCGTGGTTGTGGCTGCCCCATGCGCCCAATCGGTCAGAAAAATCCAGATGACCGTCGATCTGGATATACCCGAAGCGCGCGTCTGGTGCGCGTTTGGCCAGCCCACGGGAATACCCAAGACAGGCCGGAAAACTGTTATAATGATCGCCGCCCAATGCCAGTGGGATCGCGCCTGCGACAGTCAATCCTTCGGTCATTGCGGCGATGGCCTGTGTCGTTGCATCAACATCTTGCGCCGTGATCTCCGCATCCCCGCAATCAACCAACCAATGCGTTGCAGGCACGGTACGGCGGCTCGTGTCAGGGTCAAAGCTTGCCCCCTGCGGGCGCATGGATTGCAAAAGAGTTGTCGCTTTGCGCAATGCTTCGGGGCCGAATCTTGTGCCCAGACGGCTGGAATGTGTCCAGTCGCTCGGCATGCCTACCACGCCGATCTGGTCCGCACTGACGTCGGCCACATCGCATAAAGGTCCATCAAACAGCCGAAATCCCGGTTGAGACAAGGGCGGGTGGAATGTCGTAATCGTTGCAGTCATGTCGGTACTTTTTCCTTTGAGGTTAGACGGTCCGGATGATCAATCCCAAATCCCAGGCGCGCATAGATAAATGCCAGAAGGGCCGTGACCATAAGTCTTTGGCCAACCTTCACCACGCCCATGCCGGGCCTGTTCGGGTTCAGACCGGTCAACATGATGGCGCTGACCTCGTGCTGTCCTAGGGCGCTGAGCCATTTCGCCACTGTATCAAGATCGCAGCCATCCAACCGGGGCCGGTCACAAAGGGTGCTGAGCGATGTTTCAAACACGGACAGATCAAACTGCACAAACAGCGGCTTTGATGCATCTCGCCATTGGGATAACCTAGTAAGCTGCGCGGCTGTGTCTGATTTGCAGGTCGTGGCAGAACCATTCGGCAAGGGCGCTATATGAAAATCGCGCGCATCACGTGGCGTACCGCCAAGTTGTACTGTCTGACAATTAGGTAGCGCGCTCTGCACTGTCTCAGACAGGTGATCCGACCCACCCAAAATTACTGCACAGGCACCATTACGGCTGATCTGGCTTATTGCCACTCTCAATGCTGTGTGGATTGCTTCATCGTGCCCCGGCGATATATCTCCAAGGTCGCACAATCGCTCGTGCAAGCCGTCGGTTTGAATGTCTTGTCGTGCATCGATATCAACCGGGTGGCTGAATTGCGGGTTTGCATGCCAGCCAAAATAGACCGAGGTTTCGCGCAATGCGCGCGGCGCCAGAGACTGGCCTGCATACGGAGCGCTGGTGTCCTCAAACGGGATGCCCAGCACAGCCAAATCACCAGGCCGGACATCGCAGATTGCTTTGGTCTGTGCACGCATAAACGACAAATGCCCTGCCATGCGCGGCAATGGGGCCGAACGTAAAGGCATCAAGACGCTCCTTTCTCAAGGCGCTCAGCCACTGCCTGCAAGATTGCCAGCGCTGCGCGGGTTTCCGTGTTGCCACGATTGTCTAATGCCGGGGCAAGCCCAAAAATCGCAGCGGCGACTACATTGCCAGGGGTGGCATCAATTTGTGCGATCATCTGTGCGGGCGACAGCCCGGTCAGGCGACGCGGTTGCGACATCCAGATGCCCGCAAGCTCCTGTAAATCCACAGACAGAATGATCTGTTGAGTTTTGGACAGTTTGCCCGTGATGCCCTCTGTTACCGAAACGACAGGAACATCCGCATTTGTGATCTTCCGTACAGCGATGCCAAGCGCCTTCAGGCCGCTGGAATCGCCGCCAACCAAAACCATCCGCGCGCCGGTTTCCAGAACCGCCTCGCATTGCGAGATAACTGCGGAAAAATGCTTGTCCGGCTCAAGCGGAAATACGTTCACATCCCCCAGGTCAATGGCATTCGCGGGCGCATTTTCGGGCCGGGAGGCGTATCGCAACTGCCTTGCGAGGTAGCGTTGACCCGCCGCAGGCCGGTCGAGATTGTCACAAAAATACCCTGCTATCGCGACCTGGCCGGGCACAAGATCTTCTAAATCGCCAACAGGCACGCCCAGAAAGCTGGGAATCATGTCAAATTGTATTTGCGCCGCATCACCCATTGCGCAGTGCCGCGTTGAGGGTTTCAATGGCCGCCAGTTCCGACATGCCACGCGTGTCACGCGCAGGCGCAAGGCCAGTGATCACAATGGCCTGCCAGCTACAGGTCATTGCCCCGATGACGGAAACCAACGTTTCGGGTTTCATTCCAGCAGGATTAAGACCGACAGCACCAGCTGCATGCCCCAGATCAATGACCGATATGTCAACCCAGAGAACAGCGCGTTTGGGCATACCAAAAAAGTCGGTGTGTCCTTCATCCAACTGCCGGGCGGTACGCCAGGCCATCGTGCGTTGGCTGATCTGATCCCAGACATCGGCAGGTTGTCCACCGTTCAGACCCACCCATATCGTGTTTTCTGGTCGCGCTGCGACATCGCCCCGAGCCAGTGGCATGGCCGCGACAACCGGCAGATCAGGCAAGGCCTGCAGCACGGCCGAGGCAACATCCGACGCGCCACCCAAAACAACTGGCACAATGTCGTTACACACCATTTGTGTTACAAGCTGCATCAAAGCGTCGGACCAATCGCCCGACAGATCCAAATTTCCCAGATCCCGACCACTTGCAGGCATTTCGGTTCCAAGCTCTTGTGACATCTTGCGCAGCGCATCCGGTGCCAATGAGGCTCCAATACGCGGTCCGCTATCGACTTCGCTTGGGACACCCAAAACCCCGACACTTCCCGCTGCACATTGCGAAAATTCGCCAAATGGCAGACCGGCATATCCGGTTATCATCGATTGTTTCTGCGTATTATTCATAGTCAAATGCCTTCATTTATTTCGATTTCAAATTGCATTTAAGTGGGTTACAAACAGCTATAAATTACGTCGAAAGGTCTGCTCATGCCCCACAAGCCCTTAGCACCGGACACAACAGGTGGTGTCGAAGCGGTTGAACGCGCATTGCGTGTGTTGGACAGCTTTGTGCCCGGCGATGCGGGCCTGTCTCTGAAAGAGGTTGCGGATCGCAGTGGTGTCAACAAAGCGACTATTCTTCGTCTGAGCGTCTCGCTTGAAAAGTTTGGCCATATAACGCGAGACAGCGAAGGCTTGTTTCACCTCGGCCCGTCTTTGTGGCGTCTCGGGTCCGTATTTCGCCAGAACCTGCGCATGGGACCTATAGTACGCCCAGTGCTGGCGAACATGGTGAATGCAACGGGGGAAAGCGCGTCGTTTTACGTGCAACGCGGCAACTCCGGCGTTTGCCTCTACCGTGTCAATTCGCATAGGCTTGCGCGGGATCATGTCGAAGAGGGCGATATCATTCCGCTGAGCATAGGCTCGTCGGGCCGGGTGCTGGATGCCTATTCCATCCGGCAAGGCAAACAGGCCACCAACATCCGAAAGGCTGGGTATTATCTCAGTCTGGGCGAGCGTGATCCGGACGTTGCTGGATTGTCTGTTCCGGTTCTTGGGCTTGAGGGCGAGCTGCTGGGTGCTATCAGCCTGTCGGGTCTGCGCGTTCGCTTCAGCGAAACTGTTGTCGAAGGCTATCGCGCTGCGGTCCTTGATGCCGCCCGCCAGATCCGGGTCAAGTTTGGCGAAGTATAAGAAACGCATCATTTGTCAGCATTCTTATTACGACCAATAAACTGAACGCCGACCAACATTGCGACCGACACGACAATCAGGCATGTGGAAATTGCTGCGATGGTCGGATCAAGCTGATCACGCAGTGAATTGAACATTCGGCGGGTAATCGTGGCGTTGTCTCCCCCCGAGACCAACATCGAAATCACAACCTCGTCGAGCGATGTGATGAAGGCCAGAAAGGCCCCTGTCTGGATCGAGAATTTGACTTGTGGAACTGTCACCGTCCACAACGCATATGCACGCGATGCCCCAAGGCTACGCGCTGCCAATTCCTGATCGAAATCATAGTTCTGCAAGCCCGACATGACGGTCACGATCACAAAGGGCAACGCCAGCGCAGTATGGGCGATCACAATTCCGGTAAGCGTGTAATTGAGCCCCAGCTTGGCATAAAGGCTGAACACGCCTACGCCGATCAGGATCACCGGGACGACAATGGGCATGATCACGAGGATCTGTGCCGTGCTCCTGATCCGTGGGGTGGAACAATGCAGGCCATAGGCACAAAGTGAGCCTAAAGGTGTCGCAATCGCCGTGGTCAACACCGCCGCTATCAGCGATGTCTTCGTGGCACTCATCCATTCCGGGGAGGTTAAATAGGTCACGTACCAGCGAAACGAAAACGACGTTGGCGGGAACTCCAGAAATGAGGCCCCCGAAAACGACATCGGGATCACAATAAGCGTGGGCAGGATCAGAAAGAACAGCACCGCAATGCCAACTACCATTAACCACAGACCATCTATTTTTCGTTGTCCAACTTGTTCCATTTTCAGATCCTCAGCGCATAAATAGTTTGTCGAGCCCGAAGACACGGTTCATTAGCCAGATCATCGCCAGTGCCATTAGCAGCAGGACAACGCCTAAGGCTGATGCCGCTCCCCAATTGGAATAGACTGTGATCGTGCTTTCGATTCGCTGTGCCAGCATCTGCACTCGGCCGCCGCCCAGCAAAGCAGGTGTGACGAAAAACCCAAGTGACAGGATGAAGACCAGCACGATACCGGCAAAAAGGCCCGGTAGGGACATCGGGAAAAACACCCGCCAGAATGCCCCACGTGGGCTGGAGCCCAGCCCAACAGCAGCCCGAACCAGGTCGGTGTCAACGCTACGCATCGTGGCATAAAGCGGTAAAACCAGAAACGGTAGCATAATATGTATCATGCCAATGATTGATCCCGTAAGGTTGTGAGCCAGCTGCAGCGGTTCCTGGATTACGCCGAGCTTCATCAGCGTCGAATTTATGACGCCATTACGCTGCAACAGCACCAACCAAGCGTATGTACGCACCAGAACCGACGTCCAGAATGGAACCAGCACGAAAACCATCAGAATGGCAGCTGTTCTGTCCGGTACCTTGGTCAGCCAGTAACACAGCGGATACCCAAGAAAGACACAGAACACCGTTACGGTAATGCTGATCTGAAAGGTAACAACAAAAGTCCGCCGATACAAAGCGCTTTCAAAGATACGCGCATAGTTTTCCAAGCTTAACTCGCCCGCCGCATTATAGAACGAGAGCGAAGACAGCCAGAAAACCGGCAGAAACACGACAATTAGAACGACGAGGACTGCGGGCATCGAAAGCCCTAAAAACGTCAAGCTTTCACGGCGTTCTTCGGATTTGAGTGTGCTTGCGTTCTGAAGTGTTTCAGCACCCGCATTGACCTCGGCGATACTCATGACACATGTTCCGGTACGATGATCGTGTCTTCGGGATGCAGGGCAAGGCCAATTCGTTCCCCTTTGGAGGGCAAACCAGTCTGGCCAGCGCGGTTGGCAGGCACGCGTACATTAATTTGGCCTGCTTTGTCATGCTGAACAATAACCAGTACGCTATCGCCTTGATAGATGATGTCGTGGACATGACCGGACAAATCATTGGCAGTTTCAGGCACAGCACCAGAGGTGACCTCCAGCAATTCGGGCCGGATCACCAAGCGATGGCCACCGCTACCCTGGGCAATGGGTAAATCAGATTTCAGCACGCGCCCATTGAGTTTCGCCTTATCGTTGGCCACATTCACAGGCAAGGAAATTGATTCACCGACAAAGTCCGCCACAAAGAAACTGTGAGGCTGACGGTAAAGCCGCTCAGGCGTCTCGATTTGCTCGATCCGTCCGTGATTGACCACTGCAATCCGGTCTGACATGGTCAGGGCTTCGCGCTGGTCATGCGTCACGTATACAACGGTTGCATCCAATTTTTGATGGAGCGCCTTCAATTCGATCTGCATATGTTCGCGCAGCTTTTTGTCGAGCGCGGATAGGGGCTCATCCATCAGGATGATCTGCGGCTCGAATACCATCGCGCGGGCAAGAGCCACACGCTGTCTTTGGCCGCCCGACAATTGGGTGATACGTCGATCCCCATAGCCGCCAAGCTGACACGTATCCAGCGCACGTTCAGCGCGGGTCTTTTGATCGCTTTTGGAAACCCCACGGATTTTCAGTGGATAGGCCACGTTTTCTGCCACCGTCATGAATGGAAACAACGCATAGCTTTGAAAAACCATGCCAAGGCCGCGTTTGTGCGGCGGTGTCGCAATCATTTCTTGATCACCAAACCGGATCGACCCGCCATCAGGACGCACAAAACCAGCGAGCGCCATCAGAAGCGTCGTTTTGCCTGAGCCCGATGGCCCAAGCAGCGTCAGGAATTCGCCTGCAGCAATATTCAGTGAAACATTATCAAGCGCTTTGATCGATCCGTAGGCCTTACAAAGGTTGGATATGTCGATGGGAAGGGATTGAGTAACAGAGGACATGAGGGCTCCTAGCTTAACAAAAATGGGCGCAGCGCAAAATGCGCTGCGCCAAATGGATTACTGCTGGATCAGCGTGTCAAACTCTTCAGTCAACTCACCCAACTGCCCGATATAGAAGTTCGGATCGACTAGAAGTTGCTTGTCGTAATTGCTGGGATGCGTATTAACCTGCAAAGCCTGCTCATCAGAGATAATACCAGTGTCAAACGCACCTGCATTCACCGGGCCAAGCGGCATCGTGATCGCCAGTCGCGCCTGCGCTTCGGCACTTAGCAATTCATTGATCAGGCGCATCGCATTCTCTAGGTTTGGTGCGCCCTTGGGCACCAGTAAGCAATCAACGTCCATCGTGCCACCATCGAATGCATAAGCAACTTCAATACCTGATGCGCTCACACTTTCCACGCGATTATGGCCCATGTGGATCACATCTACTTCACCATCACGCAGCAATTGTGCAGATTGTGATCCGCCACGATACCAAACAGTGACTTCGGGTGCGATCTCTCCCAATTTGGCCCAAGCCCTTGCCTTGCCTTCATCCGTGGCCAGCATATCGTAGACTTCTGCCATAGGCACACCATCCGCCATAAGGGCTGCCTCAAGGTTGTAGTTCACCTTGCCATGCATACCGCGCTTGCCGGGGAAGTTTTCCAGATCCCAGAACTCTGCCCAGTTGGATGGACCATTGTCGCCAAAGGCATCCTTGCGATAGGCAATCACCTTAGTGAAGTTGATGAAGCCGATATAGTTTTCGTGGATCAGCTCTTTGGGGATACCCGTTGTATCAACAATCGAATAGTCAATCGGCTCAAGCTTACCCTCTCGGCTGAGTGTTTCACACGAGGGTAAGTCCTGCTCAGTCACATCCCAAGCGACGGCACCCGCTGTGATCTGTGCGCGCACGTCCTGAATACCGTTTGTTGTATCTTCCTTCACCGTAACATTCAGTGCGCTGGCTGCAGGTTCTAGCATTGCGGAGCGCAAGGCATCCTGAAATGAGCCTCCCCAGGATGCAAACACCACATCACCTTCGGCGAAGGCAGGCGCAACCACTGCTAAGCTGCTGGCAACGAGGCTGGCCGTAAGCGACAGTCTTCTCTCTTCTTTCTTCATGTCAAATTCTCCCTTGATTATTGTTTGATTGGTGGCCAGTGACATTTGCGGCCTTTGGTTGTTTACTTGAATAGCGTTTTACTCAGCAAAACGTCATTTCATTTTCAACTAATACAGATGCTGGAACCAGTCAACGATTCTTTTGACCGCAAAGGTTAAACCATACGCTTTCGGAGCCTCAGGCCCGAGCGAAACGTCGTGTTTCACCCTTATGTCTCTGTGCCCATCTCATTTTGATCTTGCGCATGTAGTATCGATAGCAAACTTTACCTGTTCCCAAGTTCATTGCCACCGAGTGAAGCTTTTGGGGATTAGACGGAACGCAATCTCTCACTAGCATACCATTGACCAACAAATTTGAATGACAGCTTTGTAGCAGTTTGCGCCACTTGACCCTGACAGCAGCAATTGACAGTTTGGGCTCAAAGCGGACATCCGTGACATAATGGAAACTAAAAACCGGCTGTTAGCGGAATGTCAGCTTTCCACCCTTAGTTACCAAGTCTGGACTTGTCACAGTTTAGTGCCGCTCTAAGTTTTCAATGAAGCCGCCTTGGTTTCGTATGCCAATGTGATCAGTCAAAGTCTAACAGATTTAATATATCCGCCCTTATGCGCTTTAATTGGATTTATAAATTTACCACTCCCTGATAAGCGAAATAATTACCCTGTTCATCAAATTATTTTCCCTGTTATTTAATTTAGGGAAATCGCCCATAACACACTGTAATCACTGCTGTATTACAGGGTAAATTCTTCAAATCACGCTAAATACGTATATTTTCCCTGTAAATTCCCTGTTAACAGGGAATTTCGAGCCCAGACTGGATAGCTTGAGACTGCGCACATCACCACCATAACTTGAATATCGATATAGCTATATTATACTTGATATTACCCCGTGTTTTCTGGGGCATTCTTATATGTCTCGAGACCCCAGACTCGTAATTGGTAGCAATATGGCCAGAATCTATCAAAAGTCTGGGAATGGCATTTGCGCGGTCGCCGTTTGCGAGTTCGCGATGCAGTGATGATGGTACTGTAGGGGGTTTTAAAAAGACTCTGGGCTCTTACAGAGGACGGAACATCTCACGTTGATCATGCCAGACGGCTGGAAAGGCATGACGCAACAACCATTCAGTCGTCAGACCTAATGGCTGGTTGCCTTCATAAACGTCACGAATGACGTCTGGTGCCAGAAAAGCCAGCTCGATCAATTTTTGGATACGGTCATTGGACACACCTTCTACTTTGGCAATCTCGGCATATGTCTTACCAGACCGAACCAATGCAAAGTAGCGATGCGCCCTGGCGATATTCTTGAACAAAACATCATCGCGTGGAGATGTGGCATCGGCAAGAATAATTTTTGTTTCAACACCGCGCTTGCGATGTTGGAATTCCGAGCTGAATGTAAGGAAGTCACTGTTGATGCGCTCAAGTGGTCCACCCAGATGATCGGCGACACCTTTTGCACAAAGAGCAATCGTGATCTTGCCTGGTGAGATATCAATGCGGTCGATAAGAGTATGGGTATCTGGGCTTCGCGCATCAGAGCTCTGACCAGGTTGCCACAGACGGTCATTGAAACCAGCAAGTTCTTCAGTTGTTGCATCCAGCATAATATTGGCCACGACTTCAGGTCGTTTCAAATGCGCTTCGGTAATTTTAACAACTGCCGCTTCAAGGTCTGGCCCGGGTAAACGCCATCCGCCCGGGTCTTTCTTTTCCGAACCGCGGATTAAACGGTGAGAAACATAATACCGAAGCCTGCGGCCCTTAGCAGTTTTGGTATGGCTGGGCGTTAGCCTGTCACCTGTTTCGTCAAATACTTTGCCGATGAGCAAGGACACCTGCTTCTTATTGCGTTCATCAGTTTGCCTTTTCCCTGCGCGCGGCTTGACTGCACCTGCCTTCAACTGTTCCTGCAATTGACCCCAGACATCAGGCTCAATGATTGCTTCGTGCTGCCCGGGATAGACCTCTGCATGATGTCGAATCCTGCCTGCATAGATCGGGTTGGTCAGGATATGGTAGATGTGACCGAAGCTGAAGCATGTGCCGCCTTTTATCCGACCTGAGGATAATGTTCGCACCGCTGTCCTCAAACCCAATTTATCAACCTTGTCCTTGGTTATTCGGATATTCCCATGCTGGTGATAAAGATCATAGATAGTTCGGATAACCTGCGCACTTGGTTCACTAATCTTCAGTGTTCGTCCATCGGGTTCATATCCCAGGGGTACATTGCCTCCCATCCAAAGACCCTTCTTCTTGGAGGCCGCAATCTTATCCCTGATGCGTTCGGCAGTGACTTCGCGTTCGAACTGGGCAAATGACAGGAGCATATGCAGTGTCAGGCGCCCCATGCTGGTTGCTGTATTGAAGGATTGCGTGACAGATACAAAAGACGCGCCTGCTTCATCCAGAACATCAACGATCTTGGCGAAATCTGCGAGAGACCTCGTCAGGCGGTCAATCTTGTAAACGATGACTTGATCGACCTTCCCTGATCTGATGTCAGCAAGCAGGTGTTGCAAACCAGGCCGTTCTAATGTTCCGCCTGACAGACCACCATCATCATAAGCTCCCGGCACCAATACCCAGCCTTCATTCTTCTGGCTCACAATATAAGCCGCACAAGCTTCCCGTTGGGCATCCAGTGAATTAAAGTCCTGCTCCAAACCATCCTCTGATGACTTGCGTGTATATATAGCGCAACGGATCTTCTTCATATGCGGGCGCCCACCTTGCCTGTTAGGCCAAAGAACCGTGGCCCCGACCAGTTTGTACCAGTAATATGAAGGGCTATTGCGGACAGTGATTTAAAATACTGGCCTGCAAATAGATAACCGTCCTTCTTCACTTCAACGCTGTAACGTCGCCCGTTCCATTCGCGAATCAATTGCGTTCCTGGCTTTACAGTCATGGAAGTTTGAATGTTTGGAGGTTTGCCATCTGCACTAGCGTTCAGTGCCCGCTTCAAAGTAGGGGAAAGCCCACCAAACCTACGGCACTGCGCATCCCAGATCAGCGCTTTACGCATAAACATCATAGATATGTGACGTGGCGAAGGCACCCCAAAAGCATCATTCCAGGCGATACGAAGGCCAATGCGATCCAAATCATTCAATTCCAGCATCCGCGTCTGAATGTTCTCGTCGCTGGGCATCAGGAACCCTGCCCCTCAGGCAGGCTTGTGATACGGTAGCGGGTAAGCTTGCCGCTTCCCGACTTGGCGGGCGTAATCACATAGCCCGATTTACGTAGTTTGCTCAGGGCCGCACGGGTCGTATGGGGTAACCAACCCAATCTCTTGCTGAGACTACCTATATCAGTCCCGCGATCTTTGCTCAGAAAGCTGATCAGCTTTACCTTTTTGGTCATCCTCTGGCGACGCGAAATGGGTGCCTTTTTGCCAAGCGTTGCTGGCAGCAGTGTTTGTTCTGGCGTCTTTTTAATTGATTTATGCGTCATGATTTTTTCCTTCTGTATCAGACAAAGCCACGTTGGCTCTGCTACTGATTAAAGCCCGGGCGTTCGGGCGAAGGAGGAGGCACAATTCATAATGAATCGGTATGGACAGTACCGCTCTATACGGCTCTGAAGTCCAGTCGTGTATGTACTTTTATGGTACCTTTGGGCGGAATGCGGACATTGTACCAATCACAGACTGCCTTTCTGGGAAAGCTAATGCAGACATTCAACTCTTCATGAAATAGAGTACACATCTTTTTCATAAGTACATTATGGAGACTGGGAGAGTCCCTGTAATGGCAAGATATCATACCGGCTAGGCTGGGTTCCTCTATTGATTGCCAAGCAGAAAATCAACGCGAGTTGATCCAGATTGTTTTAGTTTGTAAATATTGATCCAATGCTTCTGTTCCATTGTCACGGGCAAGCGAACCAGATTGTTTATAACCACCAAATGGCGTTTTGATATCGCCTTCAGAAAATCCATTCACTGACACAGTGCCACAAGGCAGGGAACGTGCCATATGAAGTGCACGATCAATGTCTTGGGTGAATACGGTTGCGTGCAGGCCGTAATCTGTGTCGCAAGCAATTGCTAAGGCTTCTTCTGGCGAGTTGGTTGGGATGATGCCAAGAACGGGGCCAAAAATTTCTTCGCGGGCAATTTTCATGTCAGGTGTGACGTCTTGGAAGACTGTGGGTTCGATATAATATCCTGGCAGGTCAGAGCTGCCGCCCATAACCATTTTTGCGCCTTCATTGGTGCCGCTTTGGATGTAGTTCATCACCATTTCTTTGTGGTCTTTGGTGATCATAGAACCGATGTCTGTAGCTGGATCGAGTGGATCGCCAAGCTTGAAGCCTTTGACCCGTTCAATAATACGGCCCGTGAATTCTTCAACCAAGGGTTTTGCAATCAGTTGGCGCATGTTGGCGGAGCAGTTTTGACCACCGTTCCAGAAGGCTGACATAGCAGCGTGTTCGATCAAATCATCGTCTAGCTTTGCGTCATCAAGCACGAGGAATGGACTCTTACCGCCCATTTCCAAGCCAACACCCTTAAGATTACTGTCCCCTGAATAGCGCATAAACATACGCCCCACTTCAGTTGAGCCTGTGAAAGAAACCGTATCAATGTCGTTGTGCAGGCCAATGGCTTTGCCTGCAGTTTCACCATAGCCAGGAATGATGTTGATGACGCCAGCAGGAACACCTGCTTCTTGCATTAGTTCAGCCAAGCGGATGACGGACAAAGGCGTTTGCTCGGCTGGTTTAATGACTGCGGAACAACCAACAGCGAGGGAGGGTGCAATTTTCCATGCGGCCATTACCAGTGGGAAGTTCCACGGAAGAACTGCGCCTGCGATGCCTGCGGGTTCTTTGGTGATGAGCGCCATAGCGCCCGGGCCTGTTGGGGCAATTTTGCCAAAAGATTTGTCGGCAAGTTCGGCGTACCACTGGAAGAAATTAGGGACTTCTCCACCGACTTCATCCAAGCAGTCGTTGATGGTTTTACCTGTGTCCATACTTTCGAGTACGGCCAATTCATTGGCGTGTAGGCGTACCAGCGCTGCAATTTTCAAAAGAACTTCTTTGCGTTCTTCTGGCTCAGCGCGCGACCATGTGCCCTCGTTAAAAACGCGGCGGGCGGCGGTTACAGCTCTGTCTACATCTGCGGCTTTACAATGGGCTACTTGCGCCAGAACTTGGCCAGTTGCAGGATTAGTTGTTTCAAAGGTGTCGCCATCTGCGGCGTTACAGAAACTGCCATCGATGAAGGCTTGTCCGTTTGGCTTAATTCCTGCGGCAATTTTTTGATATTCGGCGTGTGAAAGGGTCATGAAGATCTCCGTCGTCTTAACTGTTTAGCTGCGCAATGTGCGCGCAAATTTTCGTATGTCGTTTAAGAGCATTTCTGGCTCTTCCATTGCTGCGAAGTGCCCACCGCTGGGCATTTCGGACCAATGGGTGATGTTGTAGATGCGATCCGCATAGGATTTTGGCGGCCAGCGTAGCATTTCAGCAGGGAATACCGCACACCCTGTAGGAACTTCGACGCGGGCACCGTCTTCGGAGAGGATACGCCCACCTTCTTCGCGTCTGCCGTAATAGATCCATGACGCGGAGTTGAAGGTCCGTGTTGTGATGTAGATCATGATGTTGGTAAGCAGTTCGTCTTTGGTATGGGCTTGTTCGATGCCCCCGACAGGAACGTCAGACCAATCGTGGAACTTTTCGACCAACCATGCGGCGATACCCACAGGGCTGTCCATCATTGCATAGCTTAGTGTTTGTGGGCGTGTCGCCTGTTGGGTGCGATAGCCATTTTGCATGATTTGATCGGTGTCGAACTGCTGATCCCATGCTTTTTCTTCAGTGGATTGAGGCCCATCGGGATGCCGCATTGTCAGCACATTGATGTGGATCGCAGAACAGGCGGGTGCATGTTCAAAACCCAACCAAGAGCAAATGGCCCCGCCCCAATCGCCACCTTGGGCGAGGTAGCTTTTATAACCCAAAGTGTCTGTCATTAGGGAGTTAATGACGCTGGCCATCTGACGAGGACCATAGGGGCGAGGAGGTCGTCCAGAGAACCCAAAGCCCGGCAATGAAGGGGCAATGACGGTGAAGCCGTCTTCTGCGTCGCCACCAAAGCGTTCTGGATGTGCGAGTGGTTCAATGAGTTTGAAAAATTCTGCCACGGAACCGGGCCAGCCGTGGCTGATCATCAATGGCTTCGGATTTGAGCCGCTGCCTTGTTCGTGGATGTAGTGCATATCAATGCCATCAACGGGCGCTTTGAAATGCGAAAAGGAGTTGAGACGTTTTTCTGCTGCGCGCCAATCGAATTCATTTACCCAATAGCCGCAGAGTTCACGCATATAGTCTATGTTGGCGCCATAATTCCAGCCGCCATCATCCGGCATTTCGTGCCACGGAAATTCAGCTACACGCGCACGGATGCGTTCTAGTTCCTGATCTGAAACATGGTAGGAAAATGGCGTGATGGGGGAATTGGCCTCTAGTCGATCTTTCACTGGTAGCGTCCTATTGCGTCAATGTTGGCACAGCCCAAAGGGCCATTGTATGGTCTTTGTAGTTAACGTGAACAAATGGAAATAGGCGAGAGACAGGTTGCGAAATTAGAAGGGACAGTTGTTTTTTTGTGAATTACGGATCATAGTAATGACTTAACTTCTTCACTGATAACCTTGACGCCATCTTCTAGTTTTTCCAATGGAACATAGGCAAATCCAAGCCTAAAACTGCGCGTGTTGTTAAGATTCAAGTAATAATCTTGCCCGCGATCTACCAAAACACCTTTGCTACGCAAACGAACGGCCAATTCTGAGGCATCAAACCTCTCTGGCCCTGTTAACCAAAAAGATGTGCCACCTATGGAATTGGTTCGATCCAGCATCCCAAGATGTTTTTCTATGGCCCCGTTCATCGTATCCCAGCGTTTTTTATAACGACGTTCGATATTACGTAGATGAGAATCGTAATGGCCAAGTTGAAAGAACAGTGCCACGATTTCTTGCACGATTGTGGGGGGGTGTCGCATCATCACACCGCGTACGATGCGAGCTTGGCGAATAATATCTTTATGGGCAACGATGAAGCCCAAACGAATACCAGGGGAAACGGTTTTTGATAAACTTCCAACATAGATAACACGGCCCGTGTTATCCATGGATCGTAAGGATGGGGAGGATTGGGCGACGTAATTCATTTCTGCCTCATAATCGTCTTCTATGATCAGAAAATCTTTATCTACGGCGGCTTGCAACAGTTCTTTTCGGCGTTGTTCATCCATTGTGACCATGGTTGGGAATTGATGGCTGGGTGTAGTGAAAACCAATTGACATTCTTCTGGTATTTTTTCTGGGATGATTCCGTTGTCATCGATTGGTACTCCTACTAATTTGCTGCCTGCAAGACGGAATGCGTTTCGTGCGCCAAAGAATCCTGGGTCTTCAAGTGCGACGGGCTTTCCCAATTCAGCAAAGATCGTTCCAAGGATGTAGAGCGCGTTTTGAGACCCTAAGGTGATTAAAATTTCATCCTCATCAGCATAAATTCCGCGCGTGTTCAGCAGACGTTGGCGCAATTGCTGCACCAATTGTGGACTGTCACTTTCCACAGAATCATTGGCCCAAAGCGGCATTTTTTTGCGACCTAATGCTTGTCGTGTGCATTCACGCCAGCCATCAACTGGAAATAAATCAGGGTCTATTTGATTATAGATAAAGGGATATGGGTAAGCATTCCAATCCAATGGATTCACAATTGGCATCAAATTATTTGGTGCAAAGTTAACCGGGCAATGTGCATTTTTGCCCACATGCGAACGATTGTCTTCCTGTGCCTTTTCCAAGGCGATCATTTGAGGAGCAACAAAATACCCAGACCTATCTCGCGACACTATGTATTCGAGGTCAACCAGTTGATTGTAGGCTGCAAAAACTGTGTTACGAGATACACCCAATTGATCCGCCAACTCGCGGCAAGATGGCAATGGCCTATCTGGAGCAAGGGAATTTGACGTAATGGCCGCGCTGACGACTTCGCAAATTTGATCACGCAAGCTTAAGCTTGACCCCCTTGGGAGCTTTAAAAATCTTGGCGTTATTGATACCATTGAAATTTCCTTAATATATAACGTCTGTCCTCTAAATCTTAGTTGGTTGTCCACTAATATGTCAGATGCAAACTGATCTGTCCCCTTTTATTGATATATCTGTCACTTTCATTGCATCACCCTGCGGTGAAAGATGGGCCAGAGAAATGACCAATCACTGGGAGGTGGAAAATGAAAATGAAATCCGTAGGGAAAATTTTATGCATGGCAAGTGTTGTCGCAATGATGGCGCAAGCTGCTGCTGCTGAAAAAGTACTGAAGCTGGGAACTGTAGGGTTTTTAGGCATGCCAATTGGGGATGCTATTGAGCAAGCGCTGGTTCCAACATTAGAAGAAGTGTCTGGCGGCAAGATGTCAATCGAGCCTCACTATCGCAAATCTTTGTGCTCTGAGCAATCATGTGGTGAGCAAGCTAACCAAGGCCTTTTGGCACTTTGGACAAGTTCAACAGCGAACTTTGGTAACTTCGGTACAGCTTTGGCGATCTTCGATTTACCATACATCTTCAAAAGTATTGAAGATGCTGACCGGATTTCGTCCGAATGGTTAGCCAAGAAACAGTGTGATATCGCAGCAGAAGAAGCTGGTCACGTTTGTTTGACAGTTTATTCAAGTGGTGGCTTCCGTCAGCTGGCCAACGCAAAAGGCCCAGTTCATGCTCCATCCGACATGGCGGGCCTCAAATGGCGCGTTACGAAAAGCCCGATTGAATACACACTTGTGAAAAACTGGGGCGCTGTACCTGTACCTTATGATTGGGGTCAATTGTACCAAGGTCTGCAAACGGGTGTAGTTTCAGGTCAGTACGTTGCGACACCTTGGCAGCACGTGGCCAAACTACACGAAGTTGCAAAATACTTCACAGAAATTGGTGGGTCATGGTCTGGTAACCAACTGTCTATCGACAAACGTCAATACGATGCACTTAGCGATCAAGAGCGTGAATGGCTGCACACAGCTGCAACAGCTTTCGGTCAAAAAGTCCAAGAACTGGACCGCGCATGGGTTGAAAATGGTGAGAAAGAAATCAAAGCCTCTATCAATGAATGGTACGTTCCTAATGATGAAGAAATGGCTCAATGGCGTGCAGGTGCGATTGATGCTTGGTTGAATGCTAAAGGCAGCTTTGATCCAGCAACAGCACGTCGTGTTCTTGAAGAGCAGGGCATGACTGGCTTTATCGCTCAGTTAGAAGAAGCTGGCGCACTTTAAAAGAAGCCTAAAATATATAATACTGGGTGGTAACACGCAGACAAACAGGTGGCGCAAGATCATATCTTGCGCTTCCTAACAATTCTATCACCGACAATACTTTCAAAACAGAACAGGACTAAGCCTCATGGAAAGCGTTTTGCTTCTAATTATTCTCGTCGCACTCATTATGCTCGGCGCGCCAGTTGGTTTTACCCTGATACTTATTCCAGTGGTCTACATACTGATCACAGACGCGGCGCCGTTGATCTTGATTCCGAGCCAAATGTTCCAATCAATCGATTCAGTCCCGCTTACTGCTATCCCCTTTTTCATGCTCACGGGCGAGTTGATGACCAGTGCAACGATCACGGATCGTCTGGTAAACCTTAGCCAGCGTCTGATTGGCCGGATGCGAGGTGGCATGGCGCAGGCTAATGTGTTGGTCAGCATGTTCTTTGCCGGAATGAACGGCTCTGTTGTTGCTGACACAGCCACCGTGGGTTCGCTGATGGTTCCGGCGATGAAACGTGCAGGCTATCCACCTGCGTTTGCTGCCGCGATTACCGCCGTCAGCTCTACAATTGGCGGTATCCTACCGCCCTCCATTATGATGATCGTCTTGGCCAACGCTGGTGGTATCTCAGTTGGTGCATTGTTCGCCGGGGGCATCGTTCCTGGTCTCATGATCGGCGCGCTTTTGATGGTGATCAATTATATCATCGCTCGTCGAAATAACTTTGAACGCAGTGAAGAACCATTCAGTATTAAAGCCATTGCAGTAGCTAGTTATGAATCTTCTTTCGCATTGCTAATTCCAGTTGTTCTTGTTGGTTCTGTTGTATTTGGCATCGCGGGTGTTGTTGAAGCTGGTGCATTGACCGCGACAATCGCCTTGTTGGTTGGCCTGTTTGTCTATCGCACGATCAATTGGGACAATTGCAAAGGCGCTTTTGTACGGGCGTTTCGCAACTCTGCCATGGTCTTTATTATTATCGCCGCGTCTGGCCCGTTCAGCTGGCTGTTGACGTCGCTGGGGGCGATTTCTGAGTTAGAACAATGGTTGCTGGGCTACGCGGATAATCCGTTGCAGTTCGCGCTTGTATTGGTTCTGTTTATCTTCTTGTTGGGCATGGTGATGGATTCAGCGGCGAATATTATTATTGTTGGTCCCGTTCTTGTGGATGTGATGGTGAAGGCAGGCTACCCAGATGTGCAAGCTGCACTGGTTGTTGTCGTTGGTTTTTTAATCGGTTCCGTCACGCCGCCCGTTGGGGTCGCCTTCTTTACGGCAGGTGCAATCGCAAAAGTACGATTGGAAAAAGTCGCCGTGGCGATGCTGCCTTATTTGGCGGCTCTTTTCGTTCTTTTGTTTATCCTGATCGTTGTGCCGAATTTCACAATGTTTCTCCCGCGTGCCTTTGGTTATGTAAACTGATGCTCACACAAACCCACATGAGGGCCTTATAATGTTAGCCACTGTCAAACTTATCGATACCGCGGTCAAAAAAACGCTAACGGCCTTTTGTGCTGTTCTGCTGTTGATGATGGTGGCCTTCACGGTTTACTCGGTCGTCATGCGGTATGTGTTCGCCAATCCGCCTGTTTGGGGGGATTTGCTGACGGTTCTGAGCAACATCTGGTTGGTCTTTTTTGCTCTTGCGCTGACAGTGCGGGACAAAGATCACATCGCGCTTGACTTGGTCTATTCATACTTGCCTTTGAAAGTTGCATTTTGCGTGCAGCAGTTCTGGACGTTGGTGATTTTTGGACTGAGCATTGTGATGATCATCTATGGCATCGAAGCGGTTCAAACGATGGGCGGAAAGTACTGGGAGATGTGGTATTTCGCTTGGGAAGACGGAGGTTTTGTTTTTAAGCCAAACTACATGCCGAAAAAATATGCTATTTCCATTGTACCCATATCGGGGTTTCTTGTGAGTATTGCTGCTTTGGCATCAATAATTGAAGATAGCATGCGTTTTAAAACGGGAGAGTATTATGTTGAAGGAGAAGTTGAGCAGGATTTAGCTGGAAGCGAAATGTGAGACGGTTAAGTTCAAATTAATAGTTTTTAAGCAAAAATAATTGATTTTCATACTTGGCATATGCAAGCTAAGAAATCACCTGAAGTTAAAGTCTGGTTTGGGAAAGTAGTCTTAAGCACAGAGAAAGGCGGCGAAAGTGGCGGTTGCGACATATTGAACCGCCGCGCAGCATTGCTGAAATGAAGATCTTTAGAAACGGCCACAAAATATTTGAGTTGACGCAGATCCATTTATTTCCTAACTGCCGTCCGGCCTTCCCACAAATGTAGATATGTTCTGCTTGGTGTTGTCAGACAAACATTGACAGATCTTAGAATGCAAACTCCTAGATTTGTATCAAGCGCAAATCTCCATCCACTCAGAAAGAGCAGCTGCGCGAAG